>ORMF011441950.1_pt1 | contig 15264 bp, 12 predicted proteins | sample 1779871 | NCBI WGS metagenome assembly ORMF01 (sample SAMEA104232316, study PRJEB22302) | groundwater metagenome | biome: forest; feature: aquifer; material: groundwater | place: USA | collected 2011-08-07 | depth 5.4 m | reverse complement strand
TAAAACGAGCGTAAAAAAAACAATATTCATCACGCCATAAACTTGGAACGCGAGATCTTTGGACATCAGCGCTCTGGGTGTCATTAAAATAATGCAAACCCAAACTCCGATGACCCAAATCATGCTGATATCCTCAGAAGATTTGCGCTCTATCATTCTGAGAATAAGTGGAATATTAAAAAGAGGAAGTGCAAAACTGGCAATGACGCCAATGTCCCAGAATTGATCCATAAGGCGCCAAGTTTATCACATTCTATTCAAACCATTATCGTCTATTTACACACTACGGCAAAAAAGGGGATTTGCTCATTCAGCCGTGAGGATTGCTGTTAAAAGATTTCAGTCCAGAGTGAGTGTCGAGGTCTGACGCCTATAGATACGGGGTTGTGGGTTCGACTCCCACCTTCGGTATTTTACGGCGCATATTCTGTCATATTCCCGCTATTTGTCCCTGCAGACCTAGTCCGGTTTGTTTGGGACGGGAAATTATTTATTTTGCAAGTATCTGACAATGCTATGGTTTGGTCTTATAGATTTCTTACAACGTCTGCGTAAGTGCTACTATAATAAGATGGAGTAAAGTACTGGCTCTCTACATTGTTGGCCTCGTTAGTGTAAATGGGTAGCCACAGCCTGGCCGTCGCGGGGGTACCGCTATAGCGCCACCTAAGCTGACCCTGGCGATTAACAGAGGTGGAAGTTAAAACACCTGAATATGTAGAGCCCCCATCGGTTATGTTAATAGTGATAGATCGTCCCATCCAAATGTTGTTTTGGTAGGTATCCTGCACCGTATAATCGCGTAAATACTTGACGTCCTGTCCATTCAACCTGCCAGCCGCGCTGACAGAGATTGTGCCGCTGGTACCCGATACAGATAATATGGTCTTGCGGGTAAGATCGACTATTACATCGTTTCCGGCTTTACTTTTTTCCACCAGCTCTTGGGAAGAATAAGTCGGCCTAGCTGGATCACCAACGATCGTTGTTGTTTTTAAGATGCTTTTATCATCATAACCGCTGCTGTTCTGGGCTGCGTCGCTGTAGGAATGGACAACAATAGTGCGTGCCGGAGAACCGGAACTGTTGGGTCCGGCAGGAGCTGTAGCTGGCGTAGTTGTCGTAGAATCATTGACGGTGATAGTTCGTCCATTCATCCAAAAAATCTTAGATGTGCCCGCAGGAGTCGTCGTGGTCGAATACCCGGTTTTACCACCGGTTACATCGACCAAGGTTGCATAATTAAGAGTGGTTGACGTCCCATTTCTAGCTACGGTTGTATAATTACCTTGTGTATATGTTTCCGTTTCAATGGCAGGGGAGCCGCTGCGACCTGTTATCGTATGCTTCAACGTACGGGCTGTGCTGGTACCTTGCGGAACATAGCTATCATCCCACGTCTCGACTACTGTACCCGAAGCGTCATATTCGGTTGATTGAACATGCACGTTCGGTAGATTCGGATTGGTAGACCTGGTGGTTGTCCAAGACAAAGAGCCGGGACCGAGGCTCCCGTCTTTCAATGTTACCTGTTTGGCAAGAGAGGTATCAGAAATCGTTAAAAAATCATAATTTGTTGTCACGGAACCGTTGTTTTGAGTCGTTGTTAACCAATCTTTCTTAAGTTCGTTGGTTGTCACAGCGTTCCCGTTCTGAACAAATTCAATAGAAATAATATTTTTAGAGTTCGTTGAGCTGCCCGAGATCGTCTTGATCTCAGTTCCAATGCGCTTATAATCGTCCGGAGTAGACAAAAAGGTAATTTTGGTATGTTGGTAATATTTATCACCAAGGCCGCCTGTCTGCGCCAGCATGGTCGCGGGTGGCGCCATCAGAACACCAAATCCGTTGACTCCCTGCTGCGGCGCTACCCATTGTTCCTGCTCCCATTCTTTAGGCTGATCCTGCAACGTTATAAACCCTATACTGTCGTCAAACGTCCATTTAGCAAGCGAATAATAAATATACCCATCGATATATTTCATTTTTGCCAGAAGCGTATAGCGCTTCTGAGCATCAAGCTGCTGATAATAAGAGTAACCGTTTCCGTCTTTAGGGCTAGGCGAAGGACCGAACATCTGTATGTTATTAAATACCGGGTCGAGTGCTGGAATAGTGATCCCGCTGTCGGTCTGAGCCGGTATCGTGCCAATGGTAGGTGGTGTGACAGTAGGTTGTGGCGGAACTCCGGGATCCGTGACTACGGGCGGCGTCGTTGGCATCACACTTAAGTCAATTCCCGTAAAATTAATTGGTTGATTATTAAATGGCAGGCTATATACAGCTCCGGGATTTGCCGGCTGAGGATTATTGTTTGTTGGGCCATTGTTTGTTTGGTTATTGGTTGATGGCCCATTAACATTCACAGTCGTACCGGTATTGGTCGTACCCAGATTGCTGGTGGTATTGGCCGGAGCCTGATTATTAGTTGTAGTCGTTGAAGTGCTCGATGAATTAGGCCCGTTAGAATTAAGGGCGCTTAAATTATTGATCGGCGCTGAAGAAGTTGTAGATGCAGAAACCGTCGCATCGTCTTCCGATCTCTTGCTTTTCTTGGCCGCAACCGGAGAACTCGAAGCAGTCGTGGAAACATTTGGAGTTGGCGGCGGAGTCACCGGAATCGGAGTCGTTGCCGGACTCAACGGCGAAGAATTCATAATAAATTGAGAGTCATCCACATTATGATTATTTCTGACCGGTGAGGCTGAAGGGGCTGACGGTGGAGCCGGTGGTGGCGCTGATGCTGGGACTACAGGCGCAGGTGCCGCTTGCCCACGCGTATCCGGAGGATCCGCTAAGGCAACAGGAATTACTTGAGTTGTTAAAAAAAATAGCAGGACTATTAAGTTAAATTTCCTCGTGTTCCTCAGGCTTGTCAAAGGTGAGAAGTGACTCATAAATATAAGCGTACCTTGTAAATATCCGTTTTCAAGTTTGGGCAAAATAGATAATGTGTTATTAAACAATTTTAGTAAGTGGGTATGACGAAGAGGGAGAAGCTAAAACAAGTTAATATAGAAGTGAAATAAGAAAAATCTAAAGAGTTACTCTTTAGGTTCTTGAGGTGTTTCGGGTGCGGCTAAAACAGTTTCTTCATCTTCTGCGAGCGGCTTTTCGACGGTAATGGCAACGGCTTTTTTCTGGCCATCTTTGACTAAGAAATCAACATCCACGGAATCACCCACGGCAACTTCTTTTAACGAAGCTACGTTTTCAAACGCGGTTTCACCGGAAACTTGATAGGTCACGTCTACATCTGCATTGCTTTCGTAATCATATTCACTCACAACCAACTGATTGTCCGCCAAGTTTTTGACGGTGCCGAATGAAAATTCCGTTTCGACGTCCACCGGCTCTTGAGCTGTTGCAGCAGGCGCTGATTCAGCCTTAGCAATCTTAGCGTCCTCAGCAAACACGGGGCTTAGAAAAAAAGAAATTGAGAGAGCAATCATTAATACAGAAATCGTAAATTTTCGGTTCATGGGTATGACTCCTTTGGGCCTTGAATGGATAAATACTATCGAGATTATGGGGCTTGTCAATTCTTAATTTCAGCGGACTTTTTCTTCCTGATTCGCGCCACGTAAAATCCTTCCATTTCAGGAGTCGGCAGAATCCGGAGCGTCCTCTGCAAGAGGGTCCCAAATGCGCGACCTTGCCATTTGGTGAATCCCGGAGTTTGATTCAGAACCAAGAATTTAAAGGTTTCCAATTCGATAGAGTCCTTCAATAATTGAAGCGCGGAATCTATGACTTCTTCATTCTCTTCGGGTGAAAATGTACAAGTTGAATAAACCAAAACACCGCCCGGCTTTAAGGCTTTCAAACCTGAAACCAAAAGTTTTTTTTGGAGTTTGGCGTTTTCTTTGACGACATCCAGATTCCAATAACGGTAACTTGGCGGCTCGCTGGCGCAGAAGCGGCCCTCGGCACTGCAGGGCGCATCTAGCAAAACCCGATCAAATTTTTCCGGATATTTATTTCCGAATGATTCGCCATAACTCAAAACGGCTTCCACGTTTTCAGCGCCTTGAGTTTTGAGATTAGATTTTAATTTTTCAAACCGCACTTTGTTGCTTTCATTGGCGACGATCATGCCTTCATTTTTCATCAAGCAAGCCATTTGTGTGGTCTTTCCGCCGGGTGCCGCGGTTAAATCTAAAATAGATTCGCCTGGTTTTGGTCCCAAAACCAAAGATGGAATCATGCTAGACAAACTTTGAAGATAAATATGCCCTTCTTGATAAATTTCGGTTGCTTCTAAATCTTTTTGCCGGCCTTTGCGGAGTAAAAAGCCGTCGCCAAACCAAGGAATTGTCGTCAGCCAAAAATTTCGCTCTTCAAGAAACCTTTTAACTTCACTTGGAGTAGTCTTTAACGTATTCACCCGAAAAGTAGTGGGTTTGGTTTCAGAAAAAGTATTGGCGATGGAATTCCATTTGGAGGAAGGGATGATTTGCTGAAGCCGGCTTAGGAATAACTCGGGAAGACGTCCCACTTCACTGCGCATAAAATTTACTCACCTAAATAGAGTTGCTTAATTTGTGGGTTCACAAGCAAGTCCGCTCCGGAGCCTTCAATTTGAATTTTTCCGCTTTCAATGACATAGCCGTAATGGGCCAATTTCAGCGCCATCCAAGCATTTTGTTCCACGAGCAGAATCGTAATGCCCCGTTCATTAATTCTGTGAATGAGCGAAAATACAACTTCAACGAGTTTCGGCGCCAAGCCCAAGCTGGGTTCATCCAAAAGCAGAAGCCGCGGTCGAGCCATCAAAGCCCGGGCCATGGCCAGCATTTGCTGCTCGCCTCCACTGAGGTTTCCAGCGAGTACGTGTAATCTATTTTTCAGCGCAGGAAAAAGCTCAAGTTGTTCTTCACGGTCTTTTTTGAGTTCCTTGCCTTGAGCGCGGGTGTAAGCACCCAAATCCAAATTTTCTTTTACAGTCAAATGTTGAAAAATTCTCCGGCCTTCAGGCACTTGTGTAATCCCCAACTTTACAATCGCATTAGGCGGCAAATGCTCGATGGATTTGCCTTCAAAATGAATGGACCCTTTTCTGGCTCGAACAATTCCGGAGAGTGTCATCAGAAAAGTACTTTTGCCGGCCCCATTGGAACCGATGAGGGTTACAATTTTCCCCGCCGGGACTTTGATTTGGATTCCTTTTAAGATTTCGATTTTCCCGTAGCCGGAATGAAGGTCTGATATCTCAAGCATGAGACAAAGTTCCTTTGCCTAAATAAGCTTCGATCACTTGCGGGTTTTTCTGAATCTCTTTGGGTTTTCCTTCTGCGATTTTTTTTCCGTAATCCAAAACTACCACGTGATCCGAGATCGGCATCACCACTTTCATGTCGTGTTCGATTAATAAAATTGTCACGCCGCCAGCTTGAACTTTTCGAATGAGTTCCAGCAATTCCTCTTTTTCCCTGGGATTCATTCCAGCCGCGGGTTCATCTAATAAAAGCAGTTTGGGCTGTGACGCTAAAGCCCTGGCAATTTCAAGTTTGCGTTGGTGGCCGTAGGAAAGATTCCGGGCAAGCTCATATGATTTTTGATCCAGACCGAAAAAATGAAGGAGTTGATGAGCGCGTGAAATTAATTTTCGTTCTTCCAGGATCACCCATCTCGGCCGAAGAAGAGCGCCCAGAATTCCCGATCTTGTTTTGGAATGGGCGCCCACCATCACGTTTTCTAAAACGGTCATGTGTTTGAACAATCGGATGGTCTGAAACGTTCTGGCCACTCCGGCGGCCACAATTTCATAAGGATCTAATTGATTCAACAGTGTTTCGGAAGGTCCGAAATAAATACTTCCCTCTTCAGGCATGCTCAGGCCGGTAATGCAATTAAAGAGAGTTGTTTTCCCCGCACCGTTCGGACCGATCAAGCTAATGATTTTTCCGGAATCGACTGAAAAGGTAACATTCCCCACGGCGGTGACACCGCCGAATCGCTTTGTTACATTGTCGATCCGAAGAAGCGGTGAGCTCGACAAACTATGCGAGGTTTTCATCCCCCACCACTTTCTGGCAATATTACCAATGTTAGCTGCATTAAATAAATGTAAAAAATTAGAAAGTGGTGGGGGATCATTTCTGTTTGAATTCCTCTTGGTGATGAGCTTCCCCTAAAATTCCTTGCGGCCGAAAGAGCATAATTAAAATCATGGCAAAACCAAACAGAAGCATTCGGTACAGATCAAAACCGCGGAGGAGTTCCGGCAAAAGACTCAAAACCAAAGCGCCGAGCATGGCGCCGACAATATTACCGAGGCCGCCCAGAACAACCATGGCAAGCACCATCACTGAAACGACGAAATCAAAACTGTCCGGGGAAATACTGCCTTGTTTGCTCGCAAAAACAGCGCCGGCAATTCCGGCAATGAATCCGCCAATTCCAAAAGCAGACAGTTTTGCCCAAACGGGATTAATTCCCATGCATGATGCGGCAAGCTCGTCTTCTCTTAAGGCAATCCAGGCGCGGCCAAGGCGCGATGATTCAATTCTTTTCAGCACAAAAACAATAAAGAGGATCAAGCCTAAAATTAAATAATAATAAGGTTCCGATTTAACGCCAAAGTCATAGCCAAATAAAACGGGATGTTTAATGCCCAAAAGCCCATTCGGTCCGCCAGTCATCGGATCCAAATTGTTCAGCATAATCCGGACAATCTCACCCGTTCCCAACGTGACCATGGCAATATAATCTCCACCTAATCGCAATGCGGGAAATGCCAGAATCATTCCGAAGAAGGCGGCTGAGAAGGCACTGACCCAAAGCCCAATCCAAAACGGAAGATGAAGATGAATATTGACCAAAGCAAAAGTATAGGAGCCGATCGCAAAAAGAGCTGCGTATCCTAAATTCAGAATGCCGGCAGAACCCACAATCACATTCAACCCCAAAGCGAGTATCATAAAAATCCCGGCGGTGACGAAAACGTCAATGTGATAAGCATTTCGATCCAGAAGTGGGAAAAGGCAAACGGCTAGTATGAGTATGGTACCACTTCCAAAAGTGCCGGGTTCACTTAACGTGAACACGTTGAACCTGGCACTTTTGGAAGTGGTACCTTTCTTTTTCATACCTTTTTAACCACACGAGATCCGAAGAGCCCCGTTGGGCGGAAGAGCAAAATAAGAATTAAAATTAAAAAGGCAAATACATTTTTCCATTCCGACGATAAATAACCGGCGCCGATGCCTTCCAAAATGCCGAGCAACAGGCCGCCAATCATGGCACCTGGAATATTTCCAATGCCGCCAAAAACAGCAGCAGTAAATGCTTTCAGACCAGCCAGATATCCGTCATGAAAATTAATCGTATGGTAATACATGCCAAACATCACGCCGCCTGCACCGGCCAAGGCGGAGCCGATGATAAACGCAATTGCAATAATCCGGTTGGTATCAATTCCGACCAAACTGGCAGCTTCCCGGTCATCGGCCAAAGCGCGCATGGCTTTTCCAGTCCGTGTTAATTTGATAAATAATTGAAGCCCGATCATCAGCGATAACGAAACAGCGGCGATTAAAATTTGAAGATTCGTGAGCGTAACAGCTCCGAATGAAAATTGCTGGACCGGAATTAATGTGGGAAAGGGTTTGTCTGTCGGGCCAAAAATCAGCATGACCGCATTCTGAAGCAGAAACGAAACGCCAATGGCGGTAATGAGCGGCGCAAGTCGGGGGGCTCGTCGAAGCGGGCGATAAGCAAAACGCTCAATGATTAAACCAAGGATAGCCGTGCCCAGCATGGCAAATAAAAAGACCGCGGCGAGAAATAAAATGGAGCCGGCAAATCCAGAAAAAATTCCGGTGAACAATGTAACAACCAAGAGACACAGGTAAGCGCCCACCATAAAGACTTCACCATGAGCAAAATTAATGAGCTGAATAATTCCGTAAACGAGGGTGTAACCCAGCGCGATTAACGCATAAATCAAACCGATCGTTAAACCGTTGGTTACTTGCTGGATGAAAACATCACTTGCAGTCATTATTTATTGAGCAGGGCCAATATAGACATCAAAAAAGGGGACAGGCAATACCTCCTGCCTGTCCCCTTTTTTCATTGCGCGGGGCCGATGTAAACGAGTTTTCCTTCTTGAACTTTAAACACACCAATAAACTGGTTTTTGTTATCTCCTTTTTCATCAAATACTACTTCGCCCGTCACGCCTTGAAAGGAAGGAATTTCACGCATGGCGCGCAAAACAGCAGCGCGATCTTTCTTGCCGGCTTTCCGAACCGCTTCAATTAAAATATAAGCAGCATCATATCCGTAAGCAGACCATTGGCCGATTTCACCGTATTGTGATTCATACGCCGCAATAAAGGGTTGTGCGCTCGGAATTTTTTTCATATCCCCGCCCACCATCGTGGCATACATTCCTTCGGCAATCTCCGGAGATGCCAATTCAATGAAGGTGGGCGTGGCAAGACCGTCTCCGCCCATCAGCGTTGCCGAAATTCCCAAAGAACGCATTTGTCTGATTAAGAGCGCGCCTTCCGGATAAATTCCGCCAAAATAAATCAGATCCGGATTTAAGGGTTTGATTTTAGTCAACAGCGGCGAGAAATCTTTATCGCCTTGCGTAATTCCTTCATGCCCTAGAATCTCAAGGCCCAATTTCTTGGCCTTCCGTTCAAATTCATCAGCCAGCCCTTTTCCATAGGTTGTTTTGTCATCGATCACGTAAATCTTTTTTGCGCCCAATTGATGAGCGGCAAATTCCGCGCCTTTCGGGCCTTGAACATCATCAGTGGCTGCAATTCTAAAAAAAGTAACAAACCCTTGTTTTGAAAGTTCCGGATTCGTAGATGCCGCCGTAATTTGAGTCAGCCCTGCTTCATGGTAAACGGCAGAAGCCGGTTTCGTGCAGCTGGAATTAAAATGCCCAACCACCGCGACGACATCTGGATTAGAGACTAATTTTTTGGCTACATTCACCGCTTGGGCCGGATTGTGTTGATCATCCAGGGATAGAATTTCAAATTTAAAACCCGGAATGCCGATTCCTTTTTCATTGGCCTGCTTCAAAGCCAGGTCAACTCCGCGGCAATGATCAATTCCGATTTGAGCTTGATCACCCGTCAAGGGGGCTGCACATCCGATTTTGATCACATTTTGACTGGTTGGGCGACCACAGCCGGTTACGAAAAAAATGGCCGAAATTAAAATCGTCGCAGAAATTTTTCTCATATCATTCATCCGCTGATAATCAGATGGCACTCGTTGGGTAAATTTCTCGCTAAAGTTCTAAATACATCTCCGCGAAATAAATTGGTGAGGGCGCTTCGTTTGGTAGTTCCGATCATGACCGTTGTAACTTCAAGCTGACGAGCTGCATCGGCGATTAATTTGCCGGCGTCATCGCCAAATCTCCAAATCGGCACCGCTGTAATTCCTTTTGCTTCCATTTCTTTTTGGGCCTCGCCCAACACTTCCAATGATTTAACCGAAGGTTCAATTTCACTGGGAAGATCGCGAGAGGGCGGCGTTTCTTCAACATAGGTGAGATAAATTGAATTTTCCCCTCTGGCTTTTACTCGAATGGCGGCTTCTTCAAGTAAAAATGGATTCACACTTTTAATCGCTACCATTGAAGAGCTTTGATAAAGCGGCGCAATTTCTTTGGCTTCCGCTACAGTTAACACATTGACGGATAAAACTTCTTCTGGAATGAGAGCCGGAACAGCGGCTTTGGCAATGAATCTTAATGCCAAGCCTGTTCCTAAAATAGAAGCAGCAAAAATAAGAGCGTGATGTTTTTGGAAAGCAATCGTGAGTTCGATGAATGCCAAAATGATCGTGCTGACAAACAAAAGAATACGTTCGCGACTTTTGAGATTAATTTTAAAATTAGTCGCTGTGGCACCCAAATTGAGTGTAATTGCACCCACCACGCCGATGGCATACAAAGAAGCCAGATGAATTAAATCATGTTCTGCAATTAAAACAACAGTCGGAATCGAAACGGCCACAATGAGTGCAAGCCATGGCATACCAAATCGATTGAGCTGTGAAAAAATACTTGGAAGTTCCCGGTCGCGCGCCATCGAAAATTGAATGCTAACCAAATCGCTGATTGCTGTGTTCACGGCTGACAACAGTAAAAAAGCAAATACGACTGAAATAACTTGCCCATACCATGGGGCAATATAATAATCCCCGAGCGCTCTTAACATGTCTTCTGTATGAAGACCCAAATTCGGTATCGCATTCATGGCAATGCCGAGTAAAAAAGTAAGAATTGAAACTTCGAGTAAAACCGGCCAAATGGCAAATTTGGACGTGCGCTCAACCGGCTGCTTCATAATCCCCGTCATATTGGCAACGGCTTCGACTCCAGAAAGTGCCAACACGATGGCCACAAAATTGGACCAATTGCTAGAAATAGAACCTTTCGGCCATACAAGCTGAACGTGTGAAAGTGCCGGAAGCGTAAATAAAAAAAGAACTCCGGCGGCAATAGAAGCGGTCAGTCCAATCACGACGGCAATGCTTCCGCCCTTTCCAGGACCCAGCCAATTAATCGCCCCGATCGTCAAAATTGCGGCGACAGCCCATTGCTCCGGATGAGGAACATTTAAATATTGAAAAGCGCTAAGCGCACTTAAAGAAGCGGTAACGGTGTAGTCTGCGATTAATAAAAAGGCGCCGACAACGGCTAAGGTTTGGGAAACGTGTTTGACGGATGAATACACGCCGCCGCCATCCGGATAAACGCGGCAAATAATCATGTAACAAATGCCGACCAAGGCGGTGAGGGCTGACATTAAGCCGAGAAAAAACCAGGAAGCATGTCCGCAAAAAGCAAACGCAATGCCAAGCACGTAGGCTTTACTGGTTCCCCAGTCGCCATAAAGCATAGCTCCGGCTTGGTACCATTTTAAGTCTCGGGGGCGTTCAACACGCTTGAGTACGAGGGCCATAATCGGTAGAGGATATCCTTACTCAGGAATTAATGCGAGTGATTTTTTGCTGGGGAAAACGCCATTTTTAAGGCTTCCGCAATGAGCAAAAAAGCGAGAATAAAAAGAAAGAGTGCAACCACGCCGATGAAGTCGACTCGAAAACTGCCCGTGAATATTCCAGCGAACATCGGCTTCATCATGATGAATAAAGACCAAAGCGTCATCACCATCATAAACACCATCGGAATGGCACTCATCCACCAAGATTTTCCGGAACGATGGAGCCACACGGACAAAATCATCAAAGTGAGCGCGGCCAGAAGTTGATTGGAAGTGCCAAAAATGGTCCAGAATACTTTCCAGGCCGGAATCACAGCACCGCTCGGGTCGGTCATTTTCAAACTGACACAAAAAAGCGGAATGGCCAGCGATGCCAATGTTGCCACAATTCGGCCCCATACATTTTTAAGACCCGTCAATTCTTGAAAGATATATCTTGCCAGCCGCGTGGCCACATCAAGTGTATCGTAAATAAACGTGGTGAAGGCAAGCAAGGTAAAAGCTCTTGCAAAATCGCGCGGAACGCCAAAATTCTGGACAAACCGGCTTAGGCCTTCTGCATAGATTCGGTCCGGTGAAGCACTTGCCAGCGGATCGGCTTTGGCCAAAATCATCACCGTCGATAAAGCAATCAAAGCAACCAATCCTTCCAGTAACATTCCGCCGTAGCCAACCATCTGACAATCCGTTTCCTTAGAAATTTGTTTGGAAGTCGTTCCGGAACAAACAATTCCATGAAATCCGGAACATGCCCCGCAGGCCACCGTGACAAAGAGAATCGGAAAAAGCGGAAATCCTTTTTCGCTGACGAATCCGATAAAGGCCGGATACTGAATTTTTTCACCACCCAAAAAAAGTCCGACGATTCCGGCAGCCAGCGTCACGTAGAGAAAATATCCGCCTAAATAACCTCTTGGCTGAAGGAGTGCCCAAACGGGAATGACGGAAGCGATCATGCAGTAAGCGAGCAAAATCACATTCCAGCTTTGTTGCGGACTCAGCCATGACGTAGGCGGAATCGTAATGGGAATCATTCGTCCAAACCAAATCGCCGCGGCGACTAGCGGCAAAAAAATGAGCGTCGCTAACCCAAGCGGCATTTTGAATTTGTAAAGCGCAACGCCCATCGCAACGCCAATGAGCAAGTAAAGAAGTGAAGAAGTGGCCACTCCCCCACCAAACTCAGGTTGAACAAATGAACTGCTCGTAATGTCCGTAAAAGCCGTGATGACATAAATTAAGGAAAACCAGACGAAGAGCAGAAAAAAAAGATGACCTTGAGGACCGAAATAATCTTTTACGATTTCTGCGATGGACGTGGCGCGATGACGCACAGATCCGACGAGGCTTGAGAAATCATGAACGGCGCCAAAAAAAATAGCGCCGCCTAAAATCCAAAGCAAAACCGGAAACCATCCAAACCAAAGTCCCGCAAGAATGGGTCCTACAATGGGGCCGGCCGCGGCTATGGCTGAGAAATGCTGGCCGAGCAGGAATCCTTTTTTGGTGGGAACGAAATCAACGCCGTCATTGATTTCTTCGGCCGGAGTTTGTTTGGTAGGACTTAGGCCAAAATGGCGGCTCAAAAAACGCCCGTAGGTAAAATAGGCCCCCAAGAATAACGCCCCGCCTAAAAGAGCAATCCAGTAAAGGCTCATAGACCTTCGGTACCACTTCCAAAAGTGCCGGGTTCACTTAAGGTGAACACATTGAACCTGGCACTTTTGGAAGTGGTACCGTTCTTGCGTTCTTGTCATTTGGCTGGTTTTGGGTCACGGATCAGAATGAAAAAAAGAATGATTCCAACCGCTGCGGCCATCCAAAAAGCAGTGGGAGAATTTTCATACCGCACGATGAGCGGAATGGCTAAAAGCGCAACCATGTTCATGACCTTAATGAGCGGATTAAGCGCAGGCCCGGCCGTATCTTTTAATGGATCGCCAACGGTGTCACCGGTAACCGCAGCTTTGTGTGCTTCAGATCCTTTTCCGCCGTAAATTCCGTCTTCAATTAATTTTTTAGCGTTGTCCCAAGCGCCACCGGCGTTGGCCATGAATACAGCAAGTAGCTGGCCTGAAAGAATCATCCCAGCCAAAAATCCGCCGAGCGCTTCCTTTTTAAGCAAAAGGCCCACCAGGATCGGCGTCAGGATTGCAAGAAGCCCCGGACGAATTAATTCTTTTTGAGCCGCAGCCGTACAAATGGAAACGACGCGCGCGTAATCAGGAAGTTTTCTGCCTTCCCAAATGTCTTTGTCTTGTAATTGGAGTCTGACTTCTTTGACAATTAAAAATGCAGCGCGGCCGACTGCTTTAATTGTCAGCGAGCTAAATAAAAACGGAATTGCTCCGCCAATTAAAAGTCCAATGAACACATTGTGGTCGGCAATGGAAAGCATGGAAGCAATTTGTCCGTACGTTTGATGCGTAATATTGCTGATGTCTGTAATGTATGCGTTGAAGAGTGAAATAGCCGCCACCACGGCCGAAGCAATCGCAACGCCTTTGGTAATAGCTTTGGTGGTATTTCCCACCGCATCTAAATCTGAAAGAATCTGACGTGCTTCTTTTGGAAGATGCGCCATCTCTCCAATTCCGTTTGCGTTGTCGGCCACCGGTCCAAATACGTCCATCGAAATATTATTTCCCGTCAAAGTCAGCAGACCGATGCCGGACATCGCAACACCGTACGCAATAAAGGTTGGACTCGTGCCCTGATAAACTAATGCAGAAAGTAAAATCGAAATAGCAATAATCACAATCGCCCAAACCGTACTTTCAAGTCCAACCGCAAAACCTGTAATAATGTTGGTGGCATGGCCGGTCTGACAAGATTCGGCCACAGATTTCACCGGCGGTTTATTGGTGTCCGTAAAATATTCGGTTAACCGGTTAATCGAAATCGCTAACAGAATTCCAATCATCGTCGTCCATACCGGACGCATATCGAGTCCCGGAATTCCCAAACTGAAAGCAAATGAAAGCTGAGGAACATTTTGAAATTTTAAATAAAAAAGACCAACCAACACAAAACCTACAATTGAGACGGCTGCAGAAATAATGAAACCTAAATTAATAGCCTTCATGGCATTTCTAACTTCTTCACTGGTTTTGACCGCATAAGTTCCAATAATGGAACTAATGACGCCGATGGCGCGAACGAGGAGCGGGAAAATAACACCCTTGTGACCATAAGACGCCCAACCTAAAATCATGGCTGAGACGATCGTCACTTCATAAGATTCAAAAATATCCGCCGCCATTCCAGCGCAATCGCCGACGTTGTCCCCAACATTATCCGCAATCGTTGCGGCATTTCGCGGATCATCTTCGGGAATATTTTTTTCAATTTTGCCAACCAAATCGGCGCCGACATCAGCTGCCTTCGTAAAAATTCCGCCGCCGACCCTCATGAACAGCGCCAAAAGAGTTCCTCCAAAACCAAAACCAAGCAGCACTTCATAGGCTTTTTCACCATAAATCATAAATATTAAAGTACCGCCCAACAAACCCAGTCCGTCGGTCAGCATGCCGGTAATGGTTCCAGTTCGATAGGCAATCTTCAGAGCGTCGCTGAAACTTTTCCGGTTTGCGGCGGCGGCCACGCGAACATTTCCGCGAACAGCCAAATTCATTCCGACAAAACCGACGGTGGCTGAAAAGATGGAACCCATCAGGAACGCGCAGGCCCGGCCCAACGCGATATGTTTTTCACCGGCTGCAAAATATAAGGCCGCGGTTAAAATCAGAATCAAAAATGAGATCGTTTTGAATTGGCGATACAGGTAAGCGTTGGATCCAGATTTAATTGAATCACTAATTTTGATCATGGCGTCCGTTCCACGATCTTCCCGGAGCACTTGACCCATTAAAAATCCGGCGTAAAGAAGTCCAGCAACAGCGGTCCCCAGAACAGACCAAAGCGCAAGAATTTCACCTTGCGAAAAATGTGCTATTCCACTAAACATAATCGACCCCCACCGTAAGTTAGTTTTTATTTCTACTTATTTGCGGTCTGGTGATGATGAGACCAAAATTCTTTGATAATTGGAATAAAAGACAGAAAAATGACGACTAACATAATCCAATGAATTTGTTTTTAAATATTGGGAATGGACCTGCCTAAAAAGTCCCCGGCAAAGGTCATGCTGATGACCCAGCCGATTCCGCCGGCGACATTGTATATCAGAAACTTTCGATATTCCATACGGCCAACACCCGCAACGGTGGGAGCAAATGTTCGGACAATCGGAACAAACCGGGCCAGTACAATTGTTTTG
>ORMF010885922.1_pt1 | contig 15272 bp, 12 predicted proteins | sample 1779871 | NCBI WGS metagenome assembly ORMF01 (sample SAMEA104232316, study PRJEB22302) | groundwater metagenome | biome: forest; feature: aquifer; material: groundwater | place: USA | collected 2011-08-07 | depth 5.4 m | reverse complement strand
GTTGCCCCGTCGACGAGCCCGGGGAGGAGCCCGGCGCGGCCGAGGTCACCATCGGTGCCGCCCGCTGGTGCCTGCGCGCGAGGCCCCACCCACGCGATGCGATCGCCGTCGACGACCACCGTGCCGTCGTCAATCGGCGGCGCGGCGATGGGGAGTACCCAGCGCGCGTGATAGCGGGTGCGCGCCACGCCTACGGCCGCCGCGTTGGCGCCGCCGCGGGCGCGGCGGGCGCGGCGGGCTGCTTGCGCGCGGGGCGCGTGTCCTTGACGGGCTGCGGGCGTGCGCCCGGGGCGCGCGGCGCGCATTCCGCCAGCGGGTCGGTGCCGGCGATGTACCACTCGAAGTACGCATCTTCCGCCGGGCACCCCGGATTGGCGAGGAGCCCCGTCAGTTCGTCCACCTGCTTCGCGACGAGCGAGGACGGGCGCGGCCAGTCGGGCGGCGACGGCTTGCGCTGGTACGCCTCGATCATGAATTGCGCCCAGGCGGGGGCGGCGAGCCGGCCGCCCTGCGCGTTCGGCATGATCTTCTGCGGCTTGTCGAAGCCCATCCACACGCCGGCGACGAGATCGGCGGTATACCCGATGAACCAGACGTCGGTGTAGTCGTTGGTGGTGCCCGTCTTGCCGCCTGCCGGCAGCCGGAATCCCGACGCGGCCATCGCACCGGCGGCGCTGCCCCGGCGCAGGACGTCCTTCATCATGTCCACCATCAGCCACGCTTCCTCGGGCGCGAGCACCGGCTCACGTGCGATGTCGGGCTTCCACAGTTCCTTCCCCTGCGCGTCCTCGACCCGCAGGATGCTGATCGGCGCGACCCGCCATCCGAGATTCGCGAACGTGGAGTAGGCGGCCACCATCTGCAGCGGGACGACCTCGGCCGAGCCGATGTGGATGGAGGGATACTCAGGGATCGGCGTCGTGATCCCGAAGCGGCGCGCCATCTCGACGACACTCTGCTCGCCCAGCTCCATTCCGAGCCGAATGGCCGGCATGTTGCGCGACTGGTACAGCGCGCGCCGCATCACCATCGGGCCCTCGAACTTCAGGTCGTAGTTGCGCGGCTGCCACGTGTCGCCGGCCACCTGCGGCAGCTCGACGGGCGCATCATCGAGGATGTACGACGGCGGGCGGCCGCTCTGGATGGCGGTCGCGTACACGATGGGCTTGAACGTGGAGCCCGGCTGCCGGGTGGCCTGCGTGGCGCGATTGAACTTGGAGTCCTCGTAGTCGCGCCCGCCCACCAGCGCGCGAACGGCGCCGTTGCGCGGGTCCAGCACGATGAACGCGCCCTGCAGGTACGGCGTCACGCCGCCGGGCGGCGGCTCCTCGGCGACGGCGGTGGCGGTCATCAGCGCTTCGTACGTGCGATGCGGAAAGGGGCCCGCCGATCCGCCCTCGACGGCCTTGAGCTGACGTTCCAGCGCGCGCTCGGCGGCACCCTGCAGCTCGAGATCGAGCGTGGTGTAGACGCGCATCCCCTCGGTGTAGATGCGCTCGCCGAACTTCGCCTCCAGCAGCTGGCGCACCCACTCCACGTAGTACGGGGCCACATCGGAGGAGCGCCCGCCTCCGTGGGCGAGGCGCATCGGATACGCCTTGGCGAGCGAGGCGTCGGCGTCGCTGATGGCGCCCTCGCGGCGCATCAATTCGAGCACCGTGTTCCGGCGCTGGATGGCGCGATCCGGAAAGCGGCGGGGATTGTAGCGGCTGGGCGCCTTGGGCAGCGCGGCAAGCGTCGCGGCCTCGGCGAGGTTGAGGTCGCGCACCGACTTGCCGAAGTAGCGCTGGCTGGCGGTCTCGACGCCGTACGCGCCGCTGCCGAGGTTGATCTGGTTGAGGTAGAGCTCGAGGATGTGGTCCTTGCTGAACCTCGACTCGATGGCGCGCGCCACCTTGGCTTCGCGCAGCTTGCGCAGGAGCGTCTTCTCGCGGGTCAGTTTCTCCGGGAAGACGTTGCGCGCGAGCTGCATGGTGATGGTGGAGAAACCCTGCGAGTAGCCGCCGCGCAGCACGTTGGCCACGCCGGCGCCGAAGACGCGCACGAGGTCAATGCCGCTGTGCTCGTAGAACCGGCGGTCCTCGGTGATCACGAACGCGGCCGTGACCACCTTGGGGATCTGCTCGATGGGGACCAGCGTCCGACGTTCCAGGCCGAGCTCGGCCACGAAGCGCCCATCGGCGGCGAAGAGCTTGGACGTCTGCCGCGGCCGGTACTGGTCGAGCCCAGCGATGGACGGGCAGCGATCGCCGCGGCACACCAGCCACCAACTCAGCGCGACGCCCGCCACCGAGATGCCGGCGAGGGACGCGATGGCGATGAGCGAATAGCGAACGAACCTCTTCATGAGACCGAAAATCTATCACACTGGGTGAAGGGGAAGGGTGCAGGGTGTGGTAAGGGGAAGGGTGCAGGGTGTGGTACGGGGAGCAGGAGGGGGAGTCACATCTCCCCTTCTACACCCGGCACCGCTTCCCTTTCCACACCCTGGACCCTTCCCCATTCTCGCCAGCGATCTTCTCCCGCCCGCCAACCGACATCGGTAGCTTCAGGCATGTCACGACTACTCGTCACCGGCTCGTCCGGTCTTATCGGTTCTGAAATGGTCGCCCACTTCGCCGCGCTCGGCTGGGATGTCCACGGCGTAGACAGCAACCAGCGCGCGGTCTTCTTCGGGCCCGGCGGCGACACGCGGTGGATGCAGCAGCGGCTCACGAGCAGCTGGAAGAACTTCCGCCATCATGAGCTCGATGTGCGCGACCGCTCGGGGATTGACGCCCTGCTGCGCGAGTTGAAGCCCGATGCCATCGTACACGCGGCGGCCCAGCCGAGCCACGACCGCGCCGCGAGTATTCCGTTCGACGACTTCGACACGAACGCCGTCGGCACGCTCAACCTGCTGCAGGCGGCGCGCACGCATTGCCCTGATGCGCCATTCGTGCACTTCAGCACCAACAAGGTGTACGGCGACGCGCCGAATGAACTGCCGCTCGTGGAACTCGAGACCCGCTGGGATTACGCCGACGCGGCCTTCGCCCACGGCATCGCCGAGGATTTTCGCATCGACCAGTCGACGCACTCGATCTTCGGCGCGTCGAAGGTGGCGGCCGACGTCCTCGTGCAGGAATACGGACGCTACTTCGGCATGCGCACCTGCGCGCTGCGCGGCGGCTGCCTCACCGGCCCGGCGCACTCGGGCGTCGAGCTGCACGGCTTTCTCAGCTACCTCGTCAAGTGCAATGTCGAGGGGCGCACGTACCGCATCTTCGGCTACAAGGGGAAGCAGGTGCGCGACAACATCCATGCGCGTGACGTCGCGACGTTCGCCGAGGCGTTCATCGCCGCGCCGCGCGTGGGCGAGGTGTACAATCTCGGCGGCGGCAAGGGAAACGCCTGCTCGATCGTGGAGGCGTTCACGCTCGTCGAGGCGCGCACCGGGAAGGCGATGGTCTCCGAGTACGACCCGACCAACCGCATTGGCGACCACATCTGCTATTACAGCGACTTGCGCAAGATGATGGCCCACTACCCCGGGTGGTCCATCACCGTGCCGTTGGCGACGATCTTCGACGAGATCGTCGAGGCGTGGCAGCGGCGCCTGGCGTGACCGGATCGCCGCCGCGGCTCCTGCTGGTCACGGACGCCGACCTCGCGCCCGGCAGCCGCGGCGCGGGACGCACCCTCGTCAACCTGTTCTCGCGCTATCCCGCGGACGGACTCCTCGCCGTCAGCACCAATGCGGACCGGGCGTTCAGGATGGAAGGCGACCGGCGCGTGCTGCCTGCCGCTCCCGCCCTGCCGGGTCGTGTGGCGCAGTCGCTGCGCGGGCTCATCGGCCATGTGGACGCGGCGTGGGTCGGCGCGCGCCCCCTCCCCGGCCGCGCCGAGATCGAGCGGTTCGACCCGCAGCTCGTGCTTTCCGTTCCGACGCATCCGATGGGGATCGCGCTTACGGAACAGTGCCGCACGCTTGCGCCGCTGGTGACGTATCTGATGGACGACTGGCTGGCGTTCGAACCGGACATCGCGTGGGCCTTCGATACGCGTCGCCGTGGACGGGCGCTGCTGCGTGAGTCGGCGGCGTGGCTGACCATCTCACCGTATCTCCTGTCGTCCACGCGCGTGTTCGCCGGCGTGGAACGGCCGGCGCTCGTCGTGCACAACCCGGTCCCGATCGCCGCGACACCGCCAGCCGCGCTGTCGGCGCCGCGCACCGGGCGCTTCCGTGTGGGTTATGCCGGCTCGGTCTGGCCCATGCACTGGGACGCCGTGGCCGCCGTGGCGCAGGGCGTGCAGCGCCTGCGCGCCGCGGGGACCGACATCGAGTTCGTGCTCTTCACCGACCGGTACTTCTGGGGGCGGCACGAGGACGACTGGCAGCGCTGGAGCGTGGTGGACGGCGGGCTCATTCCGTACGCGGAGCTCGGCGAGGTCCTCGGCGGGGGCGACCTGCTGCTCGTCGCATCGTCGTTCGAGCCGTCGCAGTCGCACATGTCGCGGTCGTCGATCCAGACCAAGGTGACGGACTACATGGCCGCGGGGCGCCCGATCCTCGCCTGCGGGCCGCACCTCGCCGCCTCGAATGACTTCCTGCGCCGCCACGCCTGCGCGCACTTTGCGGAGGATCCATCCGCGGAGGCCATTGATGCCGTGCTCCGACGGTGCGTGGCGACGCGTGCCGACGGCCCGGCGATGGCGCGCCGCGCCTGGGATGCGGTGCGCCGCGACCACGATCTGGTGGGCGTGACGGACCGGCTGTACGCGTTCCTCGCCGAGGCGGCACGCGCCTATATTCCCTGATAATGACCGACTTTCTCTCGGAACTCACCTGGCGCGACCTGCTCTACCAGCAGACGGAGGGCGCGGCGGCGCATTTTGCGTCGGGCCCCGTGGCCGCGTACTGCGGCTTTGATCCCACGGCCTCGTCGCTGCACGTGGGCAACCTCGTCCCCATCATGGGCCTCGTGCACCTGCAGCGCGCGGGGCACCGGCCGGTGGCGCTGGTCGGCGGCGGGACGGGGATGATTGGAGATCCCAGCGGCAAGGCGTCGGAACGCCAACTCCTCACCGTGGACGAGATTGACGCGAACGTCGCGGGCATTCGGGCACAGCTGGGGCGCTTCCTCGACTTTTCCGGCCCCACGGGGGCCCAGCTCGTCGACAACGGCGAGTGGCTGCGCTCGCTCAACGCGATTGCCTTCATGCGGGACGTCGGAAAGCACTTCACGATCAACCTGATGATGCAGAAGGAGTCGGTGAAGGCGCGCCTCGAGGGCGGCATCTCGTACACCGAGTTCTCGTACATGCTGCTGCAGGCGTACGACTTCCTCGAGCTGCACCGGCGCTACGGCGTGACCGCGCAGGTTGGCGGCAGCGACCAATGGGGGAACATCACCGCCGGCACTGAGCTGATCCGCCGCACGGTGCAGCAGGAAGCGCACGGTGTCACGCTGCCGCTGGTGACCACATCGGGCGGGCAGAAGTTCGGCAAGACGGAAGCCGGCGCGGTCTGGCTCGACGCGGAACGCACGTCGCCGTACAAGTTCTACCAGTTCTGGGTGAACGCCGACGATGCCGATGCGGTGCGCTTCCTCAAGATGTTCACGCTGGTGGGGCGCGACGAGGTGGATGCGCACGCCGCCGCACTGGCCGCGGCGCCGCACGAGCGCGCGGCGCAGCGCCGGCTCGCCACCGAGGTGACGGCCCTCGTGCACGGGAGTGAGGCGGCGGCGCTCGCCGAACGCGTGTCGCGGGTGATTTTCGACCGCCGGGTGGACGCGCGCGAACTGCACGCCGACGTGTTCGAGACGCTGATGGCGGAGATTCCCTGCGCCCGCTTCCCCGCCGAGGCGCCGGTGCAGGTGCTCGACGCACTCGAGCGCGCGTTCGGCCTGTCGCGCACCGCCGCCCGCAAGCTGCTGCAGCAGGGGGCCGTCAGCGTGAACGGCGAGAAGCTCGGCGCCGACGCGCAGACGATTGACGCAGCGGGGGCAGCGCACGGGCGCTGGTTCCTGCTGCGCAAGGGCGCGCGCGAAATCGCCGTACTCGAGCTGGTGCCGTAGGAGCGCCACCCGCGCCTAGCGGCCGAGCAGCTCCCACCGCTCACGCGCCGGCAGGTACTTGGCCCCCTCGCGCATCGTCAGACCAGAGACGTCGGCCCGGTGCGCGCGCAGGAATGCGGCGACGGACGCGGGGTTCGACTTGCCCACCTCGCGCAGCGACCAGCCCAGCGCCTTGCGAATGAAGAACTCGCGCTCGCCGAGCATCGGGACGGCGAGGGCGACGAAGGCGCTGAACGGGATCGTGCCATCCTTCAGTCCGGGGAGCAGCGTCAGCAGGGCGGCGCGCCGCATCCAGAAGTCGCGGTCGCGCGCCCAGCGCGGCAGGGTGCGCCGCAGCAGCGGCACGCGCGGGAGCATCGGCGCCGCGACCTTGAAACAGATCCAGTCGAGATAGGCCCAGCTGCGCGACTCCCGCAGCAGGCGCGTGAGCAGCGGTACGTCGCGCGCGCCCAGCAGGTCCGCGTGCGCCTCGAGGACGAACATCGCGACCGCCCGCAGTTCGTGGACGCCCGTGCCCCAGAGCGCAACAACGAGTGGTCGCATTGACGCGCCATCTGCGCCCCGCACGCGGGCGATCAGCGCCCTGGCGGTCCTCCGGATGGACGGCATGTCGGCGCCGAGGAAGACCAGGTCGCTCTTGAGGTAGGCTTTCTCATTGACGGCCCGCGCGGCGGAGCCAACGGCGGCCAGCGCAGCGCGCGTGTCGCGCACCTCGCGCGCGATGTTCATCGCGGCACCAGCGCCGCCAGCGCGATGTCGAGCTCATCGGTGGTGTTGTAGAGATGCGGCGACAACCGCACGCCGCCTTCGCGCACCGAATGCGAGACCCCCGCCGCCGACAGGCGGGCGCTGGCGGCCGCGAGGTCGTCCACGGCGATGGACAGCAGCCCGGCACGACGCGCACGCGCGGCCGGCGTGACGAGCCGGACGTCGGCGCGTCCCTCGCACCACCCCACCACATGGTCCGCCAGCGACGCCACGTGCGCCTCCACGGCGGCGGGGCCGAGTTCGAGAAAGAGACTCATCGACGCGGCCATCGCCTTGAGGTCGTGCATCGGCGCGGTGAAGACCTCGAACTTCCGCGCATCCGGATAGAACGCGTAGTCGTACTCGAGGAATCGGGTGAAGTCCGCCGACGCCGGCATCGAGAGCCAGCCCACCACCGGCGGGTCGAGCACCGGCACGAGGGCGCGTCGCACGTACGCGAAGCCCGTTCCCCACGGCGAGAGGAGCCACTTCTGCGCCCCCGTGGCGAGGATGTCGATGTGGCAGGTCTTCACGTCGAGCACCGCCGGCCCAATGCCCTGGATGGCATCCACCACAAAGAAGATGCCGCGCTCCTTGCACGCCGCGCCGAGGCGAGCGAGGTCGAGCTTGGCGCCAGTGGCGAATGACACCCAGCTCACGGTGAGCGCACGCACGTTGGGCCGGTCGAGTGCCGCGATCAGCGCGTCCTCGTCGGGGAGGCGGTCCCTCATCGGCACAAGGTCGAGGCGGACACCCCTCGCCCGTTCCAGCCCCATCCACGGATAGATGTTGGCCGGGAACTCGCCCGCGGTGGAAACCACGACGTCACCGGCCTTGAACGGCAGCGCGCGCGCCGCGAGGTTCACGCCCTGTGACGTGTTGGTCGTGATGGCGATCTCGTCGGGCGACGCGTTGATCAGCGCGGCGGCGAATTCGCGCCCCCGGACCACGCCATCCCAGAAGTAGTCGAAGCCCACGCGCCACAGCTCCGCGCGCAGCGCGTTTGCCTCGGCTTGCGCGTCGCGGGCGCGCTGCGGCAGCGGCCCGGTGGCGGCGTGATCGAGAAAGATGCGCTCGCCGCGCGCGGCCCAGGGAAACTCGCGGGCGCGCAGCGCCTCGACGTCGTAGGTCACGGCATCGCTCGTTGCGCGCTCACGGCTCGCGCAGTTCAGGTGGAGTGTCGGGGGGCTGTCGCTTCCAGCGGCGATGCGCCCACAGGTACTGCCCGGGATACCGGCGGACCCACCGCTCGAGCACCGTCGTGAAGCGGGCGGTGGTGGCATCCACGTCGGCCTCGAGGTCGCCGGTCTGCGTGACGGCCACTTCTTCGAGATGCAGGATGAAGCGGCCGCTCGGCTGGCGCGCCGCGCAGACGAAGATCAGCGGCGCCTGGAAGCGCAGCGCGAAGACGGCGGGGCCGCGTGGGGTGCGCGCCGGCCGGCCGAAGAATGGGACGAACGTGGCGGCGCCGAGCCCAGCCTGATCGGCGAGCAAGCCAAGCGCGAAGCCATCCTTGAGCAGGCGCGGGAGCTTGCGCACCGCCTCGTCGTCGTAGACGACGGTCATTCCGAGGCGACGACGCGTGCGGTTCACGAAGCCGTCAGCCAGCGGATTGAGCTGGCGCTTGGCCACCGCGGCCACCGGAACGCCGAGCGCGGCGAGGTAGGCGCCCGAGAGTTCCCAGTTGCCGAGATGGCCGGCTACGAGCACGAGTCCCTTGCCACGGGCGCGGGCGCGTTCGACCACGTCGAGGCCCTCGACGCCCTCGAACAGGTCGCCAAGCGACTCCGGCCCCAACCGGGACATCAGGATGGACTCCACGCCGACGCGGCCGAGGTGTTCGTACGTCGCCTTGGCGAGCGCGACGCGTTCAGGCGCCGTGAGCTCCGGGAAGCAGGCGGCGATGTGCCGCGTCACGACGCCACGCCGGATGCCCAGCGGCCAGTATCCCAGTTTCCCGATGCGCGCGCCAATGCCGCTGGCGCGACGGGTGCCAAGTGGCCCCAGTGCGGCGACCACCACGCGCAGCGCGGCGTATTCCAGCCAGTGCTTCCACGTCGCCTTCATGCTCCGCTCCTCGCCCGATCCACACAGCGCGCCGCGAAGTCCACGGTGTCGCGCGCCACACGGTCCCAATTGAACCGCTGGAGCGCCGCCTCGCGGGCGGCGGCGCCGAGGCGACGCCGCAGCGGTTCGTCCGCCATGAGGGCGCGAATGGCATTCGCGACACGCTCCACGTCCTCGGGCGGCACGAGGATTCCGGTCTGCGCATCGAGCACCGCCGAGCGCACGCCGCCAGAGTCGCCGGCCACCGACGGGACGCCGCTCGCCGCCGCCTCCACGAAGGAGATGCCGAAGCCCTCGACATTGATGGGTGGCAGCAGCCGCGAGAGACCCACGTACAGCGCGGCGCCGGCGTAGACCGCCGGCAGCGCGTCGTCCCGCATCGCCCCGGCGAAGACGACGCGCTGCTCGATGCCCTCCGCGCGCGCGAGCTCGCGAAGGCGCTGCTCGTCCGGTCCTTCACCGACGATCACGTATCGAAGCGTGGGCAGGTCCGCCGCCAGTCGGGCGAGGGCGCGGATGGCGACGTCCTGTCCCTTGTGCGGCACGAGGCGCGCCACGGTGAGCAGGTAGGGCGCGACGCCGAGCCCCAGGCGGGCGCGCACTTCGGCTGTGGCCTGCCCGGGAGCGAACTGCTTCGGGTCGGTTCCGAGGGGAAAGTCCGCCACCGGCGGCAACGGGCTGACGCCCATTTCGCGCATGACATCGCGCGCCAGATCGCCGGTCCACGCCGAGTTCGCCACGATGCCGGCCGCGTCGCCAAAGATCCGTCGTGCCGTCGTCCGCTTGAGCGCTTGCGACGCCTTCCTCCGTTCGCGCAACAGGTCGCCGCCATTCACGTAGACGAGGTACGGCACGCCGGCGCGCCGCCAGGCCCACCAGGCCGCGTACCCGCAGGGCCGAATGTTGCCGCAGTGCACGACGTCAAACGCCACCGCCTCCCGACGCAGCCACCGCGCCCATCGGACCTGGTTCGCGAAACGGCCGGCCTGCGCGAAGGTGAAGGGTTGGCGGTGCACCCGCACGGGCTCCGCCGCATCCGCGGCGAGCATGCCGGACGCGTGCACAGTCGAGACGAGCGTATCCGCCGGAAAGCGGCGGCACAGTTCGACGTGCCGCCGCGCCATGCCGCCGAGGTCGGGCGTGTAATCCTGCGTGATGAAGAGGTGGCGCATCAGGTAGCCCACCGCGTGCGATCGCGCGCCGCGTCGGCCGCCTGCAGCCAGCCGTCCGCGCCGGCGTCCGCCGGCCAGCGCGCGGCGCTCTGCCGCGCCGCCGTGCGCAGGGCGTCGGCGCGGTCCGGGTGAGCGAGGGCGGCGGCAATCTCCGACGCCCACCGCGTCTCGTCCCCGCGGTGCCGCAGGATGCCCGTCACACCATCCTCGACGTAGCGCGCGGTGAGCGGCGTCCGCTCGCCGAGCACCGGCACGCCCTGCCGCATCGCGTCGAGGATCGCGAAGACGGCGTCATCGCCGGACGCGATCACCCACGCGAGCACGGCGCCGGCGAGCACGTCGTCACTCCGCGAGCCGCCGCTGCTCCACTGGAGGCGCCCGGCGACGCCGAGCGCCGCCGCCTCGATGCGAACGGCATCGGCGTCGGCCATCGGTGCCACCATGGTCATGCGCAGGGCGGGAAGGCGCGGCGCGAGCAGCGCGAGCGCGCGGAGCGCCACCAGCATCTCGCGCCGCCGGTCGGCGCCGGCGACCACGACGAGGCGCTGCACGTCGGGCTGGATGGCGCCGATCGCGGCCGAAGGCCGCGGCGTGCCGGCCGCGGGGGCCGGCACGCCCGGCGGCGCGACGAGCGCGGCGAGGGCGCCGTGCGGCGGTTCCGTGCCGCGCATGTCGTCGGCGTGCGCGAAGACGAAGCCCGTCGCGGCCAGGCGCATCGCGAGCCGCCCCTCGCGACCGAGGGCCAGACGCTCGCCCGCCGCGGTGCGGCGCACGACGGCGCCGCGCCCCGAGAACCGCGCGGCGGCGGCCGCCGCCAGGTGCTCGCCGTCATCGTGCACGAACAGCACTTCGGTCAGGCGCGCCGAGATCACGCGGCGCAGCCGCCAGCCGGCGCGCATCCAGCCGCCCCCGCTCGCCAAGCCGATCACGTCATGCCCCGCGGCGAGGAGGCACCGCTCGGCCTCGCTCCCGACGGGGGCGACGAGGCAGGTCTCGTAGCCGCGTGCACCGAGCAGCGTCGCGGCGTCGGCGAAGGCGCGTGTCGAGCCCGACCACGCTGCGCCGTGCGCCACGAAGCAGGCGCGCACGGCTAGGCGCCGGCCGGGGTGTCGTTGAACTGCAGCGCGTGAAGCCGCGCGTAGGCGCCGCCCAGCGCCAGCAGCTCGGCGTGCGTGCCGCGCTCCACGATGCGCCCGCGGTCGAGCACGAGGATCTGCGTGGCGTGCTGCACCGTCGACAGTCGATGCGCGATCACGAAGACGGTGCGTCCGGCGAGCAGGCGGTCGATGGCCTCCTGCACGGAGCGTTCGCTTTCGGTGTCGAGCGCCGAGGTGGCCTCATCGAGGATCAGCACGGGAGGATCCACGAGGAGCGCGCGCGCAATCGCGATGCGCTGGCGCTGTCCGCCCGAGAGCCGCGTCCCGCGTTCGCCGAGGACGGTGTCGTACGCCTCGGGCAGTTCACTGATGAAGCCGTGTGCGTTGGCGGCGCGTGCGGCGGCCTCCACCTGCGCCGACGTGTACCGGTCGGGCGCGCCGTAGGCGATGTTGGCCCGCACCGTGTCGTTGAAGAGCACGGTGTCCTGGCTCACGATGCCCGTGAGGGCGCGCAGCGAGGCCAGCGTGAACTCCCGCGTGTCCACGCCGTCGAGGAGGATGCGGCCGGCGGTGGGCTCAATGAAGCGCGGGATGAGGTCCACGAGCGTGCTCTTCCCCGCCCCGCTGGCGCCGACGAGCGCCACGACCTCGCCACGCTTGGCCGTGAAGTGAATGTCGCGCAGCACCGGGTCGCCGCCGTAGCTGAACTCAACCCCGTCGAACGCGATCTCGAAGTTGAACGTCGAGGCCGTGCGCGTGCCGCGCTCCGCCTGCCCTTCCGTTGGATAATCGAGGATCTCAAACAGGCGCTCGGCCGCGGCGAGCGACTGCGTGGCCACGGCGGGCATCTGCGAGAGCTGCTTGAGCGGGGGAAGGAGGGACATCAGCGCGCCAAGGAAGGTGACGAGGCCGGCGCCGCTCAGCCGCGACTGGAACACCTCGCGAGCGCCGAACCAGAGCAGCGCGACGGCCACCACGGTGCCGATGATCTCGGCGAGCGGCTGCGACATCAGCGTCAGCCGGCTCATGCGCACCATGCCCTTCGCATAGCGGCTGGAGGCGTCGGAGAAGCGCGCTCCTTCGTATGCCTCGGCGCGGAAGGACTTCACGAGCCGGATGCCGCTCACCGTCTCCTGGACGACGCTCGTCATCTCGCCGTACTCTGCGGCGAGCTTGCGGTGTCCCTTGCGCAGCTTACGGAGCAGCGGCTGGAAGGCCACGATGATCAGCGGCGCGACGACGAGCGAGAGCAGCGCGAGTTTCGGCGACAGCGAGAAGAGCAGCGCTACCGTGACGACGATCTGCGTGGACGCGTTCAGCGACCGCGTGACCACCTCCGCGAGGAGCTGGCGCGTGGACTGCGTGTCCTGGAAGACGCGCGCCAGCAGCTGCCCGGTCTTGTGGCTCTGGAAGAAGCGCAGCGGCAGCCGCTCGAGGTGCGTGTACACCGCGTTGCGCAGGTCGCGCGTCACGCGTTCCTGCAGCCCAGCGCCCATCTGCCCGGAAAGCCAGGCAAAGACGTTCTTCAACAGCATCGTGAGCAGGATCACCAGGATCACGACGCGCAGCTGCTCCATCTTCTCGCGTCCATCGAGCAGCCACGCCCCCATGCCCTTGAGCAGGCGCGTCATCTGCGACCCCGTCCCGGCGTCCCACGGCTCCTGGTTAAAGAGCGTGTTGAGGAACGGCACGAAGAGCGCGTACGAGAACGCACTCAGGGCGTTGGCGAGCGCGCTGAGCAGCAGCGTGCCGACGACGCGTCCGTAGTAGGGGCGCAGGAACTGCTGGAGGCGGCGGTAGGGTCCCATCAGCGGCGGGGCGTGAGGTGAACGAGCGGAAGGATGACTTCTTCCGGGGAGACCCCGCCATGCAGGAAGGAGCCGCGGTACCGCTGCTGGTACTCGCGCAGCTTGGTCGGATAGACGAAGAACCCGTCGCCGGTGGCGAGCACGGTATTGACGCGACGCCCCTGCGGCGGCAGCCGCAACTGGGCGGCCTCGGTGAAGACGAGCGCCTGCTCCGGACGTTCGGGGCGCAGGTCCTCGCCCATCTTGTAGCGCAGGCTGGCGGTGGCGTCCTTCTTGGCGAAGACGGTGGCCGGCGTGTTGCAGTGGATGGAACCGTGGTCGCTGGTGAGGAGCACCGGCAGGCCGCGGCGCGCCGCTTCGCGCAGCACGCTCCACAGCGCCGACCGACGGAACCACTGCTCCGTCAGCTGGCGCAGCGCCGCTTCGTCGCGCGCCACTTCGTACAGGATGGTCGACTCGGAGCGCCCGTGCGTCAGGAGGTCGACGAAGTTGAACACAAAGGCGCTGACCCCGTCGGCGGCGATGGAGGTCGTCAGGTGGCGCTCGAGTTCATCCGAGTCGATGGCCGACGTGATCTTGTGGTAGCGCACCGGCGTCTCGCCGCGCAGCGCGCGCAGCTGTTCGACGAGCAGGTCGCGCTCGTGCTGGTTGAGCGATTCGTCATCGCCGTCCCCCCACCAGGCGGGAAAGCGCTCGGCGATCTCGGCAGGAAACAGCCCGCTGAACAGCGCGTTGCGTGCGTACGGCGTGGCGGTGGGGAGCAGGCCGAAATAGTGCGCGGCGTCAATCTCGAAAGCCTGTGCGACGATCGGCTCGAGCACTTTCCACTGGTCGAGGCGCAGGCAGTCCACGACGATGAAGACCACGGCGCGGTTCTCGGCGAGCGCCGGCATCAGGAATTCGCCGACGACATCCACCGACAGCGGCGGGCGATCGCCGTCGAGATCGTGCACCCAACGCGGGTAGCCTTCGCCCATGAAGGCGGCGAAGTCGCGGTGCATCGCCGGAAAGAGGGCGCGCAACGATGCGTTGAGCCCCGCCTCGCCCGCGGCGGTCAGTTCGACGTCCCATTGCACCAGTTCGGCGTAGTGCTCGGCCCAGCCGCGCCAGTCGAGATCCTTTAGGCGTACGGCTTCGAGGGCGCGGAAGCGCTCGACGAAGCGACGTGCGAGGGCCTGGCTCCGGATGCGGGGACCGTCGAGGATTCGGGTGAGGACGGCCTGCACCTGGCGCGGCGTCACCGGCTTCACCAGGTACTCGGAGACGTCCTGACCGAGCGCCTCGCGGAGGGTGCTGTCCTCTTCACTCTTGGTGACCATCACGACCGGCATGGTCGGGGCCAGCTCGCGCGCTTCGCGCACCATGGCGATGCCGCGCATGCCGGGCATCTGCTCGTCGAGCAGGAGCGCGTCGAAGGCGTGCTGCCGCAGGAGCTCCAACGCGTCCGAGGCATTGCGGGCCATCTGGACGCGATATCCCTTCTCGGTCAGGAACAGCCGGTGCGACTCAAGGAGTTCAGCCTCGTCGTCGACCCAAAGCACGGATTTCACATGCGGCGCCATATCCTGCGAAAGCTAGTCCCTGAGAATTGGGGTCGCCAACGCCGCGGACGCTGGCGGGGGGGTGAAAGTGGGGGCAGATTCGTCAGCGTGATGGAAGCCCTCCCCCCGTACGCCCTCACCGAACCGATATTTCCCCTGCGTGCGCTGGCCGTCGCGACGTCCCGGGCCCCCCTCGGCGGGGTGCGGGAGTCGCTCATGGCGACGCTCGTGGCGGCGCGGCACTGGATGGGCGCGCTGACTCTCGGGGCGACGCTGCGGGCGGCGCTCGGCCAACTGCTCGATGCCACGGTGCGTGATGACGCGCCGGCGGTGGCCGCGGCGCTCGCCAACGTGACGGAGGTCACGGCGCCACATCTCGACCGGAAGGCACGTTCAGAGTTGGACCGTCTGACCCGGTCGATCGGTGCCTAAGCCGGGTGCTTGTGGGCCGGCGGCCCACATCCGTATGATTTGCCCATGACCCACACCCGTGGCTGACGCCGGCGTGACCAGGCCAACCGATATTTCCCCGCTTGCCCGCGTAATGCGCCGCGTGGACAAGGCCGCCGACGGCGACCATGGACGCGACGCGTACGCGACGGGCTTTCCGAGCATCGACAAGTGGCTCGGGGGCGGCGTGCGCCGCGGCGACCTCGTGGTGCTGGGCGGCGACGTGCAGAGCGGCAAGAGCGCGCTGGCGCTGGCGATGGCGCTGCGCATGGCCCAGCAGGACATTCCGGCGGTCTTCTTCACGAGCGAGATGTCGCACGAGCGGGTG
>ORMF011187327.1_pt1 | contig 15277 bp, 11 predicted proteins | sample 1779871 | NCBI WGS metagenome assembly ORMF01 (sample SAMEA104232316, study PRJEB22302) | groundwater metagenome | biome: forest; feature: aquifer; material: groundwater | place: USA | collected 2011-08-07 | depth 5.4 m | reverse complement strand
TCGGAAAAATCCCGGTGCGCCGATAATAGCCGGCCTCGACCTCGCGGTAGTTGGGCCAGAGCCGGCGCACATGGGGGCTATCGGCAAGGTTATCGACGCCGGTGTCGGAAAGGATTTGCCCGTCGAGCTCGCCTTGCGCCAATAGATTCGCCAATGAGCGGCCAGCCGGCGCGGCTTCGAGGCGCAGCCAAGGCGGCGGCGACCAGCCGGGAATATTTTCCGCGCCCTTGCTCACCCAGCGAACCTGGCTGGGATGGACGCCATGCTCATGTTGCAGCACGCCGCGCATCCACAGGGCGATCGGATTGAAGTGGCCCTGAATGCCGATGCGGCGATCCCGGAGATCTTCCGGCCGTTGAATGTCGGAGTCGCGGCGTATCAAGACACAGCTGTGATTGAACCGGCGGTGCGGGAAGACCGGCAGCGCAGCGATCGGCGCGCCGCGACTCTTCAAGCCAAGATATTGCGCGACTTGTAGTTCGCAAACATCGAACTCAAAATTTTTGACAAAACGATTGTGGCGCTGCGCCGACGGCAACGGAATCACCGTCAAGTCGAGGCCCTGGGTATTAACCCTGCCTTCGATTAATGGTCGAGTGCGATCATAGTCGCCGCAGGATAGAGTCAACGATAGCGTAGCCATGGCATTGGCTGTCGACGATTAAGCCGTGACGGCGAAACTGCCGAAAAATATTTCTCGTCAAAGTAAATTTCTCGCCCGCGCACAAACATAGCTGGAAAACTTTATCAGAAGCAAATCGATGCCTCCCAGCCGGCGCCTGCGCCAGCGGGTAAACCGGCGCCCATCACCGGGTTACACTATGGATCTGTTGATGATTCTATACCTTGGCAAGTGCCGGGTCGGTGTCGTGAGAGTAGGATAATAGCTGGCGGATTCTTGCTGAGCGCCGCCACTGGGTGAGCGGCGCGCCGTCACCGAAGTAAACCAAGATCATGCCGAGATATTCTTCAGTGGGATAGCTGCGGATACGCACTTTCTCGCTGAACGCTTCTTTCTCCGCTGGCTGCTCGATGCATTGCCCCGAGCCATCGAACTTCCAGCCGTGAAAGCGGCAGCGTAAGGCATCGCCTTCGACCCAGCCGACCGACAGTTGCGATTGGCGGTGCGGGCAACGAAACTCGACGACTTGCGGCTTGCCACTCTCGCCGCGGTAGAGCGTGAAGTCTTCACTCATGATGCGAATCGGTTTGGCCCAACCGGGCTCAATGTCTTCGGCGCGCAGCACCGGGTGCCAGAATTTGCGCAGGTATTTGCCGGCGATGGTTGCCGGTCCGGTGGGAAAGCAGTCCATGTAGTCTATGGTTGGCATGATGAAATTACCTTCAAGACTTGGCGACGAAACCGGCGGCCTTGATCCCGGCGATGGCGCAGTCTTCATCTTCCTCCGCGGTGCCACCGCTGACGCCCACCGCGCCGATTATTTCAGCGCCGTCCATGATCAACACGCCGCCGGCCACCGGCACGACTTTGCCTTGAGACATGACCGCGAGCGCGGCGAGAAATGCCGGCCGTTCTTTGAGCCGCTCGCTCAACGACCGGCTCGATTCGCCCATGCCAACCGCGCCCCAGGCTTTGCCGATGGCGATGTCCGGGCGCAGGATGCTCGCAGCGTCTTCGCGCTTGAGTACTTTCAAGCAGCCGCCTTCGTCCAACACCGCGACGCACATGGGGCGATATTTTACCTCGCGCGCCTTGGCCAGAGTCCGATCGGCGATCACGTTGGCTTTGTCGAGAGTTAGGTTCATTGGTTTTCCTCCAATTCTTCTCAGCGGTTTAAATTTAGTCGAGCAGCGGCGCGAAGATGTCGTCGAGCGCCGGTTGAAATGGAATGTAGCCTTGGTCCCTGGCGTACTCGACAAATTTTTCCAAGACCTTGCGGTTCGGCTCGATGCCATGGGTCCATGGATTGTTGCCGAAACGTTTTTCTTCTTCTTCCAAAAAAAGCACGGCGGTGGGAAAGGAAAAACGCTTGGGATACTCGTAGTCGATCTGGCAAAGGCGGTCAGCTTCATTAAACGCTTTGACGAGTTGGTGGCAGAGCCAGGGATATTTGGCGAGCAGCCGTTGGTGCACGACGATGGTGTGGGTGATCGGGAAAATTCCGGTCGCTTGAAAATAATCGCCGACAGCGGAGCGACAATCGGCATAGACTCGCCGTATGCGTGGATCGCCGGCGCGAACGGCTTTTGACACGTTGGGCAGGATCAGGGCGTCGAGGGCGCCGTCCAACAAAAGCGTTTCGAGATTTTCATTCTTGAGGGCCAATTTGATATTGCCGGGAACTTGAAAGCCCGCGCCTTCCGGCTCGCTGGTGATCCATTCATTCGCCGAATAATCGACGCCGTGCCGCTCTTTCAAGATTCCGCGCGCCCACAGGCCGACGGTGATGCGGTATTGCTGGATGCCGATTTTTTTGCCTCGGAGATCTGCCGGGGTTTCGATCGCCGATGGTTCGCGGCAAAACAGATAGGGCTGGATAAACATACGCAGCGGAAAGATCGGCAGCGCGATCAACGGCTCACCGCGCAGGCGCGCCATAACATACCAAGAAAGCGACATCTCGGCGATGTCGAACTGTTCGTAGACCGGCTTGTAGCAGGCATCGCCTTGCACCGGCGGCGGGCAGACGTTGAGCTGGGCGCCGTCGACCGTCACCGCGCCGGAAAAGAACGGTTGCGTCCGGTCGTAGCGCGTCATCATCAAGCTCAACTCGGGTTTGTTCATGGCGACCGCCTTTAGTTAGCGCTTGGCAAATATTACTTGGCGCCGACTACCTTTGTCAGGTAATCATCGACGAAAAATTTTTCACTACCGCCGGGAGCGTCCAAGTTCACGTTGAGTTTTGCCGCGCTGACCAATGCTTGAATGTTTTTCTTGCCCAGGGCGATGGAGAAGCTGTCGAGCGTATAATCTAAAGATTTGCGCAGCACGTTGACGTTGGCGTTGAGATCTTTTTTCGCCGCCGCGGCGATGACTTTGTCTTTGCTAGTTTGAATCACGCTCATGGCGTTATGCAAGGCGCGCAGAAACGCCACGACTTCGGTGGGATTATTTTTTAACTTTTGCCGATAGGTGACGATCACCATGAAGGGGAATTCCGGCAGCGCTTTGCCGGTTTCCAAGAGCAACGGAAAGCCGCGCTCTTCCATGACGACTTTTTCGTTGGCGGAAAAGGCGCCGGCATGAATGATGCCGGATTCCAAAGCATTGACACGCGCCGGACTGTTGCCGGCGTACAGGATGCTGTAGTCCTTGTCGCGCTGAAGCCCATTGCGCGCCAAGGCTTCGACGGTAGCGAATTCGGTCACGCCCCCGGCGCCGGTGACGCCGACCATCTTGCCCTTGAGATCGCTCAGCTTGTTGATCCCTTTAGCGCCAACCAAGACCTGATCGATGTATGCCGTGTGGCCGCCGACGATGACGACATCCGCACCGCGCGAGAAACTCGTGACGGCAGTGACCCCCGCCATGATCGCATAATCGGCTTCGCCGCTAAGCAATGCCGCCATGACCACCGGACCGCCGCGCACGTAGACGGGTCGGACGTCGAGACCTTCGGCGGCGAAGATGCCGAAATCGCGCGCCGTGCCGACCGGCAGCGACGTGTTCCAAGAAGGTGACGGGTAAGCGACGGTGATGGTTTTGCCGTCGGCGGCGGTGAACGCTAGCAAGGCGGTGAGGCTAAATACAACTGAAACAAGAACGATTCGTGCCGCACTCCGAATGTTCCTTCCCCCGATTCGGGGGAAGGTTAGGATGGTGGTTCGCCTGCGCAGTGCGGCTGGCCCCCACCTTAGTCCTCCCCCGTCTCGGGGGAGGAGATAAGATTTTTCGATGCGGCGAGGACAGCGCATGAGGCTAATCATTCGCTCTTGAATGCAGCCCTGCCAGCCGTTCGGTGCGCCGCCATTGTTTGAGCGGTTTACCGGCTTCGAGATTTTGCAGTTCGCGCTCCCAAATTTTTCTGATTAGGATCAAGGCGCGATCGGAGCGGCCGAGCATTTCTTTTTTGCGGAGATCGAGCGGGCCTTGGCCAACTTGGGTGGCGTAGTCTTGAATCCAGACGATGTTCGATCGCTCCGGTCCTTCGATGTCTTGAATGCGCACCTCGCCGCGCAGCACTGCTTCGCCGACTTCTTTGGGCGAACGGCCGAGCTTGCCTTCGCGGGCTTTGTGGCGATTTTTATAGGCTTCGCCTTCTTCGCCTTCGGTGATGTGGGTGACGTCGAGCTGGAAGCTGCAATGGCTATTGTCATCGATGGGCACGCGCCACGCCAGATGATCGCGGTCCCGTTCGCGAAAGCAGAGAATATTCGGTAAGCCATGTTGCGTGATGTAGAGCCGGCCGCTGGCAAAGCGTGATTGGAGCAGCACGCCCCACTCGCTTTCTTCGACGCTGATGTCGGGAATCTCCGGCGGCCGGTTCATGTAGAATTCCGACTCGCGATGGGTGAACGGAATATGAATCGGATCGTTTTCTAAATTGTTGACGTAGTTGCACGGGCGTACGTAGGTTTCCGCCCACAGATTGTCTTTTTCAAAGTCGGGATAACGCGGCAGGGGCGGCGGCGCACCGGCGCCGAAATAGACGAAGATCAGGCCAAGATATTCTTCGGTCGGGCAACTGCGAATGCGCATCTTCTCGGCGAAGGATTCTTTCTCCGCCGGCTGTTCGACGCACTGCCCGGTATGATCGAACTTCCAGCCGTGGAAGCGGCAGCGAATGCTGTCGTCTTCGATCCAGCCGATGGAGAGTTGCGCTTGGCGGTGCGGGCAGCGAAAGTCGACGACGTGGGGTTTGCCGCCGTCGCCGCGATAAAGCGTGAACTGTTCGCCCATAATCTTAATCGGCTTGGCCCAGCCGGGCAATAAATCCTGAGCGCGAAAAACCGGATGCCAAAATTTTCTCATGTAGCGGCCGGCTAGAGTGTCCGGTCCGGTGTAGTAGAAATCCATGAAGTTGACCATTAGTGGGGTCTCCTAGTTTATGCGGGGAGTGTTTTCACCACGAAGACGCGAAGATCACAGAGTTCGGAAATAATAATTCCGAAACCTTCGTGTCCTTCGTGCCTTCGCGGTGAAAAAGATCTTTCATCCTACCTCGCCTTTACACCAAGCAACCGCTGCGCTTCGCGTAGCGCGCTGGCGTCGGCGACTTCGGCGATGGCCACCGGCCGCGTTAGTTTGATGGCGTTGCGCGCGTCGTCGATTACTAATTTCATGCCGTCGTCGGGCATGGCGCCGTCAGGGCTGAAGAGTTGCCAGGTCGAATCGTAAGCGGCGACGGCGTCTTCGCGTTGGGTTTTGCCCCAGTCGGCAAGGATGTTGATCGCCTCCTGGCGGTTATCGCGGATAAAGCGATTGGCGCGGATGAACGCTTTGACCACCTGGGCGACTTCTTGCGGCTTCTCCTTTAGTTTCTTGTTGCTGGTGCCAAGACCGATGTGGGGGAATTTGAAAAAGTCGTCAGCGCGCGCCAGCACGTTCAACCCTATTTTGCGCGCTTGTGAGTCGGCCGGGGGCGCGATGATCGTGGCGTCGACCAGTCCTTCTTTGAGAGCGGCGAAGCGCGCGCTATCCGAACCGAAGGCGATGAGTTTGACTTCCTTGTCCGGATTGATGCCCGAGCGTTCCAACATAAGTCGCGCAACGACATCGTTGGAGCTGCCAAACACGCCGATGCCGATGGTTTTACCTTTGAGCGCTTTTAAATCATTCAATTCGGGCCTAGCGATGAAAGCGTAGGGCGGGCTGTCGATCAGCACGGCGACGACTTTCACTGGAATGCCGCGCATGGCCGCGCGGATCACCGAGGCGAAGATCATCGTGTAGTCGCACTCGCCGGCGATCAACGCCGACATCGCCACGTTGGCGTTCATGCGGATGATCTCGACGTCCAAACCTTCTTCTTTGAAGATGCCTTTCTTCGCCGCCACGCCGGCAGCGAGAAAACTCAGGTTGTAGCTGGTTAAAGAAATGCGGACTTTGTCAGCGGCGCTTGCCGCGTTGCTGAGGGTGAGAATCGCGACGATAGTGATGATGTTTAGGGTTATGGAAAAACTGTTTTCACCTCGAAGGCACGCAGCGCACGAAGTTCGGAAAATATGACTCCGAAACCTTTGTGTCCTTCGTGTCTTCGTGGTGAACCGAATCTTTTTCTTACTTGCTAAATCCATACTCGGACCACTTTTCTCGCGCACGATCGATGAACTCTTTGGGCCCCCGGGCGGCGGGCGGGTAGGGGTGTTTGCGGGTGGCGTCGATGAGCATTTTACTGCCGCTGCGACGGCGCGGGTCGTGTTGCGGGATGTCCGAGGCGGCGGTGGATGGATCGACGCCGGAGGGCACGACGCCGTCGACGATGAAACTATCGCGCGCCGGTTGGGCGCGAAAGCCCATGGCCCATTCGACTTGAAAAGGGTTGCGCACGTCGATGTCGTCGTCAACTACCACGGTGAACTTGCCTTCCTTGTTCATCAGCGACCAGGCGCCCCAGGCGACTTCTTTGACTTGCTCGGGATATTCTTTTTTCATCGCGATCACCAGCATGCCGCTGGCGCCGCCGGCTTCGGTGAAATGCACATCTTTTACCGGCAGGCCGAGCACGTTACGCAGGTGGTGAAACAATCCAGCGGAGCGGCTGAGGCTGCGGATGCAGCTCGATTCGCTGGGCGGCATTTGACTTAAGAAAGCATGATACACCGGCGCGCGCCGCCGCGTGATGCAAGTGATGTCGATCACCGGCTGCTGGCCGCCCGGACTCATGTAACCGGAAAATTCGCCGAACGGTCCCTCCTGTTCGCGATAGCCTGCGCGCAGAACACCTTCGAGAATGATCTCGGCATGGGCCGGCACTTGGAGGTCAATAGTCTCGCATTGCACCAACGGTACCGGCTCGCCGCGCAGTCCGCCGGCGACGGAAAATTCATCAGTGCCGTAGGAAAATTTGCTGATGGAGCTCAACACGACGGTGGGGTCCATGCCGATGGCGATGGCGATCGGCATGTCCTGTTTTTTCGCTTCGTACTGGCGGATGTGTTTTGCCGCATGCTGCGCGCCGCCGACGTAGAGGCCGACATGCTGTTTGCCCTTCATTTGAATTCGATAAGTCCCGACGTTACGCCGGCCGGTTTCGAGATCTTTGGTGACGATCACCGGTGCGGTGATGTAGGGTCCGGGATTTTGGCTCGGCGTCCAGACCACTTGCGGCAGTGACAATACGTCGACATCGGCGCCGCGGCAGATGACTTCTTTGCACAGGCCGCTTTTCACGACCACCGGATCGATGGGACGGTGCTGGGCGTTCTCCCAAACTTGGGGAATTTTTTCGACGCTGGTCGAGAGCGCGTGGGCGTAGATCACCGGTGAGCCGCCGATGACGCCGATGACCAACGGAAACTGGCAGTCGCCGACATGGCGAAAGCCCAGCGCCGGGCGTTCGTTCCAACCGTAACGGTCGAAGGCGTGGCGCGTGATCGCGGAAACTTCCCAGGATGGATCGACGCGCTGCTCGACCCAGTGGAGTTTGCCGGACGACTCTAAGAGCGCGAGATATTCTTGCAGGTCGTTGTAGGCCATGGGCTCACATTATCCGATTCGAACTTTGCATTCGACCGCCATCTGCGTATAAAGCGAATGCAGACTCATGGCTCAATTATATTTTGGTGCCACGGCTGTCAAGGAACGGGGAGGGTTTTGATGCGGTTGAGAATCATCGTCGTGATTTTTTTCGGGGTGATGTTGGCGGCGAAACTTTACGCCGCCGACAAGGTGCGCATCGGCGTGTCCAATTATAATATTTCCAATCTCACCGTCGGTGTCGCCCAGACCCGCGGTTTTTTCAAACAGGAAGGCGTCGACGCGGAAATCATCCGCATGAATCCCAACGTCGCCACCATGGCGTTGGTTAGCGCCGATGTCGACTATTCGACTTTGATCGGCTCGACTATCGTCGCCAACTTGAAAGGCGCCCGGGTCAAGATGATCGCTTGCTCGCTCGACCGCACACCGCTGTCGTTGGTGAGCCGAGCCGATATTAAAACCGTCAAAGATGTGAAAGGCAAAACCATCGGCGTCGGCTCCTACGGCTCGACGCCGGATATCATCGCGCGCATGGTGGTCAAGCACTACGGCATCGATCCCGATACCGAAATCAAACTGTTGGCGCTCGGTTCCGATGGCGCGCGCCTCACCGCGCTTAAGGAAGGCGTTATCGATGTCATGATCGTGGCGCCGCCGGTGGATTTCGAGGCGAAACGGATGGGCTTCAACATCATCAGCCGCGCCGGTGATATTTTTCGTTTCCCTTACAACGGCCTTGCCACCGGCATGAAAAAATTGACCGAGCGGCCGGACGAAGTAAAGCGTGTGCTGCGGGCGATGCTCAAAGCAAACAGTTATATTTTGAAGAATCGCGAAGGCACCATTCAGGTGCTGGTCAACTGGACCAAGTCTAGGCTTGAGTTCGCCGAAGCCGGTTACGATTCTGCCGTTAATGTCTTTAGCAGCGATGGCAGCATTCCCGAAGACGGTATGCGTGTGGTGCTCGACGGTTTGCGCAAGTCGATGAACCTTACGCGGCCGGTTCCGCTGAGCGAAGTTGCCGACATGGCGCCGCTGCTCGAAGCGCAGCGCGAGCTGGGACTGCGCAAATAATTTTGCTAATCGCGCGACAGCTTGAAATGCAGCCGCTGGCCCAGCTCCGCGAAGCTGGAGAGCCAGGCGTCGTTGGATTCTTTTGCCGCGCGCATTCTTGGATAGGTGTTTTGGATCATTTCGTAAAAGCGGTTCTGGACTTTCCACAGATTAGCCGAGAAGGGCAAATTATCGACAACGCTCACGGCGTTGTTCATCGCTTGCAGGTTTTGTAACGACGGCTGGGCGGTCAAGCGCGCCGATAACCGTTCGAGGGTTTGGCGATAGCCGAACTCCAACGTCGTGTTGTCGAGGGTGACGCCTTCGAGTTTGGCGGCGGCGCAGAGACTCTCTACCCGCTTAGCGTCGATGGCGTCTTGGCCCAGCGCGCTGCGCAGGTTGTCGTTGAGCACGCATTCGGCGGCGGCGGCAAAATCCTTGGGCAAAGGAACATGCAAATCGGTGAGAAAGCGCATCAGCGGCGCGCGCTGCTGATAAATCTGCCGGTAGAGCGCGTCGGTTTCCGCCAACGCCGATGCCAGAATCCGTTCGAGCAGTTGGCGCCGCTGGTCGCGGAACAGCGAACGCAGCGAGTAGTTCGATGCACCGAAGCGGCGGTCCATCAAGCGGATCACCTCGGCGAAATCGGCGCGGGCGAAGGGTTCGGCGAGTTCGCGCGTCAGATAGACCTCGACCTCGTCGCTCAAAACCGGCCGCACGCCGCCGTTGACGTTGTGATCGCCCATGGAGAGCACGCCGAAGCTCAACTCGGTGGATTCCTGCGTCAGGTTGCACGTCAGTTTGATCTGGCCGACGGCGAGTTTGGCCTTGCCGGCCTCGAAGCTTTGATAGGATTTTCTCTCGGCGCGATAGCAATAGACATCGGCGCTGGCCGGATAGTCGGCGTAGATTGAACTGACGGCGTAATGGGCGCCGACCCGTTCCCAATCGACGCGCGCCGGCCGGACGAACTTTTCGTAAACTTGGCGGCCGTCGCCGAGATCGGGCAAGTTGCTTTTGGCTTTGGCTAACCCTTCGACGAAGTGATCTTCCAACGGCGCGCCGAACAGCTCTTCGGCCAATTGCACGGCGCGGGCGGCGAACTGCATCACTTGGACGGTTTCGATGCCCGAGAGTTCGTCGAAAAACCAGCCGCAGCTGGTGTACATGAGCAGCGCCTGGCGTTGCAGTTCCAATAGTTTTAGCGCCACGGTCTGTTCGGCGCCAGTGAGCTGATGGGTTGCCTGCTGGGCGAAAAATTTTTCCAGGTTTTCCTTGGAGCGGTCGTGCATCACACCGATGTAAGCGTCCCGCGCGGCCCAAGGATCCTTGAGCAACGGTTCGGCTCGACTCGTCCAAGGCTGTGCAACCTCGTCGCGTAGCCAATCGAAGACATCGCGCAGCGGCGTGCGCCAGGCCTGGTTCCATCCCGGATGGCCGCCGGAGTTGCAACCGCAGTCGCTCCACCAGCGGTCGATGCCATGGGCGCAGCTCCAGGAACTTTTCTCGACGATTTCAACTTCATTAGTCGGCGGAAACTTTTCTAAAAACTCGCCGTAGTTGGTCAGCCGCGCCAGCTGTTTCGCCTCGATGTGTTCGAGCGTGTAGGCGAGCGCCATTTCGCCGAACTTATGATGATGGCCGTAGCTTTCGCCGTCGGTGGCGATATGCATGAGTTGCGGCCAGTCGCGACGCTCGCTGAAGCCGCCGATGAGTTTGGCGATGAACTGTTCGCCCTGGGACAACAGCCCTTCAAAGGCGACGGCGCGGGAAATCGGTCCGTCGTAAAAAAACAGCGCGATGGATTTCCCCGATGGCAGATTTTGCCGGTAGGCGCGGCTGGGATCGATGGGGTGCCCGTTGCTCTCGCTCCAGTGGGACGCGCCGATGGCTCTAAAGCGCGCCGCTTGGTGCGGCGCTAGAATGGTGAAACGGATGGCGTGTTCGGCGAGCAATTCTAAGGTTTCAATATCCACCGCGGTCTCGGCCAGCCACATGCCTTCCGGTGCGCGTTTAAAGCGCTCTTCAAAGTCGCGCACGCCCCATCTGATCTGGGTCGCCCGGTCGCGGCGGTTCGCCAGCGGCATGATCACGTGATTGTAAACTTGCGCCAACGCCGAGCCGTGGCCGGAAAAATGGTTTTGACTTTCGCGATCCGCTGCGAGAATTGCAGCGTAGATCTCGGGCGCTTTCGCTTCGAGCCAGGAGAGCAGCGTCGGGCCGAAATTAAAACTGATTTTGGCGTAGTTGTTGATCAGCTTGGCGATGAAATTGCGCTCGTCCAAAATGCGCGCCACGGCGTTGGGCGCGTAGCATTCGGCGGCGATGCGCTCGTTCCAGTCATGATAGGGATAGGCCGAGTCTTGCAGTCCGATGGCTTCGAGCCAAGGATTTTCCCGCGGCGGCTGATAAAAGTGGCCGTGAATGCAGAGGTAGCGTTCCATCGGAACGATCATGCGGCGGTGAGTTCGAGCTTGGGCATCACGAAAGTCTCACCGCGCATTAGGGGTTGGTCATCACCCAAGTGGTTTTGCGCGGGCCACGCCCGAGCACGACGATGCCGGACGGCGAAACAAAATAGGATTCGCGATCCTTTTCCGGGTCGTAACCGATTTCGGTGCCGGACGGAATGACGTTCGCCTTGTCGATGATGGCGTTGCGAATGTGGCAATTGCGGCCGATCTCAACCCAGTCGCCAATCACCGAGTTTTCGATTTTACTATAACTATGAATCCGCACGTTGCGGCCGACGATGCAGTTGTGCACTTCGCTGCCGCTGATGATCGTGCCTTCGGCGACCACTGAGTTGACCGCCATGCCTTGGCGGTCGGGCCAGTCGAAGACGAACTTGGCCGGCGGGTCGCCGTAGCCGACGGTGCGCAGCGGCCAAGCGCGGTTGTATAGATTAAACGATGGGTCCACCGAACAGAGATCCATGCTGGCGTCGTAGTAGGCTTCGATGGTGCCGAGGTCGCGCCAATAGCTCGCCTCCTCGCCCTTGGACGGGCTCGGCACGTGGTTCTTGCGAAAGTCGTAGGCGAACATTTTTCCGCCGGCAACGAAGCGGGGCAGCAGGTCGCGGCCGAAATCATGGTGGCTCGCGGCGTTTTCAGCGTCGGCGTCCAAAGCTTCGATCAGCACTGGGTTGTTGAACAGATAATTGCCCATGGAAACCAACGCGAGGTTGGGTTCGCCGGGAATCGCTTTGGGCTCTTTGGGTTTTTCGTCAAAACCGATAATGCGCCAGTCGGCGTCGATTTCGATGACGCCATAACGGCACGCCTCTTCGATTTTGACCGGAATCGCCGCCACCGACACGTCCGCCGATTTCGCCTTGTGGTCTTCGATCATCTGGCGCACATTCATTCGGTAAATATGATCGGCGCCGAAGACCGCCACCAGCGTGGGATTATGCCGTTCGAGCAGATAGAGATTCTGATAGACCGAGTCGGCGGTGCCCTGGTACCAATCGTCGCCCGAGCGCATTTGCGCCGGCACCGGCGTGACGAAATGTTCGCCCAAAAAATCGCTGGTGCGCCAGCCGCGGTCGAGATGCTCCAACAGCGATTGAGCCTTGAACTGGGTCAAGACATAGATCGAGATGATGCCGGAGTTGACAAAATTGGACAGAACGAAGTCGATGATTCGATAGCGGCCGCCGAACGGCACCGCCGGTTTGGCGCGGTGCTGGGTCAATGGAAACAACCGTTCGCCGCGCCCACCCGCCAAAACCACTCCGAGAACGTACAACATAGATTTTAATTGCTGTTAATTCGCCAGTTGGCGGTACAAGTTGCTATAGGCTAACGCCGGTCGATCCCAAGAAAAATTCATCGCCATCGCCCGGCCTTGGATGGCGCTCCAGGTCGATTTATCTCGATAAGCGGCCAAGCCGCGGTCGATGGCGTCGAGCATCGCCAACGCATCGTACTTGTCGAATACAAACCCCGTGCCAGCCGCCGACTCGTCGTCGTAGTTCTGAACGCTGTCTTTGAGCCCGCCGACGGCGCGCACGATGGGGATCGTGCCGTACTTCAAACTGAACATTTGATTGAGGCCGCAAGGTTCGTAAAGCGACGGCATCAGAAACAAATCGGCGCCGGCTTCGATTTGGTGCGCCAGTCGTTCGTCAAATCCGATGCGCACGGCGACCCGGCTGGGATAGCGTGCCGCGGCGGCGCGAAAAAAATCGCTATAACGGGAATCGCCGCTGCCGAGCAAGACGAACTGCAGCGGACGCTCCATCAAACGGTCGAACACGCTCTCAACCAGATCGAAGCCTTTTTGCGGCGTCAGCCGGGAAATCATCGCGAGTACCGCACTGCCGGGCGATTCCGGCAGATCGAGCAAGCGCAGCATATGCTTCTTGCAGTTCTCTTTGACCGTCATGTTGTTGTCGCCCTGGTGCGGTTTCAGATAGGGATCGGTCCATGGATTCCATTGGTCGTAATCGACGCCGTTGAGAATCCCCACCAGATCGTTGGCGCGTTGGCGCACAACGCCCTCCAGGCCGAAGCCCTGCTCAGGCGTCATGATCTCTTGCGCGTAGGTCGGGCTGACCGTCGTTAGTTTATCGGCGAACAGCAAGCCGCCTTTGAGAAAATTAATCCGGCCGTAAAATTCCAAATACTGCGGCGTGAAAAAACCGACGTCGAGATTGAGCAGTGGCCAGTCGGTTGGCTCGAACAGGCCTTGGAAGCCGAGATTGTGAATCGTTAGAAGCGTCTTCGCCGCGGCGAGTTCCGGATAGCGCTCGGCTTGGGCTTTAATAAACACGATGGCGAGGGCGGCTTGCCAGTCGTGGGCATGGACGACGTCGACCGGATGCGCGCGCAGAATCTCCAGCGCGGCACGGCTGAAAAAGGTGAAACGTTCGGCGTTGTCGGAGTAATCTTTCATCGGCGCGCCGTAAAGATGATCCCGATCGAAATAGCGGTCGGCGCGGACCAGATAGACTGACACGGCTTTGCCGACGACGGTCTGCAGCACGGTGGCGTTTTCCTGCCGGCCGGCGATCGGCACGGAAAAATTGACCGGCGTCTCTCGCAGTAGGAACTCACTGCGCAGCGCGCAGCGATAGGCGGGAATGATCAACACCATTTGGTGTCCTAAGGACTCCAGCGCGGTCGTCAACGTGCCGAGCACGTCGGCCAAGCCGCCGGTCTTGGCGAAGGGAACGGCTTCAGAAGCGATCATCGCGATCTTCATGGCGTACACCTCGACGGCGACTGCGTTTGCCAGCTAGAAAAATAATCGGCCGATGAGCAATTCATTTTGAATTAGCGAAAAAGCATACCGACAACGGCGGCAACGTCAACAAAACAGAACAGGGCTGGCCATGCAGCGGCGTTGCGTGGGCCGCCACGCCGCCGCCGTTGCCCATGCCGCTGCCGCCGTATTGCGCCGCGTCGCTGTTCAATGCTTCGCGCCAAAAGCCATGGCGCGGCACGCCGAGCCGGTAACCGTGGCGCGGTACCGGCGTAAAGTTGCAGACCACCAGGACCAACGTCGAGGTCGATTTGCCCTTGCGCATTAAGCTCAGCACGCTGCTCGCGGCGTCGCCGCAGTCGATCCATTCGAAGCCGGCGGGCTCGCAATCGAGCTCATGGAGCGCGGGCTCGTCGCGGTACAAACGGTTGAGATCGCGCACCCAGTGTTGCACGCCGGCATGGGCCGGAGATGCGAGCAAATCCCAATCGAGGCTGCCGTCATGCGCCCACTCGCGCCGCTGCGCGAACTCGCCGCCCATGAAAAGTAGTTTCTTCCCCGGCTGAGCGTACATGTAGCCGTAGAGCGCGCGCAGGTTGGCGAACTTTTGCCAGTCGTCGCCCGACATTTGTTCCAGCAACGAACCTTTTCCGTATACCACCTCGTCATGGGACAAGGGCAAGACAAAATTTTCGTGAAACGCGTAGATCATGCGAAAGGTCAAATCGTTCTGATGATAACGCCGGTGCACGGCGTCCTTGCGCAGGTATTGCAATGTGTCATGCATCCAGCCCATGTCCCATTTGAGGCCGAAGCCGAGGCCGCCGGCATCGTTGGGTCGCGATACCATCGGCCAGTCGGTGGATTCTTCGGCGATGGTTTGCACGTCGGGATAATGTTGGTAAGCCGCGCCGTTTAAGCGGCGCAACAATTCGATGGCGGCGAGATTCTCCCGGCCGCCGTTTTGATTGGGTATCCATTCGCCTGCTTTGCGGCCGTAATCGAGATAGAGCATGGAGGCTACGCCGTCGACGCGCAGTCCGTCGATGTGATACTTATCGAGCCAAAACAGCGCGTTGCTGATTAAAAAACTTTGCACTTCCTTGCGCCCATAATTGAAAATGTAGCTGTGCCAATCGGGGTGATAACCTTGGCGCGGGTCGGCGTGCTCGAATAAGTGCGTGCCGTCGAAGAATGCCAGGCCATGCTCGTCGCTGGGGAAATGGGACGGTACCCAATCGAGAATCACGCCGATGCCGCGCCGGTGCAGATAATCGATCAAGTACATCAAATCTTGCGGCGTGCCGAAATTTCCCGACGCCGCGAAGTAGCCGGTGATCTGGTAGCCCCAGGAACCGAAGAAGGGATGATCCATGACCGGCATGAACTCGACATGGGTGTAGCCCAGCCGTT
>ORMF010221571.1_pt1 | contig 15281 bp, 2 predicted proteins | sample 1779871 | NCBI WGS metagenome assembly ORMF01 (sample SAMEA104232316, study PRJEB22302) | groundwater metagenome | biome: forest; feature: aquifer; material: groundwater | place: USA | collected 2011-08-07 | depth 5.4 m | reverse complement strand
GTGAAATGGAATGTGGAAGAGGCCGTCGGCGATTCGATTACCATGTCCATTAAGAGTTCTCAGATTGATCTGGGCCTGCCGGACGCCGCAACGCTTGCGGATGTGATCGGCGAGGTTGAATGGCGGCAAACTTATCAAATCAAAGACGGCGCGCTCGTATCCACTTTGGAGACTACTAATCTTTCGGACCACCAAGTTGTTCTTGGCGGAGGCTATCATCCTTTTTATCAAGTCGAAAATATTGAAGACTGGACCATCCAAATTCCGGCAGACCAGTATTGGGCGGACAATAATGTGCCGCTCGCTCTTGATGCGCAGCCCAAAGATGTGACGGCGAATGAAGATTTCCGCACGCCGAAACCCTTGAGGCAGGGCCTCGAGCTGACTTTGTCCGGGTTAAAACCTGATATATCAGGCTTGATCAACATCGTGCTCTATAATGCCGCGAAAAATGAGGAAAGACGTATCAGCTTTCCGGCCAAAGATTTCCCGTCCGTTCTACTTTGGGTGAAAGATAAAAATGTTTTTAGCGTGGAACCACTTTTCGGGATTTCTAACGCCCGTCAAATGTATCAGGCTCAGAATGAAGCGGCCAAGCCGTTAGTTCTTGAGCAGGGCGCGCCGACGCATAGCGCCACTTGGACACTTCAAGCCATCCAAGTCCGCCCCGAAGCACGGGAGGTCGTGGGTGCGACGACTACAAGGTATCGTAGGCCCACTGGAGATGTGGATTATCGCCTGGATGTGCGGGGACGGGTCTATGAGAAGCACACGGAATTCCGCAGGCCGCTTGATTTACGGCCCTTGGTGAAGGTCAATGAGAGGGGAGGTCTTGAGAGCCGGATTCAAGACGGAGATCCCGTCTTATTCTGGAATTACCGCACCGATCGCCCGCGGCAATTGACCTGGGCGTTGGTGGGCGAGGATGACGAATTCCCGTATTTTTGGAGACCTAAAATACGCCCAAAAGTTTGGTCGATGGCCCTTTATCAAAAAGAACTCAAGAATCGGCTTGCCGGTTATCTTCTTGAACAACAGGCGGTACCCTATACCGTCAATGAACTTTTATCTCAGCATAACTTCACCATTTTCCAGGTTTCCGATCAGGAGAAAGCACCGCATGTTACCTGGTTCTCAAGAGGGCTACGTGACGACCCCTTTGAAGGAGAAGTGACGGATATTGTGCCAGTGGGTGCGGCGTCCAAAGCGGACTACGAAAAGACAGCGCAACAGGTTGGCGATGTGGTTTTAGATATGATGCGGGCTAAGGATGAATACGTGACGCAATATTCACAAGATCCCATGCGCAAAGGGGTCGGAGTCGGAGCGATTCACCACTTGGAGCGAAACCGTTTTATCCGAGCGAATTTTTCAATGGGGGACACCGCAGGCCATATTCACTATGGGGCTGCCGCTCGAGCCGTTCGCGCTGTCGATAAACAGCTTGAACGTATCATCGCAGAAGCTCGTAGGCAAGGTTACAGAGTGATTTTGACGGCCGATCATCGACAAGCGGACCAGATGATGGATAAAGATGGCAAACCTCGCCATGCCCATGCGCCCGGGCGGATACGACATGTCTACCTTGATCCCGAGAACGAAAATGTGAAGCTCCATCAGGAAGGGATGGGGCTTGTAAATATGGCACGAACCCTTGCGGAGGCGGCTGGGATTCAAAATGTCCCAGAGGATTGGGGATGGGAGCCAAGTATCTTTGCTGAAGGGCTCAAGCCCCGTAAGGCGGGAGAACCTGAGAGAGTGATCGAGATCATTTTGGATGGCTGGGGGTGGAACGAGGATCAAAATATTGGCGAAGGCGTGGATGCGGTTCGCGACCATGCGCCTTACTTTCAAAGTCTGCTTAAGAAATATCCCTGGACTCCTGCAGAGGCATCCGGAGAAGCAGTGGGATTGAGGGCGTATAACGATGTGCTCAAAGAAGAGGTGCAAGGGAATTCGGAAGTAGGGCATTTGCATTTGCATTCAGGGCGAGTCATCAAACAGTCTCAGGTTTTGATTGACGAATACATCGATGGGGATGGAGCTTTCCGGTTGGACACGCCGGGTGTTAGCGACTATATTCGCTACGCGATGGAACATGATAGGCCACTTCACCTTATCGGGCAAGCTTCCGAGGGCGACGTGCATGCTTCTCTTGAACATCTTTACGCAACTTTGAGGCTTGCCAAAAAGATGGGATTTAAAGGAAGGATTAACATCCATGCAATCTCGGATGGCGAAGATACCAAGATTACAATGACGCCCGAATTTCATGACGCGATTTATGCCGTCATCAATGAGACCGGGCTCAATGCTGGCATCGTTACTGAACTCCAGCGCGAACACGCCCTGGATAAGAGCGGCCATTATGAGGAAACAACCCAAAGCGCGTATCGCGCCCTCATCGCCCATCCGGAAGATCCGCATACCCTCGACAAATTAGACAATTACCTCTCTGATCTGGAAAATCCCGATCGGGCGGAAGAGGAAGTTCAGATTCAGGCCTTGCGAGCTATTCAAAAGACCCTTGAGCGTATTCACAAGCCTGAGGCCGTGGTTTTTGACATGGCCGGGACTCTCTTTTCAGGGAGCCATCGACAAGGTCTTAGAAATTTCTTAGAAGGTGTCCTCCAGGTGGAAGTTTCAGAAGGTGATTTAAACCTGATTCACGACACGCTTTTTAAAGGCGGGCCCATGCGTAAGATCATCTCATTCCAAGGTGAGAATGTCATGATGGCCAACTACACGGCCTTGAGAATCAGTAAGTCGACTAAAGCCACCCTCGAAGAGTTCATGTATTTTGCCTGGTATCAGATCCGTGCGCGCCTCGGTCAAGAGTTCGAACAAAAATTCGAAAGCAAATTTGGGGAGCTGTCGGTGGAGCGATTTCAAAAGGAATTTCTCCCAGTTTATTATGCCGCCTACCGGCCTATTCCAGAAAATATTGAAACCATTCGCACCCTCAGAAAACTTGGCATTATCGATTTCCAGCACTCCAACAAGTGGCCGGAAAAATTGCAGGCCCTTCAAAAAAAGCTGCCGCTTGGTTTTCTGGATGCAAAGCGCATTTCCTTATCGTATGAGGTAGGCGCCGCTAAACCCGACCCGGCCAGTTATCACGCACTTGAAGAGGACGTCCGTCAATATTGGCAAGAGCAGGAAAGCAGGGATGCCGATCGCTCCCGGATATTCGTGTTCAGTGACGAAAAGTCGAATCAACTCGCTGCATTCGGTGATCATGGCTATTATGCGGTCCCGTTTAATGAGACGGGCGGCGAAAGGCTGGAGGATAATCCTGTTATCCGCGAAATGCTTTGGCAAGAGGAGCTTAATCGAGATATTGAAAAGTTGCGTTTGATACTTAGACCCGGATCGGGATTCTCTGATGCGGTCAAAGCTGTGGCACGGCAAATCATCGAGGAACTCGAAGTGCTCCGCCGTGATCCAAAGCCTGAAGCCCCCGGCCTCTCCGTTGGGCTTTTGAACAAACTCGCGAAAGGAGATGAGCCGACCCCGGCTGAAATGAAGACTCTTGTGAAAAGCTTGCAAGAGGATCCCGTCCAGACGGCTGTCATTGGGATTGGGGATAGGGAGCAGCCTGAAGACGTCGTTCGGAAACGGATTCAAATACTGCAGAAAGTTTGGCCGCAGTTTTCGAGTTGGTGGCGCGAGAACCTTCGCACCGACAATATCCCAATCGACACACTTTGGCGGGCCTACCTCCCTTTTAGTCAGTGGATTGCCGAGCAAGCGGTACTTGTTGACGGCGTGTATATGGTCGGGCTTTACGGCACTCAAGGGCGGGGCAAATCAACCTTTGCACAGGTCCTTGAGGTGATCGTGGGCGGGCTTTTGGATCCCATAGAGGAGGGGCAGGTCGTATCCCGCTCGACGGATGATTTGTACAGCTCTTATCTCAAACGGGAGAAGCTTCGTGAGAAAGGGTACGACCCAGGACACTTGCTTTCTACGCGCGGACCCCCGGGCACCTATGATACCGATGAAGCCTTAAGGCTTTATCGTGAGTTTGATGAAAGTGACAAGGAATCCAGAATTGTGCTTCCGGCCTTTGACAAAAGGTATGACGATTACGCTGAGGATCGGCCCGTCGTGGAAGGAAAAGTGAAGGTTTTTATCTTAGAAGGATTTTTTATGGGTGCGAACACGGACTTTGACCTGGAACAAATCGAGCCAGGTTTTAAACGGGTCGTGGCTCGGGATCTCCAAAAGAATTGGGCACCGGTGTTCGACCGCTTAGATGCTCTCATAGCCCTGGATACGCCTTCACTTGACCAGATTAGGCGGGATCGTCTGGATCAAGAAAAGCTGCGTCAACAGATCACCGCTCAACGGGCGATGACATTGGCGCAGAATAATGCTTTCGTCGACTTCAATTATGTCAAACCTTGGGACTGGGTCAACACATCACCCGTGCCTCCCACGGAGAATGTGACGTTTCTTGTCACAACGCGCAACCGCCGCATCGCACAGATTGAGCGCGGCGGCCGGCCGATCCCAGAACCCAAAGTCGTGAGTCCAAGGGCGAAGTTAAATCAAGAACTCGATGAGTTTGATGCGGCCATTGCTAAAGCACGAACGTTAAAGGAAAAATTGGCACTCATTTTCGAGCATCTTGTCGTTGAAAAAGACGGCCAACCCGTGAATCGGCACGATGCTAAACAGAGACACAAATTTATTCAAGATGAAGCGACCCGAAGGACATGGGCATTTTCTTGGCGCAGCTGGCATCGCCTTTTTGACCTTTTTGAATCGGATGAATTTAATCGGCGACGGCTTGTCCCGAGGGTCTTGAGATTGGCCCAAGAGATGGATCACGAGCACGGTTGGTCTCGAGAAAAAGGATTTCAGCAGGCGGTTACGGAAATCAAAGACGCCCGATGGGAAGCACAGCCGGTTGTAGTGACTTTGGAAGAGTTAGAGCGGTTGGCAAAGGATGGCGGAATTCCCTACCCAACACGGCGCGAAGTGTCCGTGTTGGGCCCTCACACGCCTGACAGAGTTAAGACACCTGACAGATGGAAGACATGGCGAACGGGCGTCGGCGCTGATGTCGGGCATGGCGATGTGACCCTCGTTCTGAGAGTGCCTTCCTTTCGTTATGAAGATCATGATGTGGAAACTGAGATAGAAACCGGTTTCCCTCATCAGGGTTGGGAAGAGGAGCCAGCTTATCCGGCTAGCCCTGGTAATTTTGCTTGGTTGGATGCGGGCGAGCTTGATATTGAATGGAGCCTTGAATTCAACGGCAATGAGAAAGTTCGAGAGGTATTGAGAAAATTGTCAGAATCAGGCGCGGGTTTTCGCAGCTCGGAAAGTCAACTTCCGGGCAAAGTGCCGGAATCACGGGATTCCGGCCGTCCCGAAGCGCGAATTTATGACGATTTGGATAAAGTCGAACACCCGGTATTTATTACGAGCTACACGAGTCAAAAAAGCAAGAAAGAAGGAAGAATTCTATATGTGAATCCGGCTTTCTTAGCCGTGATGGGTGGAACAAAAGACAAGTGGGTCGATAAAAAATATAAAGATCGTTTTCCGGATGATAAGGATGCGGATAAAGTGGCTAAATTTACGCGTGATGACCAGCGTGCCATGTGGGGTAAACCCGGCAGTTTTGTCCATGAATTAGAACCTACGACAATGGACGGCGATGTTCCTGGAACCGCGGAAATTATCAAAGCAGCCTTTTTTGACGACGGTGTTTTTCTTGGCGTCGTGGGCATGTTCAAATCCACGGAGTTGGCCGCCGACGCAACCCCAGTCGAAGAGGGCACAGTTCCCGCATCGATGGATACTGAGCTTGCCGCAATCTTTGAACTTTTGACGCCGTACCGCTATGCCGAAGGCGCGCCACAGACAGCCATTGCGTCAGTTCCCCTTGCCGCGGCTGAAGTGCCGGGGCTTGGCAGAACCTTTGAAGGCGATGTGGACGCTTTTCGCGAAGATCTGGAGCCTGTGCTGGAAAAACTCGATGCCGCTTTAGAAAAAATAGAGGAAGCTCCCATGGGAATGGACCCGCGTCAGATTCACGCGATCCAGGAAAATATTTTAGGCTTGTTTGATACCTGGGAAGATTGGGAAGGCCAACAGATATTAACCGAAACGATTGCGAAGGTGGTTGGTCCGGTTGCGGAACAGCGACTGGTCGCCGTCACCCCGCAATTAACAGCGGTTGTGGATGTACTCAGACGCTACGCCCGCCCCGAAGCGCGAGATGAAGGGTTTGAAGAAGCGTTGACAGCGTATGTGAGCGAAGAGTGGCTGAATAAGAAGAGAGAGTCGTACACGCTGGCGGAGTTCCAGAAAGAATTCGGCGTTGAGACAAAGTTTGGCAAGAGCGACGCAGAGTTATACGAAGCCTTAGGGGCGCTGGAGCAAAAGACCAACCGGATTATGGATGGGGGCGGAAAGTTTTGGTTTGCGCTGCACTCGGAGGTGACGGAGACCGGAGAGCCGACCGGGAATTTGGTGACGTTTGGGTATATGCATCAAAACGGAAATCGCCATGCCGGGGCGCATGTGTTTGCGGTGACGCAGGATCCGGATGATGGCCAGGTATATATCGTGCTGCAGATCCGGGCGAAAGGATTGCCGGATGCGATGAAAGACGAGCGTTATGATGCGGGGGTGACGGGACACGGCGGGTTGATCGGTAAAGCCGCGGGTCGTGCACAGGCAGAGTTTGCGGATGAGACGGGGATAGAAGATTTTGACGGTTCGCGGTTTTTGGCGGTGGAGGATACGACGCACAGCCGTCCGCTGTGGATCAAGGAAGGGAGCAGCGATTTTACGGGAACAGCGGGATACGATGAGAGCGGGGTTTATCACTCGGTTTCGAAAGAGAAGGATAATAAGGAAGTGAACCATGTGTTTGCGGTGGGGCTAAGCTGGGATGAAGCGCAGGGATTGAAGAAGCCGTCCTTGAAACGGGAAGATGAGGTGGGCGGCTTTACGCTGGTGACGCCGGAACAGTTGATTGATCTTTATGAGAATAATCGCAAGAAATTAGCCAGCGGCCTGACGGCATATTTGGATCCGAAGGTGCGTGCCAATTTTATGGCCGCCGTTACCCAGGTCCAGCGTCCCGAAGCGCGGAGTGATGAGCAGCTTACCGAAGCGCTGATGGCGAAGATCCGGGTGGAACGAGTATTCGGGCTCGGCGAGCCGGCAATTTCGCAAGATCATCCCGGCCTTAGTGAAATCTCCGATGAAAGACTTCAAGAAGTTAAACGGGCGGTGACGACTTTCCGGGATATGCTCCTAAGACCCGGTGTGCAGATTCCGGCTCCGGAAGCGCAAGCGCTTTGGGATGCCGTGTTTGATTCCATTGAATTGACGAATGTTATTAGCGCCCTCCGGTTCCGCACCGGCAAAAACGAACCTGAATTTGCCCCGACGTTTGTTTTTAACGCGAAAAAATTGTACGCGATCAACCCGAGTTATTTTGAGGAAGCGTTCCCAGGCCGGGCACCGCGTTTTATCGCGTTTACCAGCCATAACGATTATGCGGCGATCACGGCCGTGCACAGTGACCTTGAATATGAAAAGTTCAGATTTTGGCACAGCGCAGAATTTCCATATCCGCTGAGCGCTTCTTTTCCGTCCCGGCGCTTTATCGTCGCGAAAGGCGGCGTGCGTTGGTATCAAGGCGGCCAGGGAGAATTGCGGGATGTGAGTTATGATGAAAAACTATTTAAGGGTGTTCTGGAATACCGCGCGGATGGATCTGTGGCGCGGCGTTCCAAACACAGCCTGCTTGAAACCATTCATCTTTCGCGGGATATGGGCGGTAAAAATCCTCCGGCTAACGTTCTTTTTGAAGGCGGCAAGACGCTTGTGATTGCGCGCGAAGGTGCGGATAAAGAAACCATTTTCAAGGATTGGGTACGCTCTTCGGTATCGGCCGGTGTGCTTGGGAATATTTATCTCGCCGGTCCGGATATGGCTACCGCCGATGTGATGGGCTTGATTCAGCGCACGGCTGACGAAGTGCAAACCGCTCTGGGCCGGGCACGTACGCCGGTGACGACCAGCATCCGCCGCGAAGAAGAACCGGCTTCTTTCGATCACGTTACCTGGCGCATTACGAGCGTGGGTTTGGTTGAAACCTTGCTGACGGTTCTGCAGGATGATGAGCTGATGCGCCAGTATGGCCTCTCCACCGAAAAAGAAAATAAAATTGATATCGTGATTCAGGGCTTCGGCGATGTGGGCAGCGGTATTATTAATTACCTGAATGAACAGCATCCCGAACTTTTGGCGCGGAATGGCGGATTTTTCCGCATCGTCGGTGTGTCTAACATGCGCGGCGGGGTTTACAACCCGAGCGGATTGGATATCCCGGAAATGATTCGCCTGGCGCAAAAGGGTCTGACGCGGCCGCGCGGCACGCTGGAACCTGATCTTTTTGCCGAATACAGCGCCGCGAACAAAGAGGGCAATATCCGGATTGAGAGCGGCGATGAGATTTTTTATGTGCGGGAATTGCATGCGCCGGATAAACCGAATGCCCATGACCGGCTGCGCGCTAAACCGGTTATTGCTTTGCCGGCGGCAGGGCCTGACATTATCACGTCGATTCGCGACGTAAACCATCTGAAAGCGGCCAATGTCCGGGGTTTGGTGGCGGCGGCCAATAATTTCCTGCGTTCCGGCGAACGGCTTGAACGCGATTTGCATGCCGAAGGCATTTTTTATATCAGTTCGCCGCATGCTAGCCCGGGGGGTGTTTATTCGTCATCCTCCGAAGTTTACACGCTGATTACCGAAGGGTTGGAAGCTGTGCGTGCGCGCATGCGCAACGGGGATTCGGGCTATCCCAAAGATTTTTACCGCATTTTGGTGCAAGATTTGGTGCGGAATCTGATGATTTCCCTGACGCGTGCTGTGATCCGCAAACATCGTGAAACCGGTGAAAATTTTTCGGAAACGCACAAAGAATTGGCGCGCAGCATCCGTTTTGAAAAGAACAAGCTGTTGGAAAATCCGCGTTCGGATGCCACACTCCTGCCGCGTATTAAGCGTACGCTGGATTCTATCTTGCCGGTGCTGGAAGCGCGGCCGTCCGGGTTGAGCACGCACGAACGGGATTCTGTCATCCAGATAGTCATCCTGAAAACTGTGACGGAATTGGCGCAGGCCCGTGTTCTTTATAACCGGGATGAGATACCGGCGCTTGAGGAGGCTCTCGATTCACCCGATGTTTTGAAACAACAAATCGCCGCTTATGAACTCGGCGCCATGCATTCGGCCGCTAGCCGGGAAAAACTTTTGAACATATTAAAAGATCAAAACCGCGATACGCAAGTCCGGGCCAATGCGGCGCTGGCGCTTGGCCAGTGTTGTACCACGCGTAACGTGGAGACAATCGCAGCCCTGCGGACGGCGGCCAATGATCGCTTATTCGGCAATATTCATATTCAAGTGGCCGCGCGTGCGGCGCTCGACATGCTCGGCGAACGCCCCGAAGCGCGGCAGGAAATCACGGTGGATGGTGAACCGCGTCAAATTTCCGAAGCGCTTTATCAAAGACGTAATGTCAAAATCAGTGATGTGTTGGCAGAGTTGGGACTTTCGTTGGCAACCGTGCATACGGTAGTCCTTACGAGCAGGACCATCTGGATTCCCGTCAAAGGGGATTCGGATATTGATCTACTCAACAAAGGTTTGGAGATTTATGTGAACAAGCGTCCCGAGGCGCGGGAAATTGAAAGCGCGCTCGTTGTCAGGGCGCGTGAAATTGTTGAAGCCGGCGCCGGTGCCGAAGAAAGCCCGCAAAGAGCCCTTTATGATTTGGCGGCAGCGTTCATCAAAGCTTATGAAGGTGTGAGAGAGCTTCTTCCGGAATACCGGCAGGTCTTGCCGCTTGTGCAGTGGTATGTGGAAACGCCTGTTATTTTAGATCGTTTGAATGATGCGGGATTAGAGTTGATTCCGGCGATTCAGAAAGTCCAAGCAGGTGCTGACCGCGAAACGGCGAAGAAATTGCTTATGGCGACGGGCGATTTTGAATCGCTCGCTAAGACGCTGCCTTTTGTTGCTACCCAGGCAGGCGAGCTTGTCGAACCGCTTCAATCCGCGGCAACGGGACTTATTCTGGCGACAAGTGAGGATGGTTATCTCCCGGTGAGAAAAGACAAAACCCTGGATATCCACGCGTTAGAGGCAAAAATTGTGCGTGGGGAAGTCCCCTATGAACTCTTTACCCATGTCATTGAAGTCGGACAGTATTACACCACGCATCCCGTACCGCTGCAGGTGCTGCGTTTACTCGCTCTGCTGGTAGATCCGAAGATTTCTTTAGGGCAGTCGATGCCGCAGAAGATCAATAATGATGCGGTGGATGCCTTGGCTATGATCTTGAAAGCGTTGGATCTGAAAAGCCGCACGCTCATCTTAGGACAACTGCAGTCTTGGTCGACTGGCGTGCCCGGAATGGAAACATTGCCGCGGATTAAAGAATACGGATGGGCCTACGTTGTCCATGCCCGGTTTAAACATTTTGGAGAATTTTCTGAAGCGGAGGGTTCTAATTATATTCAAGAAACCCGCCGCCCCGAAGCGCGGCAGTTAGCGCCCGTGATAGACGTGCCTGAGGCGATTTCACCTGTGGAAGCCGCGTTGCTAGAACGATCGGGCTTTGATTTGGGGCCTTTGGCGGTAGAAGGACCGGAAAGGTCCGGATTGCTCAATCAGTATAACCGGTTGCAGAATTTTCTGGGGTTGCGCCGTTATGAGGATGTACGCCGGGTGACAGTGGATATGGGCGATGGGTTTATCGTCCCGATTCCGGCTGAACTCTTACCGCAAGTGCAAGGTTTCATCGAGGCGGATCTTTTCTTTCCGCAAACGCAGCCGCCTTTTGGCACAGATGGCGCCTTTACCATGGAGCAGGCACGCGAAGCCAGTCTGGATCTCCAGGTGTTGACGCAAGTGCCGCAAGATGCGGACGTCGATGCTTTATTCTTCGGCGCTGCGGCTGTTCTTACGAAGAATCCCGGGCATTTCATTCAGATTCTGGTTGTCGATGCCAATCAGAATGATATCGAAGATATCAATGCAAGATTCGCCAAAGCGCATGCCAATGCGAATCCGCATTTAAAAGGCCGCCTTCATTTCTCTGCTGCGCCCAAGCGGACCTATAAACAAAACATTCAGCGCATCATCAACGATGTGCGGAACAAAGCGCGCGATCGCGGCAGCGATGTGAGCAATTTTGAAAACCGTGTGGCCATTTCAAGCCGTGATATGGATCTTTTGCAAAAAGTTTTCAACAACAAAGGTTTTCGCGTGCATATTGACCATGAAGCGCAATCCGGTGTTAATGCGCTGCGCATGCGCCGCATTCAAGAGCTGGCTTTGAATCTGCTGGACGCTCAGACTTTGGATGAAGAAACGGCCAATCAGATCCTGTCTGCGCTGCGCGCGGTCCTGAAAAATGATGACCTGAAAGCCTTTGAAGCGGCCTTCCAGCGCGCGCTCGCCGCACGGCAGTTCTACAAGTCCGCGTAAAAAAACGTATAAGTCACAAGAGCATAAAAATATCATGTCATCCCGGAACCTGCCGCAGACAGGTATCCGGGATCCAGCTGGATTCCCGCTTTCGCGGGAATGACAAAACTCCCATTTCTCTTGGCCTCTTTCTTCAGCGGTTGACAACTACCCGCCAATCATGAAGAATCGAAGTCTCATGACCGCCTTTTCACGCTATTGGCTTGTGCCCCTGTGCCTTGGGTTCTTTGCTTTCGCCGGCTGCGCGATCCTGGTGCGCGGCGGGGGAGAAGCGGCAGCTGTAAACACGATGGCGGAAGCGCCGATGCCGGTTTACCGCGGCGCTTTTCACGTGCACTCCGAATATTCTGATGATTCAGAAGCTTCTTTGCCCTTCATTATTAAAGTGGCGCAAAAAGCCGGTCTGGATTTTGTGATGATTACGGATCACAACAATCAGAACGGCCGGTCCGTTTATGAAAATGGCCAATACCCGCCGCAACCCTTGCTTTTGTTCGGCATCGAACACTCCCGCTATGACGCCACTGCCGAGAAAAATTTGATCGGGCATCTCATCACTTTCGGCACGGATGAAACCCCGCCGGGCGGGCTTACGAATCAAGCCCTAGTGGATTGGGTGCATGCGAACGGCGGCTATGGGGTGTTAGCGCATCCTTTTAGCGTGCGCACGCCTTGGCGCGATTGGGATATCCGGGGCATCGACGGCATCGAAGTTTATAATTTTGCGCACGAACTTTTTGAAACAAACAAATTTAAATTGATGGTGCGCTCCGTGCGGCCGCCGCAGTCCTTTTTGCGGGTTTCTCAAAAAGGCATTGAAAAGAAAATCGAGGCTTGGTCCGGCCTTTTCAAGGCACATACGGGTGTGGCCGCGTTCGGCGCCGGGGACGCGCATTTGCATTGGGAATGGGGCGCAATCCGGCCGGAAAGCTTTTTGCTCTACATGCAATCTTCCACGATGTATGTCTGGGCGGAAGCTTTGGAACGTCAAAAAATTGAAGAAGCTCTGGGGGAAGGGCGCTGCTTTTTAGTGTTCGAAGCTCACGGGCGCCCCGGATTTTTGTTTGCCGCCAAGCGCGAGGACAATTTGTTTTTACCGGGTTCGAAGTTAGTTTTTGAACCGCAGAATCCCATTACGTTTCGCATCCAGATTTCGAAAAAAGCCAAAATGCGTTTGCTGCGAAATAGTCAGCCGATCCGCGTATTGGAAGGCACGATGCTCGATGTCCCGGTGCCCGGGCCGGGTGTTTATCATGCCGAAATTTATCGCGGCGACGATCTCTGGATTCTCGCGAGTCCGATTGAAATTCTGGAACAAGGTGAAGAGTGAAGTGTGAAAGGTGAAAAGTAATAGCTTGCTCTTCACGCTTCACTTCTCACTCTTCACCATAACCCTTTATCTATAAACAACTTCCATCATTGTCATTTTGCCTGCGGGCATGCTATTATTCTACTAATAGTAGATAGCATCAGGATAACTGCAACCCAACCAGCACCAACCTTTTTCGGAAAATCGGATGTCCTTTTTTAAAAAAGTTCTCGCGGGATTGTTGATCTGCGGTTTCTTTTTTTCACCGGCCGTGACGCATGCGGCGCCGGTGCTGAATCCCGACGATGAAGCCCTGCTCGATTTGATCGAGAAAAAAAGCTTCGATTATTTCCTGCAAGAAGTGAACCGCTCGAATGGCCTGGTTCCGGATCGCGCGCATAATTTTAAAAAAGGCAATACCTCTTCGCCGGCCAGTATTGCCGCGGTCGGTTTTGCGTTGACCGCTTATCCCGTCGGCGTGGAACGCGGCTGGATCGATCGCAGTACGGCATTTGAGCTCACGCGCCGCACCCTCGACTTTATGCTGCGCCAGGCGCCGCAGGAACATGGTTTTCTGTATCATTTTTTGAACATGGAAACCGGCGAGCGTTCGCGCGGTTCCGAGTTATCACCCATTGATACTGCGCTGTTTTTGGCCGGCGCTCTTTTTGCCGCCGAATATTTTGACCACGTCGCGATTCATGAGTTGGCCGATCAATTATATGAGCGCGTTGATTTTGCGTGGATGCTCAATAACGGCAAAACGCTGGCGCTGGCTTGGTCGCCGGAGCAGGGCTTTTTGCGCTGGCGCTGGGATCACTATAACGAGTCCATGATTCTTTATTTGCTGGCTATCGGTTCGCCGACGCATCCGATTCCGGCCGAGAGCTGGAAAGAAATTATCCGGCCGGTCGGTAGTTACAAGGAGCATCGCGTGATTCAAATCCCGCCTTTGTTCACGCATCAGTATTCGCACATCTGGATTGATTTCCGCAATCGTCATGACGGCATTGCGGATTATTTTCAAAATTCCGTGAATGCCTCCAAAGCGAACCGCGCTTTCTGCATCGATCAAGCAGCTCAATTCCGCACTTATGGTCCGAACGCGTGGGGTCTCACGGCTTCTGACGGGCCGTTTGGTTATAAAGCCTACGGCGCGCCGCCGGGATGGGCGGAGCATGACGGCACGCTGGCGCCGACGGGCTGCGGCGCCTCGATTGTGTTTACGCCGGAAGAATCCATCGCCTGCCTGCGGCATTTTTATGAGACCTATCAGGATAAATTGTGGGGCCTGTATGGATTTTCGGATGCTTTTAACGTCGATAAAAACTGGTTTGACGAAGAGGTGATCGGCATTGATCAGGGCGCGCTGCTTTTGATGATCGAAAATTATCGCACCGAAATGATTTGGGACATTATGGGGCGTAATGCCGCGCTTGCCGGAGCGATGCAAAAAGTCGGGTTTCAGCCCGGTACGATCGAATTGCCGTGGCCGGAGGCACCCAGCTATAACGTTCCCTATGTGACGCCGGGCGGCATGCAGGTGGACGGTTATTTGCGGGATTGGGCGGATGCCGATGCAATCCGTTTTGACAGCACCATGCTGGAAACCGGGCAGATCAAAGATGAACGCGATTTTTCAGGAGAAATCCGTTTTGCCTGGAATGAAAATCATCTCTATTTTGCCGCCAAAGTCCGTGACAACGATCTGGTAGCAAAAAAATTTGGGCAGCATCTTTGGAAAGATGACGTGCTCGAGCTCTTTATCGATCCGGAAAACAATGGGCTGTACTGGCAGCATGAACGCGATTTCCAGCTCGGCTTTCGCCCGGAGGAAGAAACCGGCGGCGTCGTTGCCTGGTCCTGGTTTCAGGAAGGCTTTGACCCTCTGGAACGCGGCTTTATCGAAGCCAGAAGTTTTGTAGATGAAGGCGGCTATATCCTGGAAGGGGCTATCGATTGGCGCTATTTGAATCTGGAGCCGACGGCCGGCCAGACCGTGCGTCTTTCGCCGGCTTTGCACGATTTCGACCGCGACCGCAGCGAAGCCAAGCTGCTGTGGCATTTTCGCAATGAAGAAGGTTTTCAACGTTTCATGCTGGGCCGTTTGATGCTGCAAGAAAACCGGACTGGCGCAGAGGTCAGACCTTAACAACGTGGTAATTTTTCCCCCTCTCCCATGGGGAGAGGGAAGGGTGAGGGGGTGTCCCTCATCCCAGCCTTCTCCCAAAGGGAGAAGGAGGACATTAGACTCTTGAGAAAGGAACCGACATGGCATCTAAAACACCCAAAACATTTTCCGTTTACGAAGGATTGGGGCAGGAAATGCGCCGCCGCGACGGGCATGCGGTCAGTGACCATTCATTTGTTTTGGGGGCCAAAGTGCGCGATCTCAGAATGCGCAAGGGGCTGTCCGGCGTCGAACTTTGCCGCCGGGCCG
>ORMF011749432.1_pt1 | contig 15284 bp, 11 predicted proteins | sample 1779871 | NCBI WGS metagenome assembly ORMF01 (sample SAMEA104232316, study PRJEB22302) | groundwater metagenome | biome: forest; feature: aquifer; material: groundwater | place: USA | collected 2011-08-07 | depth 5.4 m | reverse complement strand
GCTCGAGGAAGGCGCCGTACGACGCGCCGATCTCGAGCACCTGCTTGCCGGCGAGCCCGCCCGCCTGCTTGAGCGCGCGCACGCGCCAGTCGGCCCAGGCTTTCACGCGGTGGGCGGCGCTTGAAAGCAGGGTCTTGCGATAGCCCCTGAAACCTCCGTACAACGAGTAGAATCGCGCGATCTCCGCAGGCGCCGGGATGTCGGCGACGTAGGTCATCGTGCAGCCCCGGCAGGAACTCACGCTCAAGCCGTCCGGGCGCACGCAGATGCGCTCCGCCACGTCGCGCGCGCAGACGGGGCAGGCGCGATGCACGGTCGTGTCGAGCCGCCAGCCGGGAAGGCGCCCTTCCGCGACAGTCCTCGGCAGGGGAGGGAGAATGGGGATCGGCATGCGTGCGCTCAATCGGTTCGGTGGCGGGAGTGGCAAGATCGTGCACTGCCGACCTTGGATTGTCGTGGTGATCCCCTCGCCGGGTCAAGGGGTCTGTCGCACGTATCCGGCGTGAAGCCCGTGCCCCGTCCGAGGCACAGAGGGCTCCCCAGCGTCAATTGCACACTCCCATCGCATTGACTCGCCAGAGATGCTCTCGGCCGTGGTCGTTGCCTCACAAGAATCGCTATCGAGGGCGGCAATCTCAGCGCCGTTCGAGGACGTACGCTTGGCATGCGAGCCGAATACCCCGGTCGATGAAGAAGGTCTCCCGCAGTGCCGCGAGCGCGCCACGCCGTAGCCGAGATCGGATGCCGAAGCCGAGCGCGGGAGCGAAAGGGAACGGGCTATTGTCCGAAGTGAGCATCCGTTGGGGATGAATAGCCCGCTCGGGCAACAGCAGATCAAAGTGTGCGTTGAGCGCACGCTCCAGGATGGAATGCGGGCGCGGCTGGATCTCCGCATTCCGACCATGGATGCTGACGTCGATTGTCAGGATCAGCATGCCCTTGGGACGCAAGAGACGTGCGAGCTCGGGGACGAGGGCGGCGGGATCAGGGATATGCTCGAGGACGCTGATCGAGTAGATGCAGTCGAACGAAGCGTCCGGCAAAGGAACGGAGCGACCGTCCGTGGCGACGAAGCGGACTTCTGAGGCGGAAACGCGGTGAGCAAGCACTGCGCGTTCGAGGTCGCGCCCGACTACCGGATCGACATCGACGCAAACCAACCGATGCCCCAGCGACGTTGCGGCAAACGGGAAGAACGTCACGCCGCTGCCAAAGTCCATGACGGACGCGGACGCATCCCCGTTCCCTGCGAGACGGCGAAGCTGCGCGAACACAAACGGGTATTCCCAGATGCGGCTCCAGTTGTGCAGCGCATCTCGAGGCCAAGGATAGTCGGTGGAGCGAAACGCGGCCTCCTCTAGCAAGAAGCGCTGCTGCTGCTCCTCCAGCAACCGACGAATCGCGAGGAGCTCCTCGCACGCAAGGTCGTCGAGGGAAGCCAGGCCCGATCGGCAGATTGGAGACTCAGGGATTAGACGCATTGTGCTCCCTCGATCCGAGGATAGCGGCGGAAGGCTCCAGCTCATGAGACCGCGACGATTTCCGCAATCCTCTCGGCTGCCCGCCCATCGCCGTATGGACTTAGAGCACGGGACATCCTCTCGTATTGCGTCCGCTGCTCCAGCAAGTCTGATAGCGCAGCGCCGATGGATTGCCGGCTCGTGCCCACCACGCACGCCACGCCGCAGGCTACGCCCTCGGGGCGCTCGGTCACGTCGCGCATGACGAGGACGGGCTTGCCAAACGCCGGCGCCTCCTCCTGGACCCCGCCCGAGTCCGTGAGCACCAGGTAGGCCCGCTCGAGCAGCGCGAGGAAGTCCAGGTAGCCCTGCGGGGCGAGCAGATGCACCCGCTCCTCTTGGCCAAGGATGCGGCGCACGGGCGCCGCGACATTGGGGTTGAGGTGGACGGGATAGACCACCCTTACGTCCGGGTGGCGCTGCACGACGTCGCGGATCGCGAGGCAGATGCCTTCGAACGTCTCTCCGAAGCTCTCCCTGCGATGTCCCGTGACCAGGATCAACCGCGTATCGGGCTCCGCCTCGAGATCGAAGCCCGGAATCTCCGGGCGGCGCGCGCGAAGCCGCGGGCGGACCTGCTGCAGCGCGTCGACGACCGTGTTTCCCGTCAGATGGATGCGTTCGGCCGCGATGCCCTCGCGCTCGAGCGCTCGGGCGGCCGTCTCGGTCGGGGCGAAGCAGATCTCGGCCAGGTGATCGATGAGCTTGCGGTTGATCTCCTCCGGAAAGGGCAAGGCGGGGTTCCCGGTTCGCAGCCCGGCCTCGACGTGTCCGATGGGTACGCGCTCGTAGGTCGCGGCCAGGGCCGCGGCGAACGCCGTCGTGGTGTCTCCTTGCACCAAGACCAGATCGGGCCGCCACCTGCGCATGGCCGACCCCGTCGCGAGGAGCGCGAGGGAAGTGAGATCGAAGAGGGACTGGTCAGGGCGCATGAGGGCGAGGTCCTCGTCAGGCGCGAGGTCGAAGGCGTCGAGCACCTGGGCCAGCATCTCGCGGTGCTGGCCGGTGGAGACGAGGCACACCTCGAAGTCGGACGGGCGCGCGCGGAGCGCAGCCACGACGGGCGCCATCTTGATGCCCTCCGGGCGGGTCCCCACCACGACCATCACCTTTCGCCGCTTCGTCAACGCGCCCTCTCCAGCTTCCACCTGCGCAGGATGGCCAAAGCGTACACTGACGTCCAAACGAAATGGAGCCCGTAGGCTGCCAGTCTAGCCAGGGCCACGCCCATTGCGCCACGGTGGACGAGCCACAGGGTGGCGCCGACGAAGGCGATGGCCCAGCCGAGGTTCATGAGGAGCCCCACCCACATCCGGCCGGACGCGGTGATGAGGCTTCCAACCGGTGACTGGACTGCCAGGAGGCCGGCGGTGGTGACAGCGACGACGAGCGTGCCCTCGCCCCCGGTGAACTGCCGCCCGAAGAGCGCCATGAGGCAGTCGCTGGCGAGCGCCGTCGTGGCGATGACGGGCAGGACCAGGACTGCGTTGACGCCCACGTGCAGGATCAGGAGGCGATGCAGGTGCCGCGTGTCCGCCGCGCCCATCCGCTCCGCCAGGACGGGCAAGACCACCTGGCCCGCCACGCCGGGCAGGAACAGAACAGCCGAAAACCACTGGTTTGCGGCGTTCCAGACGCCCATCTCAGAGAAGCCCCCCGGCCGGCTCACGAGCAGAGCGGCGGCCAGCCAGTTGACGGGCGTCGCCAGCAGCGACGCAAGCAGGGCCGGCAGGCTGAAGTGCCAGAGCACCGATAGCTCCTGGCGCAATCCACCGGTCGTCGCGGGCAGCTTCGCCGCCCGCAGCTCCCGGGCCAGAGCCCGCTCACAACCCACCCAGGTGATCGCGCTCGTGCCAACGAGGGCCCAGGTCCCGCCCATGACTCCGCCCAACCAGGTGCCCACCACTGTGAGCGGGAGCCCGAGGGCTGCGGATGCCAGATTGATCGCAGCCAGCGCGCGGAAGGCCTCGAGGCCCGACAGAGCTCCCTGGGCGGCGCCGCCCAGAGAGCCGAAGAGGAGTCCGAGGGCCGCGATGCGGACCACCTGGACTAGGTGCGGCGCGGACAGCGCGCGGGCGGCGATCGTGGGCGCCAAGCCGAGGACCAGCAGTGCCACCAATGCGCCACCCACCAGCGAGACGCCGCGGGCCAGCCGCATGATCCGAGCGGCGCGCGCCGGGTCGGTTCGACGTAGCTCAGCGACGTACTTTGTGGCGGTCGAGCCGAGCCCGAAGCCGGAGAGCACGCCGAACATTCCGAGGGTCGACTGGATGAGCCCGAGCTCCCCGTAGCGATCCTTGCCGAGCAATCGCGCGGCGAGGACCGCGCCGGCAAGGACAAGCGCGCGTGACCCCACGGCGCCGGCCAGCGACCATGCGGCGCCTGACGACAAGCGCTGCCGGAGAGAGACGCCTCCGGCGGTTTCGCGCACGAGTTCGCTCACCCGGGGCGAGCCTCGTGAAGCCGAGCGGTGGCACCCCGGCTGCGAAGAGCCCTTAGCCACGCCCCAAGCACGCCGAGGGCCCAGGGGCGCGACCAGCTGGGCCCCTCCGGGTCGTCGTGGAAACGCTGCCAGACGCTTTGGATGGCCGGTTCGCCGACGAGGCCGGCGGACTCGAGCTCCGCGGCCCATTCGGAAAACGAGGCGGCCAAGGGACCGCCGAGCCAGCGCGCCTGCGGGAGCGAGAATCCACGCTTCTTGAGCCCGATGACCTCCGCGGGCAGGCGGCCGACGGACCGGACAAGCAGCGGCTTTCCCGGCGCGCGACGGTCGCTCCACGCCTCGTCGGGCAGGCCGAGGACGTAGTCTACGAGCCCTTGATCGAGCAGGGGCACACGAATCTCGAGTCCATGCGCCATGCCGAACACGTCGGCGTCGCGCAGGAGCATGTTGGCCATGTAGAAGCGGCTCTCCAGGATCCGGAGCGTCGCGAGCGGGAACGCCTCCGGCAGCGTCCAGAGATCCGGCTCACTCTCCTGGGGAACGCAGTCCTCGTCGAGCTGCTGTAGGGCTTTCGTCAGACCGAAGGCGGCGAGCTCTTCGTCCCCGAACAGGCGGCGTCTCCGCAGGTACAGGCTCCGCAACGTCGGCCGGGTGTGGGTGGCGAAGTCGCGAGCCTTCTGTTGCTGGGTGGCGGAGCGCTCGCGGCTGGCGAGCTCGGCAATCCGCCCCCGGTAGTCGGCCGGTAGGAGCCGGGCCACGCGCAGGTAGCGGAGGATCCGGGGAACCTCCCGGAACGTCGAGTATCCGCCGAACATCTCGTCTCCACCGAGACCGCTCAGCGCGACGATGATCCCACGCCGACGAACGGCGCCGGCGACAACGTAAGTGTTCAGGCCATCGATCGTGGGCTGGTCCGTGCTGCCGGCCCAGGCACGTGCGAGCGCGACGGCCTCGTCCTCCGGGACCTCCACACCGTGGAAGCCGATCCCGAGCGCCCGCGCGGTGCGCTGCGCCACGGGTGCCTCGTCGAACACGCCGCTGCCGCGAATGCTGACCGAGAACCCTTCAACGTCCCCTGAGCTGACCTCGCGCGCCAGGTGGGCGAGCGCCGTGCTATCGACACCGCTCGACAGGAACAGTCCCACGGGTACGTCGCTCGTGAGGTGCGTACGCATCGCGGTGCGCAGCAGGTTCGCGGTGGCCTCCCGCACCTCCTCGGCTGGCGGCGCAGGTCGCTCGGGGACGGGCGGGGCCCAGAACCGGCGCGGCGCGTGCGCTTGCGAGGGCACATCGGACAACGAGAGATCGACCTCCAGGTAGGTGCCAGGGTCGAGCAGGTGGACGTCTCGCAGCATGGTCAAGGGCCCCTGGACGGCGCCGAACGCAAGGAACGACGCGAGGCCGCGCGGGTCAAGCTCGGCCTCGACGACAGAGGAGGCACACAGGGCGCGAATCTCCGAGGCGAATGCGAGGCCGATCCGGCTCCTGCCCACATAGAGCGGCTTGATCCCGAGCGGGTCGCGGGCGAGCAGGAGCGTCTGCCGTCGCGCGCTGTAGAACGCGATGGCGAACATGCCGTGGAGCTGGCGCAAGCCGGCGACGCCCCAGCGCGCGAGCGCGTGGAGCACCACCTCAGTGTCGCTGTGGCCGCGGAAGGCCACGCCGTCGGCCTGGAACCGGGCGCGAAGATCCTTGAAATTGTAGACCTCGCCGTTGAAGACGAGTAGGTCCCCAGTAACGGGGTGGACCATCGGTTGGTGGCCCGCGGTTGAGAGATCCTGTATCGCGAGCCGGCGAAAACCAAAGGCAAGCTCCCCGGCCGTGGTCGGGCGAACCTCGAGGCCCTCGTCGTCCGGGCCACGGTGGACCTGGGTCGCGACCATCATGCGGACGGCGGCCGCGGCCCGTCCTGGCTCTGCTGTGAAGGCTCCGGCTACACCGCACATGGCGAACTGCCCCTCGAGCTCAGCCCGCAATCCATGTCAGCACGTCGCTCCGCCAGCGGTCGAGAGAGAGCGCCGGGCGCATGGCCAGGCAGTTACTTCTCAGCCGGCGCCAGGTTTCGGGCCGGATCGCCCCGCGCACCGCGTCCGCGAGGGCGCGCGGCTCCGGGGGTACCAGGTAGCCGTTGACGTGCGGGATGATCACGTTGCCGAGCCCACCCACTGGCGTCGCAACGACCGGGACGCCCGCGCAGATGGCCTCGACGGCCGCAAGGCTCGTGCCCTCCGACCAGAGGGTCGGCACTACCGCGATGTCGGCGTGGGCGTACCGCGCAAGGATGCCGTCCATGCTCTCCTCCGCGACGCTCACGACGTGCTCGAGGCCCATCGCGCGGACCCGGGCACGGATGGGCTCGACCCCGCCGATGGTCAGCAGGTCCGCATGGAACACCAGTCCGAGGCGCAGGAGGACGGACAGCATTTCGATGAAGAGCTCTGTCCCGCGCTTCCGCTCGTAGCGCCGGGCGAAGAGGATGCGGACGGGATCGTGTGGGGGGCGATCGAGGTCGGGAGCCGGGATCCTCGCGGTATCCGCATAGTTCGGGACGTATACACACTTGTTGCAGAGGTCGAGGCCGTCCGCTCCTTGGCCCCGCACCCAGTTGATGAAGTTCGTGTCCACGCAGAGCACCGACTGCATGCTCCGTACGAAGCCGAGAGCTCGACGCCGCTGGACCAGCCGGGCCTGGAGCGCGAGCGGGCCATCCCACCAGATTCCGTGCTGGATTCCCTTGCCCCGCGGCGCGAAGAAGGGCCAGGCATCCTCTCCGCCCGCGTACACGACACCGTCAGCGGGACCTGCGAGTCGTCTGGTCAGAAGGCCCAGCTTCGGGTCGCCGCGGCTTGTGGTGTCGCAGCGCAGCCCGCGGACGCGGAACCCCTCAGGGCAGGTGGTCTCAAAGTCGTGGGTGCCCTTTTGGACGATGAGGACGTCGCGCTTCCACCGGTCCCGCACCGCGCTCGCCAGATCGCCGAGGTGGCGCTGCCGTCCACCCGGCAGGGGCTTGCCGGCGAAGCTGAGGTAGTCCGTGCAATGGAAGATCACGCGCTCGACTGACTCGGACCACGGGTGAGTGCGAAGCGGCTTGGTCATGGCTCCCGTCGCGACGACCCAACGTCGACCCAGTCTGGCGGCCGGCCGCCCGCGCGCATCCAGCGATAGGTCTCGCTCATCTTCCACCCGATGGATTCCCAGCCGTAGTCTCGCTCCATGTGGGCGCGGCCGCGCAGGCCATGATCCCGCAACGCCTCGTGAGATAGGCCGAGGACGTGGCGCAAGCACTCCACGAGCGGCTGGACACCCACCGGTATCCACCAGCCGCACCGCTCGCGCTCGAGGCTCGCCCACGGGGCGCCATGTGTCGTGATCGCCGGGACTCCGTTCGCGAGCGCCTCGGCGACGGCCATGCCGAAGTTTTCGCTGTGGGTGGGCAGGACGAAGAGGTCCGCAGCCTGGTAGGTCGCCTCCTTCTCGGCACCGAACACGGGACCCGAGAACCGCACGCGCGTGAGCCCGAGCTCGCGGGAGAGCGCCTGCAGCGCGCCTGCAGCGCCGTCATCTGGGCCGACGACGACGAGGTCCCAGCAGTCGTGCTCCTCCTCCAGCGCAGCCCAGGCGCGGAGCAGGAGGTCGACCCCCTTTTTCGGGTGGATTCGCCCGAGGAACAGCAGTCGTCGGCGGTCGCCGGGGCGGCGCGCCGGCACGTCGAGGGCGGGCAAGTCGACACCGTTCGGGATCACTGCGACGGGCGCCCCGAGGCCCGCGCGCCGGATGTCCTCGAGCTCGGAGTCCGCCGTCGCATGGAACGCATCCGACGCGCGCATCGCGGGCCCCTGTGCCCCGAGCCAGAGTAGCCGCTTGACCAGCCTGTGCCGGTCGAGCGCCCAGGCGGAGAGCGTCCCCCGCGGCGAGCTGACGAGGAGGCACCGGTTGCCGCGGACCGCCAGGGCGGGGGAGAGGTTCGGCATCATCCATAGGCTGTGGTTGTGCACGACGTCCGCGCCACCGGCGGCTGCGCGGAGCTCGCGGCGTAGCGGCGCTGAGAAGCCGGCGCGAGCGAACACGCCGTGGCGGTTCCACGCGTGTTCGTGCAGCACGAAGTGGCCCCGCATCCGGACGCCGGCACGCCCGAGCGCGTGCAGGTGCACCTCGTGGCCAGCACTGCCGAGCGCCTCACAGAGTCGCGGCACGGAATAGGACGGGCCGCTGGCCTCGTCGGCAACGCTAGGGACGACGTGCACAAGGCGCATCGGTCACGCCCGGAGTGGGCTCATGCTCGGTGTGTGCGTCCTCGGCCCGCTCGAGGATCTGCAGGTCGATGATCGTCTGCAGCCAGAGCGCCTGGAGCGTGTGGAACGCCAGCGCCTCCCGTCCGTCGAGGATGCCCCCCTGCGCGATGTAGCGCACACCGAAGTAGATCCAGGGGCGGACGAGCAACGGCATCCGATTCCACACGTTCGCGCGCAACCAGCGCACACGCTCGGACCGCGCTCCGAGCAGGCTGAGTACCGAGCCTCCGGCCCCGGGTTCGCTCGACGCGAGCGCGGCCTCCTGTTGCGCATAACGCAGGTGTTTTCTGAGCCAGTCCTCGAGGGGCTTTCGGTCCTCGTGGACGAGATCGTTCGCGAGTCGGCCCACCGGACCCTCGACCCGCATGTGCTCGTTGACGGCGCGCAGCTCGCAGCGCGCATGAGCCACCCGGAACAAGCGCAGTAGCCACACCGAGTGGTACCCGCGGCGGATCCACTTGCCCCGCCACATGAGCCTGTACCGCATGGAGAAGCCGTTTTCGATGGGGTGCGCAGACAACACGTTCGAGATCTCCTCGCGGAGTGCTTGGGGGACCAATTCGTCGGCGTCGAGGAACAGGACCCACTCCGTGGGCTCCGGCAGCGTGTCCAGTGCGTGGTTGCGCTGGGTCGCGTAGTCGACGAAGCGGCGCTGCTGGAAGTGGCAACCGCGGGCGCGCGCAATTTCGGGCGTCCGATCGGTGCTGAATGAGTCCAGCACGTAGACCTGATCGGCCCAGCCACAGACGGAGTCGAGAGCCTGCGTGAGGTTGCGCTCCTCGTTCAGGGTGAGGATGACGACGGTGAGGCTGCTCGGCTTCATGCGGTCGGGGTTCCGGCGCGCGCGACCCCTGGTGCGCCGTGGCGGCGGCGGCCAGCTGTGGGCCAACACAGCTCGGAACCTGTGGCCACCTGGGCACCGTGCGAAGGCATACCCCCACGTTACCAACGCGCCGCGGTGGGCGTCCAGCCGCGTAGCCGGGTGCTAGTATTCGCGTCGCCACGGACCCAGGTAGCTTGGGCCCGCAGCCGAGACCATGTCAGCCGCTCTTGTCGCGCTGCACCGACTCGCCGGCTATGAACCGGCCGCGGTGGCGCGCGCCATCGATGCGCTCCTCCGCCTCGACCCGGAGCTCGTGAGGTTCCTCGGGCAAGCAGATCCGCGCCGGCTCGTCGTGGTCAAGCCCAACTGGGTACAGGAGTCCCACGAGCTGCAGCCCGACGTCTGGGAACCGCTCATCACACACCCCACGGTCTTGCTCGCGGTCGTCGGGGGCCTGGCCGAGCTGATGCAAGGCGTGGGCACGATCGCAGTTTGCGACGCTCCGCACACCTATGCGAGCTTCGACGCGATCGCCCGGCGAGGCGGCCTCGATCAGTCACTCGCGTTGCTGCGGGCCCGCTTCCCTGCGCTCTCGGTCGAGCTGATCGATCTTCGTCGGGAGACCTGGCGGCGAAAGGAGGAGGTCGTCGTCGAGCGGCTCCCGAACCCGCTGGATCCGCGTGGGTACGCGCGGCTTGATCTCGGCCGGGACAGCGCCTTCTTTGGACACCGGGGCGAAGGCCGCTACTACGGAGCCGACTACGACCAGACCGTCGTCAACCAGCACCACCGTGGGGAGCTGCAGGAGTACCTGCTCGCGGGCACGCCCATGTCCTGCGACCTTTTCGTGAACCTGCCGAAGCTCAAGACACACAAGAAGACGGGCGTCACGTGTTGTCTCAAGAACCTCGTCGGCATCAACGGCGACAAGAACTGGCTGCCGCATCACACCGAGGGATCTGCGGCCGACGGCGGTGACGAGTTCCCCGAACCTCACCTCGCAAATGCGCTCGAGCGCCGCCTCAAGCATGCGGGACGCCGCCTCGCGCTGGCAGTGCCTGGCCTTGGGACCTGGACGTACCGAAAGATGCGCAACGTGGGCAAGCGAGTGCTTGGCGACAGCGAGACGGCGGTGCGGAATGGCAACTGGCACGGCAATGACACCTGCTGGCGCATGTGCCTCGACCTCAACCGGGCGCTGCTACATGGCAACCTCGACGGGACCTGGCGACAGGATGGGCCGCGACGGTACCTTGCTATCGTCGACGGAATCGTAGGGGGCCAAGGAAACGGACCGCTTTGTCCCGATCCCGCTCCCTCCGGCGTGTTGTTCGCCGGCAGCGATCCGGCGGTCGTCGACGCCGTCGCCTGTCGGCTCATGGGTTACGATCCGCGTGCGGTGCCCGTCGTCGCCAATGCCTTCATGGCTCATCGATGGCCGATCACACGGACGAGAATCGAAGAGATTCGGGTACGCGAGGCCGAGCTGGCGGACACACCGTTGACTGCCCTTGTGCCTGCGATCTCGGGCGGCTTCAGACCACACTTCGGCTGGGCTCTGCTCGGTGAGTCGCGCTAGCCGTGGATCTGGAGACTGTCTACGCCCGCTTGCCTCAAGCTGTCCAGGAGCTGGTGGTGTCGCTCGAGGGATGGAGGGTTCAGCGCGCGCGCTATCCCGCAGCCTTCGACGCGCTGCTCCGAGAATACGAGCGCCGAGCTCGTTGGTCGCGCGATCGCGTGGAGGCACTCAGGGTGGAGCGGCTCCGCGCGTTCCTTTCCCATGCGGGAGCCACGGTGCCGCACTACCGTCGCATCTTCCGCGAGCTCGGATTCGATCCCGCGCGAGTGCGATCGTTCGACGATCTGGCGGTTCTGCCGGTCCTGTCCAAGCAGGTCGTGCGCGAGGCTACCGAGCGCTTCGCGTCCACATCAGTCCCCAGCGCCGATTGCCTGACTGCGCACACCAGCGGCACGACCGGCGCAGGGCTTCGTTTTTCCGTGACCCACACGGCGCATCGAGAGCAGTGGGCTGTGTGGTGGCGCTTCCGCCGTGCTCATGGCATCGAACGGACCACACCGTGCCTCTATTTCGGTGGACGGTCCGTCGTACCGCTCAAGCAAACGTGCCCCCCGTTCTGGAGGCACAACCGGCCCGGCCGCCAGCTGCTCTTCAGCGCCTACCATCTCGGCGAGCACACCGCACGCGACTATCTCGAAGCCATGTCGTGCAGCCGCGCGCCGTGGATCCACGGATATCCCTCGCAGCTCGCCGCGCTGGCGGCGCACGCCATTTCGCTCGGGGCCCGGCTGCCGGCCATCCGCTGGGTCACCACGGGGGCGGAGAGCCTGTTGCCCCACCAGGCTACCCTCATCGAGCAGGCCTTCGGTGTTGCCCCGATCGAGCACTACGGCATGGCTGAGGGGGTCGCCAACTTCTCGATGTGCCCACGGCGAAGGCTCCATGTCGACGAGGACTTTTCGGCGGTCGAGTTCGTTCCCGTCGAGGGTGGTTGGAGCATCGTTGGTACGAACTTCACGAATCTCGCAACGCCGCTCGTTCGCTATGAGGTTGGCGACATGGCCTGCCTTCCGGTCGACGACCCGGATTGCGCGTGCGGATGGCCTGGGCGCGTCGTGGCCTCGGTCGATGGGCGTCGAGAGGACTTCGTGATGACTCGCCGCGGTGCTCGGTTGGGGCGGCTCGATCACGTGTTCAAGGACCAGGTCCGCATCCGCGAGGCACAGATCCGCCAAGAAAGGATCGGGCACATGATCGTGCTCTTGGTCAAAGGGGCCGGCTATGAGGATCGCGACGAGCGGTCCTTGCGTGATGAGCTGCGAAAGCGCGTCGGTGACGAGGTCGATTTCGAGATTCGCTACACGGACCGAATCGAGCGGACCTCAAGCGGCAAGGTTCGGTTCGTCGTATCAACCTTGCCAGAGGGAGCTCTGGAGCCTCCGCGCAGCACTTCAAGGTAGCGCCGCGCGAGGACGCTGCGGTCGTAGTGCTCGAGGACGTGGCTTCGGCCGCGGCGGCCCATGTCGGCGAGCTCGGCGCGGTCGGAGGAGAGGGTTCGGATGACGTCGGTCATGGCCCCGACGTCCTCAGGGGGGACGTAGCGGCCCGCGCCGGCGGACTCGACGAGGCTCCGGGCTTCGCCACCGACGGCGAGCACGATGGGGCGCTCCATGCCGAGGTACTCGAAGATCTTCGAGGGCAGGACCTCCTGGAAGAGCGGGGTGTCGCGGAGGGTCACGAGGCCGAGGTCGCAGGCGGCGTAGTAGAGCGGAACGCGCGACTTGGGCTGCTGGTCGATGAACTCGACGTTCGGCAGGCGCCACGCGGTGGCAAGGCGGCGAAGGCGCTCCTTCTCGGCGCCCTCGCCGACGAACACGAAGTGCTTGTCGGGCTCGGACTGCATGGTGCGCGCGACCTCGAGCACCTTGTCGAGGGCGTGCGCCATCCCGTGCGTGCCGAGGTAGAGAATCACGAACTTGTCTCCCCAGCCGTGCTGGCGACGTACCTCGTTGTCGCGGGGGCCTGGCACGAAGAGCGAGGTGTCGATGCCGTTCGGAATCACGTCCATGCGATCGAGCGGCAGGCCATAGAGCTCGTGGATCTTGCGCCGGTAGCCCTCGCCCACGGTCACGACGCGGTCGGCATGCTCGTACAGGTGCGCGGCGACGCGGCGCAGGCCTCGGACGACGGCGTTCTCGCCCATCGCGTCCACCGCGAGCAGCGACTCGGGCCAGAGGTCCCGCACCTCGAGCACGAACGGGGTGCGTGAGGTGCGCGCCATCCCGTAGCCGGCGACCGCGCACAGAAGCTGCGGCGTCGTCGCGATGACGACGTCGGCGCGCGGCATGCGGGCGCGGCCGATGGTGGCGGCGGAGGCCATGAACGACGCGTAGGACACCATGCGCATCGCGGTGCCGCGGTTGGCCGCCGCCCAGACGTACGTGCGCACGACGTCGATGCCATCGTGACGCTCGCGGCGTGTGAGCACGTGGCGGTCCTCGGGGCGCTTGACGCCGGTCGGATGGTGGGGGAACGCCGTCACGACCGTCACCTCGTGGCCGAGCCGCACCCACTCACGCGCGAGCTCGTGCACCCGGGCCGACGGCGCACCCATCTCGGGCGGGAAGTACTGGGAGACGTAGACGATGCGCATCAGTCGAGCGTGATCGTGGTGTGCACGCGTGCGGGCAGCGCCCCCGCGAGGCACCAGCATAGCCGACGGGTCTCGATCTCCACGCCAAAGCCCGGGTGCCACGGTTGCCACTCGATGCGCCGCTCGAGGCCGGCGGGACCCTGGCAGCGGATCTCGACGCGGTGCTGCGCGGGGCCCTCGAGCGACCATCCCCAGGTCGTCAGCGTCGCGTGCCAGCTCGGATGGAGCAGCCAGCCGCCCCCGAGCGTGTGCCGGCCACTCCCTTCGACCGTGTCCTCGACGCGAAGCACGCCCCTGCGCAGCTCGATGGTGCGTCCGACCCGCGGAGATCCGGCCAGGTGCGCGTAGCCATCGTGCGAACCACCCGCTGCGAGGCGCGACCCTGATTCGGACAGCCACGCGCGGCCGGCTCTTGCGCGGCGCCCGACGCGGAAGATCTGCCACACCTCGGAAGAGTCGAGCCCATCCACCGTCACCGTGTTGTGCGCCGCTGTGGAGCGGTCGTAGCGGCGCCGGTCGTCGTCGTCATAAGCGAACGTGCCCGGGTCGACGAACAGCCGGTGCCCCGCCACCGACAGCTCGAGCGTGAGCGTGTCCGCGTGGGCGTGCCCGGGCTGCTCGTCGGGCCCGACGTCACCGACGTCGAAGAGGATGGAGAGCGGCGCCCGGTGGATCGCGATGAGTCCGGTGTCTGCGAAGTGACGGGCATTCCCTGATCGCCTTGCGGGCGTGCACACGCCAAGCCGCGCGGCCTCCTCCAGCATCCCGCCGAGCGGAGCAGCTCCGTTCTCCGCCGCGTCGTTGAAGAGCGGCAACGTACCATCGGGGTGCGCGAGCCAGCCGACGTAGTCGATCATCCTTCGCGCTGTCCCCGAGAGCGCCTGGTGCGCCGCGGGATCCTCCACGAGCTGCAGCACCGTGAGGAAGTCCTCGAGCGCGTGCAGGTGGTACATCGGGCTGCGCTCGAAGTGGCCCCCGTCGGGGAGCACCTGCGCGCGGGCCTGTTCGACGGCCAGGGCGGTGCCGCGGGCCAGCCAGTCGCGGGCTGCCGGCTCTGCGAAGAGGCGGCCGGCCCAGCAGAGCCCCACCGCGTCCCGCAGGAGGTGATTGGCCAGCAGGTCGCGCTCGAGGTGATCGTCCAGGTAGGCGGCCTGCAGCCAGAGGCTCTCGCGCATCGCGCGGCCGATGGGGGAGGCGGCAAGAGCCGACCCGCGCAGCTGGAGCACGCGGGCCCAGCAGCCGATGCGCGTCGCGATCGCGTAGGCGTTCCAGGCGAGAGATCGCGCGCCCGGGCGCTCGAGCGCGCATTCCGTGAGCCACGACTGGACCAGGCGCTCCAGCAGCGCGTGCGCCACGGCCGCGTCGGGGGGCTCGGCAGGCACGGCAGCCAGGGCGACTGCCCAGGCGTGGTAGTGCAGGTTGATGGTCCAGAGGCGATCGGCCGTGACCGGTCCGAGCCGCCAGTCCGGCGCCCCGGGGGCGAACGATCGCTCCTGGCCCAGCAAGGAGAGCTGGTTGCCCGCGAGCAGCGCGGGCAGCCGCTCGCCGGTGGGGCATCCCGAGAAGAGCAGGGCGACAGGAGGCAGATCGTCGCGCAGCCGGGGGGAGAAGGGGCCGGTCCACCGCCAGCGCCCGGGCCGTGCGGGGAGGCGATGTTCGAGCATGTACCGCGCGCGATAGGCCATCTGCGACGGGCGCAGGTACCAGAGGGTACGCACGAGGCGCGGGAGCTGACTCGACATGGGGATCAGGGAGCCGCTCCCACGCGGGGCCTGGGTGCCGCGTCAGGAAGCGTCGGAGTGAAGGGAAGCCACCGGCGCCGGTGGCTTCCTGGGCTGCGCAGGCATTGGCCGAGCCGATGCCTGGACCGTCGAGAGCAGGCCACAGATGCCTTCGACCACGAGCGCGAGATCGGGCGGCTTGTCCGCACCGAGGCTCAGGCTGAGCGTACCGGGCAGCAGGCCGCGGACTTGCGCGGGAAAGCGGTGCTCGCGGCCAGCGCCATCCACGCTGCCGGCGACCCAGGCGTACGAG
>ORMF011963395.1_pt1 | contig 15287 bp, 21 predicted proteins | sample 1779871 | NCBI WGS metagenome assembly ORMF01 (sample SAMEA104232316, study PRJEB22302) | groundwater metagenome | biome: forest; feature: aquifer; material: groundwater | place: USA | collected 2011-08-07 | depth 5.4 m | reverse complement strand
GCACCGCCCCCGCCTTCCCGAACCTCGATTTCGGTCTCGCACTCGCGGGCGCCGTCGAAACGAATGCTCACTTTCCAGGCGCGGATACGCTGTCCCTCCATGATCGGATCGGGCGATATATCGAGATCCTGAATCTCGATCCGGGCGCCGCGCCGGCATCCGGACCGCCCATAATCCGCGCCCTCACCGATAGAGGGCACGCCCATCGACATCAGCGCCAGGAATGCCACAACCAACGAACCTTTGAATAGATTCATACTTGCCTCCTTCGTGAATTACTCTAACCCTTAGACGTTTAGGATTTTACTTCATTAGAGGGCCAGCGAAAAGCCGGATTTTAATTGAGTCTTTTCCCGCCTGGACGATTAAATCCCCAAACTTGCCATCAACCGGCCAAAGCCGGAAATAGGTTCCCTCACCCGGGCGAGCGTCAAAGCGTACCAGATACACGCGAGGCTGCTGGTGACGACGGGCTTGCCGATTTCGGCTTCGAGAAGGGCCACGTCGCCGATGGTCGGCCAGCGCGGGCAGGCGATAAAGACGCCGTCGGCCTGGGGCGCCTTGGCGTAGAGCCGCTTGGCGATTTGGTACGGCGCGTGGATCGGCATATCGGTAAGGTCGGCGTTCTTGATGACGCCGTAGCCTTCGATCTGTAGCACTGTGAATCCCGCGGCTTCGAGATGGCGCTTGAGTCTCTCGTTCAATTCGTTTGGGTACGGCGTCCCGACGACGAGTTTTTCCATCTTCATGGCCTTCAACGCTTCGACCTCCGCGGTCAAGCCGGCGGCGATTGGCACACCGTATTTTTCGCTAAGCCTTTTTCCCAGATCACGGTCCGCGCCGAAGGGTAAGCGGGTAAAAAGCGGCGAGCCGCTGAAGATGATCGAGTCACAGCGGTTATCGACCAGGTCCTGCACCGCGTCTTCGATGCGCCGCAGTTGGTTTTCAAAGTCGTTATCGACCAACTGGCGGACGGTGCCGGTTGTGTTGAGGATCATGAAGCCCTCGGGGAGCATTTTGTAGAACTCGTAGACCAGCGTGTCGCCCCGCGAGGGGCGACGTGGCCGATGCGCGCGCGCCATCCGTACATAGTTTAGGCCTCCTTCGGATCGTTCAATGTTCAAGGTTCAAAGTTCAAAGTTCAATGATTTAATCCGTTCAAATCGTTCAAGCCGTTCCAGTCGTTTCAAACGTTCAAGTCGTTTCAAATGCGTTACCCAGACTTAGTACCATCAAATTTGTGGCCGGCCGTGGGGTCACGCGGGGTCGGCGCAGAGGTTCGGATCGCGAGTTGCTCGCCGCGGCAAGTTGACCTTCCGTTGCCGGTCTACTAGTCTTCTTTCCATCAGCGGCCGGTTCACCAAGGAGGATCTATGTTGTCAGCCATCGTCTTACTAACCACCGAACGGGATAAAACCAACAAGGTCGCCGAAACCATCGCCGATGCAGAGGGGGTGACCGAAGTCTATTCGGTCGCCGGCCGCTATGATCTCGCGGCCGTCGTCAGGGTGAAGGACAACGACGAGCTGGCGAAGGTTGTTACAGATCGCATTCGCGCCGTTCCCGGCATTACCTCTTCCGAGACGCTGATCGCCTTCCGCGTCTACTCGCGACATGACTTGGAGCGCATGTTTTCCATCGGCATGGAGCATCCGTAGCAGGCTGCTGAAAAAGCCTCATAGTCTTCGCCGAATACCCTGAGCCCCTGTCGAAGGGTGCGCTCAATCACCTCGCTCTAACGTGCCGGCCAAGTACGTTTCCGCTCCTCGATTTTTCGCGCGCCTCGCCTCTGAGTATTTTTGAGCAGCCTGCGGAGCTGAGAACTCCCCGACGATAATCCGTTGGCCATTTAGACAACCGATCTCTCCGGCTTGGGCAAGCACGCGGAAGAGAAGTTCCGGCCTGAAGCGTTTATTTTCGCGCAAACCTTCGTGAGTGCAAAAATTCAGGTGCCCCGTTTCTCGGAGCAGCTTAAGCGTCTCGAATCCCAGAGTCGTCCGCCGGTCGATCCATTGCTTGTCGAACAGACAATCCAAATCGGCGCCTCGGGAAAGACCCAGCCCTTTGAGAAAGTTAATAACGCGTGTCGCGACGAACAGCGTGTAAATGTCGTCGCGCTGAAAATTATCGGTTTCGACCGCCAGCGCCGTCAAGCGCGCCTTCACATAGTCTTGTTCCGTCAGATTTATATCGCGAGCGATGGGCGCATCCGGTGTCCGGTAGAAAGGCGAAGCGCCGAGGAGCACGGGCAAGCGCGCGTTGAACGCGAGTGTCTGGATCATGCTGTCTAAAGTTTCGTTCGGTAAACCGAGGATCTGGTACGAGACGATCTTGAAGCCGAGGGCGTGCGCTTGGTGCACGACCTTGAGATAAGCTTCGATCGTGTGCGGCCGCTTGGTGGTTTCGCGCACGGTTTTGTCGGAGCTGACCAACGCAAGGTTCAAGTGCGAAAATCCGGCTTGATGCATCAACTCCAACAGTTCGTCGTCGAGACTTAAATAGCTGATGCCGTTCATGGCGACGAATTCCATCTCGCGGTTGGCAAAACGCGCGATCAGTCTGCGGCATAGTTCTTTGAACGTGCTCTTATAATAGGTAAGGTTGTCGTCTTCGAAGTCGATCACGCGAAAGCCGTGCCGATAGCGCAACTCAATCTCCTCCAGGACATTCTCCAGCGAGCGGCGGCGGTAATCGGTGCCGAAGGTCGTGTGCACCGAGCAGAACGAGCACTTATGCGGGCAACTGCGCGAGGCGATCGTGAAGGTCATCGGCTTGCCGGCGAGTTCATAATTCGACGAGCGCAGATCGCTTAAGTCAGGAAACGGGATCTCGTCGATGGGAAAGTTGTCGCTGACCGGATTGAAAACGATCTCGCCGTGGCTTTTGTAAGCCAAATTGGTCACGCGGTCGATCGCTTGCTCGCCCTTCAGAAATCGCAGAAATTCGACGAAAGCCCGCTCTCCCTCGCCGCGGATTACGTAGTTAACATTAGGTGACGCCAGCAGCGACTCCGGCACGGCGGAAGCATGGGACCCGCCCATGACGACGACGGCGCCGGTTCGTTTCTTTACGCGCGCCGCGACTTCGAGCGCTTCGCGGAAATAGGGCGTGAAGAGGGAGGAGATTCCGACGACGTCGGGTTTCAGTTCGGCAATCTTCGCTTCGATGTCGTCGAACGATTTTCCGAAGTGGTAGTATTGGTGAAACGTCGAAAAAGGCGATTTGTCCGCCACGGGATAATATTCGGTGAGGTACGCAAGTTCCTGCGGAATCGCCACCGTCCGCCGGCCACAGCCGCCGTGATAATCTTTGATAATGACCTCCACGTCGGGAAGATGCTTGCGCACGGCGGCTTTTAGATAACAGAGTCCGATGGGCTGGAGTCGCACGTCGGTATCGTAGAAGTCTTGAACCGGTGGCTGGATTAGAACGACTCTCATTGCATGGCCCGAGCCTTAGCGCTAACACATGGGCTGGCGGCTCTGCAATCCGTTATGCAATCCATCCTGCAATAGTTTGACCTGTCAGATTCGAGATCCTTTCCTATGAAGATCGCACAAATCGAGAGCGCACGCTGGAGATGCCCGACACCTTCGCCGCGGTGCGCAAGGCCGTGGCCGCCGGTGTCTTCGTCAAGGTCGACACCAATGAATCCTGCGACGCCAAGACGGCGATTCGCCTTATGACGTCAGCGCGCAGCGGGACGCCGTTCAGCTTGTTCAGCTCTGCGATTTGTGTGGTGAATTTTGTAGCATCGCGAATTCCCTGGACTTCGACCGCCGAAAGGGTATACGATACCCACCTGGGTTAATATGGCTTAACTTTGCACCCCTCCAAATCGACCGTCAGGCTAATCGGATGGAGCGCCAGTCATGAAGATAATTTTCGGCTCTAAGAATTTGTTGAGAGCGGGTTGTCTTTTCGGGATGCTATCCATTGCCGGCGCGGCGGCACTTGCGCAAACAGGGGGGAAAATTCCCCGCGAAGTGATCGACGAAGCGTCCACCCATGGCACGGTTTTGGTGCTGGTCGGTTTAAAAGTGACGTGGCAAATGGAATCCCGTTTGAGCGAAGACGAGGTGCACGCTCAGCGCGAGGCCATCGCTTCGATTCAGAAAGATTTGCTGAGCGAGCTTAAGGGAAGACAATATAAAGTCTTGCGCCGGTATGAGCAGGTGCCGGGAATCGCTCTGGAGGTTGGGGCGGATGTCCTGGCGGAGCTGGCGCGCTCGGAAAAGGTGACGAATGTCCTGCGCGACCGTCCGCCGATGGAGGCGAAGCCAGCCTCGTCGGAGAAGGTACCTCCGCAACTCTTCATGCGCGCGGCGAGCGCCGGCACCGTTCTGGTGTTGGCGGGATTGCGGACACCGTGGCAGCGCGAAGATCAACTGGACGAGGACCTCTTGGAACTACAAAGAAAATCAATCTTGGCGGCCCAGAGCTACGTATTGAATGAGCTCGGCGGCACGCAGTTCAAAGTCATGCGGCTTTACCAACGCATACCCGGCATCGCGCTCCGGGTCGGATTGGACGCGCTCCAAATACTGGAAAAATCCCCGGCGGTGACCAACGTGGTGCCGGACCGCCCGTCCCGCCCCTCGCCCTAGGGTTCGGCATTCAGACTCTGTACTACTATGCTTGAGAATTTTCGCGGCCTGCGCAAATTTTCTGACGCGTCTTTCCTAAGTTCCTGAATCAAAAAACTATCTCACCACGAAGCACACGAAGGCCGCGAAGGTTTCGGACTTTTATATTTTTAAACTTCGTAACTTCGTGCTCTTCGTGACCTTCGTGGTAAAAGTTGCATTTTCTTTTTGGTTGCGGCTTTGCCGCGCTGTGTTATTCGCAATTCCGTCGAACGAGAACCTCTCCCCCATCGGCCGGCCGCGCAATCGTCCTCGAACGCGAAAGATCGATCACGAGTCTCGCTCGCGAGGCACCGGTCCTAGAGGTTTGATCGTCGATTCTTGAAGTCCCGGCGCTCCAGCAGCACAGAGACCAACGTCCCGCCGACCAGTCCCCAGAATGGCGCGCCGATGTTGAGGAGCCTGATCCCCGAAATGGTGATAAGAAATGTGAAAAGCGCGCCCAGGCGAAATTTCTCACCGAACGCCGCGGCGAAGCAGCTTCCGAGAACTTCCAGCAGCGCGAGGCCGGCCAGCAAATTGACTAACGATGCGGGAAGGATCTGGCTGAGCGCCGTGGCGATGGGCGAGAACAGCCCGAAAGCCATCCAAAGAATTCCCGTGACCAACGCGGCGGCATAGCGGCACTCTTTCGGACCGACGCTCGGGTTGGTGACGATGCCGGTCATCGGTCCCGCCAGACACACCGACTGGCTGCCGAACGGGGCCACGAGAATCGAGCCGACGCCGCTGGCAATCGTCACCGCGCCCACCGGCGGGCGGTAACCCATATTCTGCAAAATCGCGATGCCCTGGGCGTTTTGCACAGCGATCACCGTCAATGCAAGGGGGATGACCAGCTCCACGGCGGCGGCCCAGGTAAATTGCGGTGTGAAAAATTTAAACTCCGCGATCCCGAAGGTCAGGAGCTGCCAGTTCGCTTTTCCGACCGCGGCCACGGCGATAAGCCCAACAATGATGGCACCGAGGACCGGGGGAAATCTTCTGGCGAGAGGTTTTACCAGTGAGACCGAAAGATAGGCGATCAAAGTCATGCCCGAGACGAGCGGGGTCTGTTGCAGCGATGTGATAATACCCATGCCGAATGGCAGCAGTATCCCCGCCACCATCGCCATGGCGATCGGCAGCGGCAGCCACTCCATGCCTCGCTTGATGGCCCCCGTGGCGCCGAGGGCCGTGATCAACACTCCGGTCACCAGATAGGCGCCGATGATTTCTTCAAAGCGCAAATGAGTCAGCGCCGACGCGACCAAGACGCCTCCCGGTATGGTAATCGCCGCCAAAAGGGGCAGGCGATAATGGAGGCTCAGAACCACGCTCAGCAGGCCGCAGATAAAGTACCCGCCGAAGATCCACGAGTTGAGATCCAGGGCGGAGAGATTTCCTTGTCTCGCCGCATTGACGTAGATAAGAAAAGGGCCGGTCACCGCGAACAGCCACGCGGTCACTCCGTAGGTTATGGCCGAAAGGGTTAGAGACTTGGGCAAGTCTCGAATGCCGGAGCCGATTCCGGAACCGGTTTCAATCATGGGGTGTTTCTATCCGATCGAGTTCGGCTAGGGACTTTCTCGGGGATCCCTGCGGGGCGTTTTCTCCAACGCGAAGATTCCATCTTACGACTCATCCGCGCGTAGGATCGGCATGACTTCTCGGGTGAATAGGTCGAGTGAGATCGCGCAAGCTTCGCGGGGGATGCCGGGAACTGAGAACCTGCAGATGAGATGCTTGGCGTCCAACTCTCTCTGAAAGCGAATGATTTCCTCGACACAAGTTCTGGGGTCGCCGAAAATGATCCGGTCTCTTGCGAGCCGCTCAATGGTCAGTTCTCCGGAGGGGCGCTTGACCACCGGGTGCGGCCAGCGGAAGTACATTCGTTCAAAGGCTTGGATGAAGCCGTCGCCTGCCGCGGCGATCGCTTCTTTCGTGCTGTGCGCTACGAAGACGTAGCGAAACAGCGCTATCTCGCCTTTTCCTCGTACCGATTCAACGCAGGCGTTTCGGTACAGCCGGGCGCAGGGTGCGATCTCTTCGAGATTGGCCGATGGCCCCACAATCCAAGCGTCTCCGAGGCGGGCGGCGCGGCGCAGGGCCGGCTCGGCCCAGGCGCCGAACCAGATCGGCGGTCTTGGCCGTTGTACCGGCCGGGGTGCAACCGTGGCGTTGTCTACCCGGTAATTTTTTCCGTGATGGGTGACGTTCGTTTCCGTCCAGAGGCGGTGAAGCAGCGAAGCGCTCTCCTCCATTCTGCTGCCGCGCTCCTTGAGCGATTGACCGAAGGCCGCGAACTCTTCCGGGGCGTAGCCCGCGCCGACTCCCAAAATCAAGCGGCCGCCGGAAATCACGTCGACCATCGCGCCTTCCTCGGCCACCATCATGGGATGGTACAAAGGGAGCAGAAGAACGCCAGTGCCCAGCCGGATGCGGCGCGTCCGGCTGGCGACGGCGGCCAGGCCGATGAGCGGCGCCGGATACAAAATCGGATTGTTGTGATGCTCGCCGAGCCAGATCGAGTCGAAACCCGCCGCCTCGGCGCGCTCGCATTCCCGCAGGGTCTCCTCAAAGCTCGCCTGTCCTTGTAGGGGGCTGAGACCAAATTGCATACCGGACCTCGTGCTCGCGTGATGTCGCGCTTAGACCGCGCGAACGACACTATGTGAGGCCCCGCTGCGTGTCAACGCGCGGCAGTCTTTTCTCTGGGTCGGGTTTGTATTCGGGGTTCCGCCCCCTCGCCCAAAGACAGTGATGGGGCACTCGTCCAACGCGACCGGCGCTCCTGCAAAATCCGTTTCTCATTCCGAATGGCCGACCACGCCGAAATATCCGAGCCGGACTGTTGAATGGCCGCTATCTAGTACGTTAAAGTACCCGCCAACAAGGAACGCTCTCCAATGAAACAAAACTGCTTCGTTTGTCTAAACATCGACTGCAAGATCCGCGGCTCCGAGCAGCTCATGAATGAACTGACCGGCAAAGTAACCGCCCACTCCCTGGACGTGGAAGTGAAATCTTACATCTGCTTCGGCGGGTGCGATCAGGGTCCCAATATCGTGATCCACCCTCAAAGGGTTTGGTATGCGGGAGTAAAAAAGGAGGATCTGCCGGAGATCGTGGAATCCTTAAATGGCGGACCGCCGGTCAACCGGCTCGATACCATCGATCGATCTCTGAAGGAAATTATCTTCTCGCTGCTGGATACCGGCGTTGTGTAGTCTGCGCGTCAAATATCCGCGGACGGCTGGTTCAAAACGTTCAAACAGTTCAAACCGTTCCAATCGTTCAAGACGCGGCGCGCGTTTGAATCGGGTCGCCCGCTAGAACCATTCTATTGCGCGGGCAAAAACGAGAAATCGAAAACCTGATTGACCGGCACCTCCTTCGTGATTTCTAGGAGGTGAGACGATTCTCTGGGCAATGGCTACACGCCAGTAGCGTGATATACTGCGGGCTGATATCTGGATACCCCGCCCCACGGGCAGCGTTTGTCGGGGAGAGAGATTGACAAAGCGTGGCGTCTTGAAGGATATTGCAGCAGATTTTGGTTTCTCAGATTGCGGCGCTCCCGAATACACTGCGGGAAGCGCCGGCAGTATACTCAATAGTTCGGCTTCTCAACTTGAGCATGATATGTTGAACCCGTGATCTATGAGTGGGATCCAAACAAGGCAAAAGGCAACCGACGTGAGCACGGCGTCTCTTTTGAGGAAGCGGCAACGGTGTTCCTGGATCCTTTGGCTATAACCTTTCCTGACCCCGACCACTCCGACGAAGAGGACCGAGAAATCACGATCGGGTTGACGACGAAACATCGGGTCGTGTTTGTGTCGCATTGCCCGCGAGGAGATCGCACGCGGATCATCGGTGCACGGCGAGTAACTCGAAAGGAGCGCAAACAGTATGAAGAAGGCACGTACCAATAAGCAGGCTGACGAGTTGCGGCCGGAATATGACCTTTCAAAACTGAAGGGTGGAGTCCGCGGGAAGTATTACGAGCGGGCACGTGCCGGGACCAACCTTGTCTTGATAGAACCAGACCTGGCAAACGTCTTTCCGGATACAGACTCGGTCAACCGAGCGTTGCGTTTGTTGGCAGACACAGCCGAGGCTGCGGCTGGTCACACACGGCGTGTGCGCCCGGTGCCGAACAAGCGGCTTAAGCGGGCTGGCAAACCAGCCGCTTAGCCTTCGCGTTAGACGGTCGGGTGGAGTAACAATGGCAAGAAAGCAGTGGGTGTTGTCGCCGCATACGGGAGGAAGCAAGGTTTCGGTGGCCGTGCAGGATGAAACGCGGCGCCGCATTCTCCGCCACGCTGAGCGACACTACCGTAGCTTGTTCACGCGCATCGAGGTCAGGTTCAGGGGACAGTTCTGCTATATTGATGCCTTCACCGAGCCTGCGCGGCCAAGTAAGATGACGCTTGAGTTGCTGAAGGAATCCCTTGACGAACACATGGCGCGATTGCGAGGTGCACCAACGCATCTATGTCGACTCCGCTATTCCAAGGGCCGCGACCGGTGGAGTGTCGCCTTCTACACCTACAGTCACGAGAAGTACGAGCCATGCTTGTTTCCCGACGGGGAAGCTTTCGGTTCCGTGGAGGATGCATTCGATGTGGGTGCTGTGTACCTGCGCGCCGGCTGAGCTAGGCGTTATGCGGACCTACAGTCCGGGCTGGAATTCAATCCACAGAGTCTGCCAACTTGGAGTCTGATCTATAAATCTGATTCCAACGGAAGTTTTTTGGTGAAGCTAGCGCGGCGGTAGATACGAGAAATCAAAAACCTGACTCACCGGCACCTCTTTTGTGATCGCTTCGGCCTGGAGGCTGTCGCGGATGGTGTCGGGGAATAGATTGATGGCGGTCTTCACACCGGTCGCAACTCCGGCGGTACCACCTAACGCGGGCAATCCGCCGCGACCACTCCGGCAATCCTTGTCATGGCGGCAGATTCTGCCTTTGCCTCATGTCACCTGTCAATTACTGAATAGTGTCCCCGGAAATTCACGGGCAGCGTTTGTCGGGGAGAGAGATTGACAACGGGCAACTTAATGATGGATATTGCGGCAGATTAGCTCTTCTCAGATCACGGAGTTCCCGAATACACTGCGGGAAGAGCCGGCAGTATACTCAATAGTTAGGGTTATAATGAAAGACTTCTCAGGGTTGCGAAAGATCATCGAAGCACTCCCAGACTCGGAAGTTCAAATCAGAAACGACACCGGTGATTGGGGCGGTAAGGGAACGTCTGCTCATGCTTTTGTCTCCGAGTATTTGCGGTCCTTGGAGCGGCGGCGCGACGAGGAATCGAGAGCAACGGCCCTTTCGATTTCACGCGAAGCTAACTCCATCGCCCTCAAGGCTCTACGGATTGCCAAGTCAGATCGTATCATCGCAATTATAGCGATAATGTTCAGCATCATCGCTATCTTTATCCAGATCATCCAGTGATCCTTATGAATCTGAGTAGCCAAGAAGAAAGAGATAAGTTCTTTGCAGGATTTGAAAAGCAGGGCGAATCGGCGGTTCGCATCGCCACGCTTTCACCCGCTTGGGACAATGACCGATTTACGCTTGGCATGGCTACGGAATGGTTGAGGCTCAAAGACGAGGAACGGGCGTTGGCCGCGTCCAAGCTCCGTGATGAGCGTGAAGAAAGAACCCTGATTATTGCCCGTCGTGCAAACACCATCGCAATTATCGCTATAGTATTCAGCACGATCACGGCTATCGTAGCTATGTCGGAGAAAGTCATCTTGTTCCTCCAGCGGATTGGGATATTAGAACCCTAACCAACGGCTTGAGATTGATCGGGCGGAGCGCCCGCCAACGCAGCCTTAACGCTGGGCGTCAAACACGATTTCGATGCGAACCTGAAAAATGGACCGCGCCATTCCCGTGGAGCTTGCTCCTGGCGATCCGTCGGAGCAGTTCTTCATTCACTTCAACGCACTGCTTTCGGAAAGCCAGGTATCTAGTCAGGGCAGTGGCAGTTTCCTGCCAGATGGCGCGTTCGTCTCTGTATCCGCCGGCTTCTTCACAATCGGCGACGTAGAGCGCGCGGTTGAGTGGCGCGTAACCACAACCGCCACTGGCGGCATATCGTCGGTCGCGGCATCCTGCGCTGACGTGGATGCGGACGCCGTTGCAGCATTTGCAGAAGCGATTGTTCGCGCTGCCCTCACCAACGCGCTCTCGAACAGACGCCAACAGTTTCTCCATCGGCGTCTGGTGTCGTACATTGGTCCTGCTCTCTCCGGTGAGTTCTGGTTACCCGGGTTTCGAGTCGCTCCCGCCATACCGGACGATGTAGGACTGTACCGGATGGACTTCGAGCGGATTGCGGTAGTCGATTTCACGGTCATGGCGATCGATCACAACCAGTCGCTCGTCCTCGCTTCGAAGATGGTCGCATCACACCTGCATCGTCTCTCGCTAATCCTGCAACTCAATCTGGCAATCACACCGCTCGAATCGGTATGGGTCCAACCGAACGCGGAAGGGGAACCGCAACAGAGCAGCGAACGTCGAATCCGCAGTTTCATTCACCCCTCGACTCGCATTTCAAGAATGCCCCGGAAAGGCGAAGCGTGTCACCCCGGAGTGTTCGCCGGTTCCATTGCTGATCTATTCCCACGCACTGGGGCTAACCTCATTAGTTTTCCAACTGAGTCCAGAGTGTGGCCGCTAATCAGAATTGCCCCGCTGTTGCTAATGATATTTGACCCGTGAAAAACAGCGATCTCTGAGGAACGGAGAACCACGATTGGAACAAGAGCCGGGCACATCGCGCGAGCTGTGCGTGCGAGGGTCCGTTGTCAGACATTTCCCTGGTGCCGTCACGCGCGGTGCGCAAGCCCCTGCAGTTTCGAGGTTCTTCGCCTCCTGGGCGAATCCAACGTCTCGTGCTTTCTCTTTCTCCCCGGAAGCAACCGTGTTTGCGCGCATGGACGTTTGCGCGCGCAAACACTTTCCGATACCAAACTCTGCTGAAAATCCTCCCACCGCTATTGGGTCAGCTTTCGTTAGCGAGAGTGGGTCCGTTTTCTTTAGCGGCGACATCCAGAGCGCTGTTGCGGCTCGCCGCGAAGGCGCCACTCGCCGAAGCACTCGCGATTGATGCGTGCGCTCGTATGTATTCGCTTTCGTTGGTGCTCGATCGATATTCGCAATCCGCCGCGTTGGCATACAGAGTCGCTGCGATTGACGCGATCGTCAGCGCGTTGAAGCCCACCTTCGCCTCGGTGAGTGATTTCATTCGGCGGTACTGCACCGGGCTAGACCCGGATGACCCCGTCCTTGGCTTCATTTACGGATCTGTGCGGTCTGGGCATTTTCACGGCGGGTCGGCGCCTTTGGATAGGGATCACCCGATTCCGTTTCATCCGCTTATGGGGCCTGCTCACTATAGGCAGGCCGTGGTGTCGTTCCGAGCACAAAGTATCACACGAACTGCCATTGGTGGTTGGTTACGGGAAATCGCAGTCCGAGAAGCGGCCCGTGGATCCCCTGGTGTCGGTGCGCCTGATGCCTAACGAACGTTGCAGCAGACGGGCACTCAAGGTGGTCACTTTTGAGGAAATGAACGTCGGTAGGGTAGCCGGCCCAACCCGCCGCTGAGGTTTACGTTAGACGACAATGCGTACATCGCGCAACGAAGCTGAATTGATTCTCCTCGACATCTGTCGGGGCCTCGCAGGAGACGTCTTTCTGGCGGAGCAGGCGCGTCTTCTGCTCGAGGAACTCGACGTTTTCGGCGACGCGATCAATCGGACCGGGACCGGCAAACGATTTTTCGCGAATCTGCAGATAATTCTCCAGCACGAACTGGTGCTAAGCGTGTGCCGGCTGTACGAGCCCTACTCGGCCAAAAATCCGGGACGAAGCATCCCTGCTGCAGCTCACCACATCGATACGCACGCTCCGCGACTGCGAATCAACGATTGGCAACGCCTCGGACAATTCCTCGGGTGGCCAGGGACTCTCCACGAGCCGTCGATCCCAGCTGCCAACGAAGAACTGTCGTCACGCTTCGTCCGCTATCTCGCGGACCTGCCCAAGGCCGATCGCGGCTCAAGCCGGCCACTCGACCAGGTGTTGATTCTGCTGAAGACCGTGCGCGACAAGGCGATCGCTCACCACGAGAGGGTCGACTCCTCCTCTCTTCTCGTTCCTGGCTGGCCGCGTCTTGCCGAACTGATCGACCTAGCCTGCGAAGTCACAGAGGTCCTCGCTTATGCGTACGCCGAGGGAGGCTACTATCTCAAGGACGACGCGAACCAGGCGGCAGGTTCGCTCCGGGGACTCCTCGGCCGGGCCGGGCTATCGGTTCCCGGAGAGCCGGATTCTGTCTAACGACGTTGTTCGGGAGGCAGCGAATATGCGACGTACACGTCAGACGCTGGACGAGGCCGCCTTCTTCTTGCGGAACGTGTACGAGCACTCTTTCGGCTTCCTCGATAACGACGGATTCCGGCCGGGGACCAATACTGAATTTCTAAGTTGCCCCGGCCTCTTGAGGCGGGAACATTATGCGCGCTGGACACGAGAGGGGGCATCTGAGTTTGGGAACGCGAGGAATACGAATGAAGGGGTTTCCTGAAAAAGTAGTGTTACGCCCCCGGCCCCCCCCCGGAATTCCCTCTTGCGTCATGTCACCTATCAATCGTTGCGCACGATCCCCGGAACTTCTCGGAAATTCACTCGGTAATTCAGCCGGATTTGATAATGGTTAAGACTACAGAAGATCGACATAGTTCAACGTCCGCCCGAGATCTACGGGCAAGAAGTCGCCGTCGAATCCTTTGCTCAGTTTCGCTGATGCGATTACCACGAAACGGAATTCTTTCTCCGCACTGAAGCTGGCTGGTTTTTGGTTATAGGTTAGTGGTATCGAGGCTATTCCCCACGCTCTTTCCCGACTCTTCTTTCCCTTGTTGTATTGAACGAAGCAGCCTTCAACACCTCCTAGAAATTTGTAGGGCAGGGTTTGAAGATAATCAGAGACTTCCTGGGCGAATCGCGTCGGCTGGTCGATTCTCACTACCCACCGTCCGAAATGGTCCCTCAGCAGATCCAGATCCACGTTAGGCAGGGAGCAGCTGAACACAAACTTCGGATTCAACAGCTCAATGTGGGTATCGACATACCCCGGCCTTGTCGTAGTAGTTGTCTCGTCTGAGTCGCGAGAAAAGTCGACAGAGGTCACCTTTCCGCGGCGTTGGAAATGTCCCTGCCCTTCCGACCTATCTCTTCGACCTTCGTCCTCAATCTCAGTGTAAGTCCTTAGATTGCCCATCCGAAATCTGCCGCGCAGTGCGAAGTCTTCTGCGTGAGCCCTGTCTTCAAACCTATGGAATACGGTATCGGGGTACTTCCCGATTACGCGCAGTTTTGTCTTGGATATCATATCAGTGTTCATCGAACCTTGAGATTATGTTTTAGAGGATTTAGATCAGTATTGTCGGTTTAGTATTCGCGAATTGGCCCCCAATCTCCTACGAGGATAAACGGTGCCCAGAAAAATGGTGACGCCAAGGATTGAACGCCCCCGAGGGATTTGAGTTCAATTTTGGAGTTCAGGATTTCGAGCTTGGCCTGTCGCAGGGCTTCAGCCTTGCTAGTCCCTTTCTTTAGCCATTGATAAAATTTTTCCATCAGCAGACTTGTTGATTGATCTTCTACCTTCCAAAGGCTTACGACGGCGGATGAAGCTCCTGCATAGAAGAAGGCCCTGGTTAGTCCGACAATCCCTTCTCCTTGGTGCAGGTTACCTAACCCCGTCTCACAAGCCGACAACACTACCAGATCGGCATTGAGTTTTAGCTCTAAAATATCTGAGAACTGCAACAACCCGCGACTTTTTTCATCGCTTCCCGTTTGCGAGAGGACCAGTGCTGGCTGTGACAACATGCCAACTTTATCACCAAGAACCGCATGGGTCGCGAAATGAACAATTCGATATCGGGTAAGATCCAATTCGCGCACCCGCTCCGCTGAGGCCCGTTCCCGCAGGTTAATGTGCTCAGATGTTGGAGGTATGCCCCAAATGCGGCCAATGCGTAGTACTTCGTCCTCTGAAAATTCAAGGCGGTTAAAATTCAGCCCGCGGAGAGCGATATTAGTCAGCGGTGCGGGCACAGTCGAGCTCACGGACGCCGCGTTTCCCTCATAAATAGGATCTCCGAATGCAACAAGGGGTAACTGCGCCTGCTTCTGTTCCGTTCTTTGTGCTTTGGTTTGCGCGACAAGGATGGATGCAGACGGAACATAAGACACCTCGGCTTGTGTAATCAGATACGGTATAGCGGCAAGGCTCTTACCATCGGTTCCAGTGTTTTTTGCGCCAGACACAATGAGGGCCTCAAAAGGGAGATAATAGAGTGGACCGTCTGGGGCGATAATCAACTTTTTTTTCTCACCGATAAATTGTCGCGCTGGTTCTAGCAGCACTTGGTATAAGCGGCTACCCATGGAAATGTGTTCAGACATTTCCTTACGGTCCATCGTGTTTTTCCGGCAAGCCTGAATGACTGAGTCCAACCTGTTTTGATATCATCAGCTGCAACTCAGAGAGTCAGGAGGACAGCTGATGAAAACCGCAAAGGTAGTCGCGATTTCTGGACCCCTCGAACAAGTTCGCCAG
>ORMF010352841.1_pt1 | contig 15294 bp, 9 predicted proteins | sample 1779871 | NCBI WGS metagenome assembly ORMF01 (sample SAMEA104232316, study PRJEB22302) | groundwater metagenome | biome: forest; feature: aquifer; material: groundwater | place: USA | collected 2011-08-07 | depth 5.4 m | reverse complement strand
CGGGAAGTGCGGGTTCAGATACGGCGGGCAAGGCGGAACCTGCCGCCGCCTTGCCTTTGCGGATACTGCCGCCTTCGACCGTCACGAAACTGGGGCAAAAGCCTTTCACGCAGGAATAGTCCTTGTTGCAGGACGACTGATTGATCGTTCGCTTGCGGCCGAATTCCGTTTCGAGCGGCTCTATTGAAACGCAGTTGGATTGTTCTCCGCAATCTCCGCAGCCTTCGCATACGCGCTCGTTGATGAACGCCCGCTTGACGGGGTCCGGGAACGTGCCGCGCTTGCGCCGTCTGCGTTTTTCCGCGGCACAAGTCTGGTCATAAATGAGCACGGACACGGTTCCGCCCGATTCAGACCAGTCGCGCAACTCGCGCTGAACAGCGTCGAGATCATCACGATGACGGACCGGTGCATGCAGCGCGATGCCATCGTATTTCTGCGGCTCATCGGTGACGACGACGACGCGCTCCACCCCTTCTGGGGCCACCTGCTGCACAAGCATGGGAACCGTCAGGGGGCCGTCGACCTTCTGCCCGCCGGTCATGGCCACCGCGTCATTGAAGAGAATCTTGTAGGTTATCGGCGCCTTGGCTGCGACGGCGAACCGTATCGCGAGGAGCCCGGAGTGGTAGTAGGTGCCGTCCCCAAGATTCGCAAACACGTGCTTTTCACCGCTGAACGGAAATTGCCCGCACCAGGCGGCCCCTTCGCCGCCCATGTGGCTGAATGTCGCGGTTCTCCGATCGGGCATCCATTGCGCCATGTAGTGGCATCCGATGCCGGCCAGAGCGCGGCTGCCTTCCGGCACCCGGGTCGAGGTGTTGTGCGGGCAACCCGAACAAAAATACGGAACCCGCTGGATCGGAATTACGCTGGCCGGTTTTCCGACTCTCGACCTTCTGGCCAGGAGGCTCTCGAGCCGGGCCTGCATCCGATCCGACGAATGAAAGCGTCCTATGCGCCCGGCGAGCACGCGTGCGACCATCTCCGGCGTCAATTCCCCGGTCGTCGGCAGAAGCATCGATCCTTGGGGGATGTTCCATTCGCTTGCGCCGGAGAATTTCCCGACCACTCTCGGCCGGTCCGTATCGGGCAAGTTGTAGAGCTGCTCCTTTATCTGGTATTCGATCAGCTGGCGTTTTTCCTCGACGACCAGGATTTCCTCCAGTCCCCGGGCGAATTCGGCGATTCCAAGCGGCTCCAGCGGCCACGGCATCGCCACCTTGTACAGGCGGATGCCCGCACGGCTCGCTTCCTCCTCATCGATCCCGAGTTCTTCCAGCGCCTGGCGCACGTCGTTGTAGGCTTTGCCGCTCGTCACGATTCCGAATCTGGCGTCCGGGTTAGGCCAAATCTGCCGATCGAGCCGGTTCGCGCGCGCATAAGCCATCGCGGCAAAGAGCTTGTGCTGGTAAAGGCGGTTTTCCTGCTCCAGGAATCCCATGTATTCCGGCCAGCGGATATTGAGACCGCCGGCAGGCATCGGAAAATCATCCGGATATTTTGGCTGGACGCGGCCGGTGCCCACATGGATCGACGCCGAGCTCTCGACGATATCGGTCACGCATTTCAGCGCGACCCAGCAGCCCGAGTAACGCGACATCGCAATGCCGTGGAGCCCCAGATCGATGATGTCCTGAACCGAGGCGGGCGAGAGGATGGGAATTCCTACGGCCTTGAAGATGAAGTCGGATTGCGCGGCTTGCGTGGACGACTTTGCCCCGTGGTCGTCGCCTGCGAGGGCAAGCACACCGCCGTGCTTTGCCGTGCCGGCTGCGTTGGCGTGCCGGAACACGTCGCCGCATCGGTCCACGCCGGGGCCCTTGCCGTACCAGATCGAAAATACGCCGTCGTATTTGCGGTCTTGCACCAGATCGAGCTGCTGAGAACCCCAGATCGCCGTGGCAGCGAGATCCTCGTTGACGCCGGGCTGAAAGACGATGCGGTGCGAATCCAGGTGCTTCTTCGCGCGCGCGAGTGCCAGGTCGAAGCCGCCGAGCGGGGAGCCGCGGTATCCGGAGACATATCCGGCGGTGTCCAGTCCTGCCTTCATATCCTGTTGCCGTTGCAGCAGCGCGAGGCGCACCAGCGCCTGAACCCCTGTCAGGTAGACGCGCCCGGAATCGAGCGTGTACTTGTCTTCGAGGGTGACTTCAGCGAGCATCGTAAGGTTCCCCATTGCCGTCTTTCGTGCGGGTTCGTCCAGCACGGGCACAGGTACATTCAATATGATAGCTCGCTGGGACAGGCTGCGGGATGCATGGCCGGCGTGTGGGAGCCGGTGATGGAATACGTGCACCACCGGCTGCCCGAAGAACCGTCGCCGCAGCGACGCGCTCACTCCTTCAGGCTGTTCGATCTCGCCAGCTGCGCGCGGCCTTCGATCGCTTCCGGGCGATTTCCGGAAATCACGGCAGCCATCCCTTCGCGGACGGCCGGTGAACGCATCCTGACGGCCGCAAAGAATCCCCGCTCGAACACGCGCTGGTGCTGCACTGCGATGAGGAAAGCCCGGTGCTGACGCTGGACCGCACGCAGCCGAGGGCGCGAAGAAGGGGGTGCCGCCTCCATGACGCACGACTACAGGCGCGACAATCAATGATACAAACCGGACGAAACGACGAACTCGTCACGCTTGAGAAACTTGAGCTTGCAAGTTGCCAAGGTGCGCACTAGAATTAGTTGCAGATTGCGATCCAGGTACTATATATTGTGGTCGGGAAGAAAAAGCATAGCGTTCCGGGAAAGGCGCCAATGCAAGTCTTCCGGTTTAAGAAGTTATCGACGCAGGCGAGAAGAACAGAGGAGAAAGCTTCTATGCAGATGGCCGCTGACGCTACGATTTCCCCGACACTGTCGGGCGCCGGCCTGATCGGGGCATCTGCGAGCGTTGCAGCATCGTCTTCTGCGCTGACTCAATACAAGGTGATTCGCCGTAATGGAGCGGTGGTCGGTCTTGAGCCCGGAAAGTTATCGGTCGCCGTTACCAAGGCTTTTTTGGCGGTGAACGGCGGTCAGGGCGCGGCATCCGCCCGCGTCCGCGAGCTGGTCGGTCAACTGACCGATGGCGTCGTTGCCGCGCTGATCCGTCGTCAGCCGGCCGGCGGCACTTTCCACATCGAAGACATCCAGGACCAGGTGGAACTTGCATTAATGCGCTCCGGCGAGCACGAAGTGGCGCGCGCGTATGTGCTTTACCGGGAAAAGCGCTCCGCCGCGCGCGCGCAGGAATCCGCGCTGAAGAAGAGCGCGGCGTCGGAGGGCGTCCCGCTGAATGTCGTCGAAGACGGCGTCAAGCGTGTTCTGGACGTCGCGCGCCTTTCCGAATTGATCGTCGCGTCGTGCGAAGGCCTGGACGAGGCGGTCGAGCCCAAGCTTATTCTTCAGGAAACCCTGAAAAACCTCTATGACGGCGTGCCGATGGAGGAGGTGAGGAAATCCGCGATTCTTGCCGCCCGCGCGATGCTGGAGAAAGAGCCCGCGTATTCCTACGTGACGGCAAGGCTGCTGCTGAACACGATCCGCAGGGAGGTTCTCGGGGAAGAAGTATTTCCGGCGGACATGAAAAAACGCTATGCCGAGTACTTTCCCCAGTTCATCAAGCGAGGCATCGAGGCGGAGTTGCTGGATCCGAAGCTTGCCACGTTCGATCTCAAGAAGCTGGGCAAGGCGCTTGACGCATCGAGGGACAATAAGTTCGGTTATCTCGGCCTGCAAACTCTTTACGACCGCTATTTTCTGCACGTAGATGGACAACGCATCGAATTGCCGCAGGCATTTTTCATGCGGGTGTCTATGGGGCTGGCCTTGAACGAAGTGGACCGGGAGGCGCGGGCTGTCGAGTTCTACACTGTGCTGTCGACGTTCGACTTCATGAGTTCGACGCCGACCTTGTTCAATTCCGGAACGCTGCGCTCGCAACTGTCCTCGTGCTACCTGACGACGGTCGCCGACGATCTCGAGGGCATTTACGACGCGATCAAGGAAAACGCGCTTCTTGCGAAGTACGCAGGCGGATTGGGTAATGACTGGACGCCGGTCCGTGCGCTCGGATCCCATATCAAGGGCACGAACGGGAAATCGCAGGGCGTCGTGCCGTTTCTCAAGGTGGTCAACGACACCGCGGTCGCGGTAAACCAGGGCGGCAAGCGCAAAGGGGCCGTTTGCTCCTACCTCGAGACATGGCACCTGGATATCGAGGAGTTCCTGGAGTTGCGCAAGAACACGGGCGACGATCGCCGGCGTACGCATGACATGAACACGTCGAACTGGATTCCCGACCTGTTCATGAAGCGGGTCATGGAGAGCGGCGAGTGGACCCTGTTTTCCCCCGCAGACGCGCCCGACCTGCACGACAAGTTCGGAAAGGCGTTTGAACAAGCCTACACCGGTTACGAGGAAAAGGCTGCCCGCGGTGAACTGAAACTCTTCAAGAAGGTGCCGGCGCAGCAACTGTGGCGGAAGATGTTGTCCATGCTGTTCGAGACCGGACATCCCTGGATTACGTTCAAGGATCCCTGCAATCTGCGCTCACCCCAGCAGCATATGGGTGTTGTTCACAGCTCCAATCTGTGCACCGAGATCACGCTGAACACGTCGTCGGATGAGATCGCCGTATGCAATCTTGGTTCGGTGAATCTGGTCGCGCACCTCAAGGACGGGCGGGTCGACCACGAAAAACTGAAAAAGACGGTCGCGACCGCGATGCGGATGCTCGACAACGTCATCGACATCAACTATTACGCGGTGTCCAAGGCGCGGAACTCCAATCTGCGCCACCGGCCGGTAGGCATGGGGATCATGGGCTTCCAGGATTGCCTCCATGTGTTGAGGGTGCCGTACGCGTCCGAAGCTGCTGTTGAATTCGCCGATCGCTCGATGGAGGCGGTTGCTTATCAGGCTTACTGGGCATCGACCGAGCTTGCCGAAGAGCGGGGGCGCTACAAGAGCTACAAGGGCTCGCTGTGGGATCAAGGCATTCTTCCGCAGGACACCCTGGCGTTGCTCAGGGATGAGCGTGGCGGTTATGTCGATGTCGACCAGTCCGAGACCCTGGACTGGGTGGCGCTTCGGGAACGCATCAGGAAGCACGGCATGCGCAACTCGAACTGTCTTGCAATCGCACCGACCGCGACAATTTCGAACATCATTGGCGTATCTGCCTGCATCGAGCCGACATTCCAGAACCTGTTTGTCAAATCCAATCTGTCGGGCGAGTTCACGGTCGTGAACGAGTATCTGGTCAGGGACTTGAAGCAGCTGGGGCTCTGGGACGAAGTGATGGTCGCGGATCTCAAGTATTTCGACGGCAGCCTGTCGCGCATCGACCGCATCTCGGCGGAGTTGCGTCGGCTCTACGCGACGGCCTTCGAGGTCGATCCGTCGTGGCTGGTGGAATGCGCCTCCCGCCGGCAGAAGTGGATCGACCAATCGCAGTCGCTGAATCTTTATCTCGGCAATGCGTCCGGTCGCAAGCTCGACGAGACGTACAAGCTCGCCTGGCAACGGGGGTTGAAGACTACGTATTATCTTCGCGCAATGGGGGCGACCCACGCGGAGAAGTCGACGGGCAGGGCGGGGCAGCTCAATGCGGTGCCGTCCGACAGCGGCGTCGCGGCCGCTCCCGGGGCGGAAGCGTCGGCCGACGAGCCGAAATTCTGTGCAATCGACAACCCGGAATGCGAGGCGTGCCAGTGATCGTCGTTCGCCTCGAAAAAAAGAACAATCGGAGGATATAGTCCATGCTTTCGTTCGACGATGACGTTGGGATGAAGACCATGCCCGGGCTCGGTATGCAGCCTGTGACCGGTTTCATGCCCACGTCACCGGCGCCCGCACGCGCGCCGGTGACGGTGGAAAACCGCCGGATCCGTGCCGAGGACAAGCGGGTCATCAACGGCGGCACCGACGTCAACCAGTTGGTGCCGTTCAAGTACAACTGGGCGTGGGAGAAGTATCTCTCGGCCTGCGCGAATCACTGGATGCCCCAGGAAATCAACATGAACCGGGACATCGCCCTATGGAAGGACCCGAACGGTCTGACCGAGGATGAGCGCAGGCTGATCAAGCGCAATCTGGGATTCTTCGTTACCGCCGACTCGCTCGCGGCGAACAACATCGTTCTCGGTACGTACCGCCATATTTCGGCGCCGGAATGCCGGCAGTACCTGCTGCGCCAGGCCTTCGAAGAAGCGATACATACTCACGCCTACCAGTACATCGTCGAGAGTCTGGATCTGGACGAAGGCGAAGTCTTCAATGCCTATCACGAGGTGTCGTCGATCAGGGACAAGGACGAGTTCCTGATCCCGTTCATCGACACGCTGACCGATCCTGTATTCAGGACCGGTACGCCCGAGAACGATCAAAAACTGCTCAAGAGCCTCATCGTATTTTCCTGTCTGATGGAAGGCCTGTTCTTCTACGTCGGGTTTGCCCAGATACTGTCCCTGGGACGCCAGAACAAGATGACGGGCGCCGCCGAGCAATACATGTACATCCTGCGCGATGAGTCGATGCACTGCAATTTCGGCATCGATCTCGTCAACCAGATCAAGCTTGAGAACCCGCATCTCTGGACGCCGGAGTTCCGCGAGGAAATACAGGATCTTTTCAAGAAGGCCGTGGAACTCGAGTACCGCTACGCGGAGGATACGATGCCACGCGGAGTGCTCGGGCTGAATGCGCCGATGTTCAAGGAGTACCTGCGGTTTGTCGCCAACCGCCGTTGCCAGCAGATCGGCGTGGAACCCCTTTTCCCCGGCGCGACCAATCCGTTCCCCTGGATGAGCGAAATGGTCGATCTGAAGAAGGAGCGCAACTTCTTCGAAACCCGGGTCATCGAATACCAGACCGGAGGCGCGCTCAGTTGGGATTAGCCCGCACTCGCGCCACTCCGGCCCGAAAGGAGGAGCAATGCATCGCGTCACCGATTGCAGGGCTTCAAGGGATTATCGGCTGTGGCTCCGGTTCGATGACGGGCTCGAAGGCAGCGTCTTTCTCGGCAATCTGCTCGAGATTGGCGCATTTTGCGCGTGGCGAAACATCGATCAGTTCTGTCGGGCGTCGGTCGACCCCGATTCGTCGACTGTCGTATGGGATGGCGGGATCCGGTTCGACCCCGACATCCTTCACCAGGATTTGCTGGCAAGTCGAAGCAAGGGATTCGGTCTGTCGGGGCATGCCCCGGCGGCTGGATAGTCCGCGCCTGTACGGGCGGTTTTTTGGTGAGTTGTTCCTTTAACCTTGATGGAGATAGTTACCATGGCGACCAAGAAAAAAGCGAAAAAAGCAGCGAAAAAACCGGCCAAAAAAAAGAAGAAGAAAGCAGCATCAAAAAAGAAGGCCGCAAAGAAGAAGGCAGTAAAGAAAAAAGCTGCCAAGAAAAAGGCAGCCAAGAAACCCGCGAAGAAAAAGAAAGCAGCCAAAAAGGCTGCCCGGAAACCGGCCAAGAAGAAAAAGGCGAAGCCCGCTGCAAAATCGGCGGCACCTGCGATGGCTCCGGCGGCTCCGGCCCCGTCCACCGCAGCGACGCCCGGCGCAAGGACTGCGCTGAATCCGGCAGCCGCTTGGCCGTTTCCGACGGGCTCAAGACCCTAAGCGGGAATCGAACGAACTGCGGACAATCCATGCTCACACATGGGTTGTTCCGCAGACGTTCGGTGGAGAATGGCACCCCCGGCTTGGCCACCGAAAGCCTGCGTATTTTATCAGGCGATCGTGCGGTCAAGCCGGGTTTTTCCCGGCTTGACCGGAAAAGCTTTGCTGCAACACAGCAAAATGCGGCGGCGCGCGTGATATCCGCGGCTTGACGCGAAGTAACTATTTAATTAGAATGGTTTTTTAGTTACGTATCTCTCTCAGTAGCTCTTCTTCGAGCTCCGGCATCGGCGATAGCCAAGCGGCGATCGTAGCGACACAGTCGGCAATCAAAAGCAGTCGGCGTAGGGCGCATGGAGTTATCCCGCAAATTACGCCTGATAGTTTTTAAAACAATGAGTTAAGTCGTGCTTTCGGGCATATGTGCGACCCGAATTCTCGCAGCTCCGCGAGGGAGCTAAAGACAGGAGGCATACCATGAACGCATCCGACCTGAAGCAAAGTTTGGCAGACCGGTTTGTTCAGTTGTTTTCCGCGTTGCATCACGGATTGGCGCTCATCGGGCTGGCAGCCCTGATAGGCCTGTCCCTGTATTTCGGACGTGCCTGGAGCAGCGCTCCGGACAGCCGTTCGACGGTATTCGGGACGATCCGCTATGACGGGCTCGCGTTGTTCGAGCCTGTCGTGGATTCCGACGATCCCAAGTACCGGGTGCTCGCCTCCTACCTGTCCCGGCGCTACAAGGTGGCGCTCGATGCCACCGAACAACTCGTAGGCGCGGCCTATGACGCAGGCCAGCGCGTCGGCCTCGATCCGTTGATCATTCTCGCCGTGATGGGCATCGAATCCGGCCTGAACCCGATTGCCGAGAGCGTCATGGGCGCCAAGGGACTCATGCAGGTGATACCCAAGCACCACCAGGACAAGTTCGATGAGCACGGCGGAGAGCAGGCTGTCCTCGATCCGATGACCAACATTCTCGTCGGTGCGAGGATACTCAAGGAATACATCCGCCGCACGGGCAGCGTCGAGTCCGGCCTGCAGACCTATGCGGGCGCCATGTCGGACGTCTCGGGCATGTACGCGCAGAAAGTCATGGCGGAAAAGGAACGCATGCGCCAGACCCTGCAACGATTTGAACGGCTGAATCCGCCCAAGGGCGCTTCCGCCTGATCGCCGGCTTGGCCGGGCAGCGCCACTGTAGGCGCGACGCGCAATTGCCGGAAAAGAGGGACACCTGCGGGAGCGTTGAATCAGCACGGCGCAGCTATGCGCGCAGGAACCGCTCGATTCTTTCAATCCCCTCTTCCAGTTCCCGCAGCGAACGGGTATAGGCAAACCGGACGTGTTCATTCGCGCGGTGCTCGCCGAAATCCGCTCCCGGGGCGAGCGCCACGCCCGCCTGGTCCAGCAGACGTGACGCAAATTTGGTGCTGTCCGCGGTGAATTTCGTGCAGTCCGCATAGACGTAGAACGCGCCTTCGGGCATGACCGGCACCTTGAATCCCAGTGCCGTCAGGGCGGGCACCAGGAAATCGCGGCGACGGCGGAACTCGTCGCGCCGTTGCTCCAGCACCGCCAGGGTCTGCGGCAAAAACGAGGCAATGGCACCGTACTGTGCCGGCGCAGGCGGGCAGATGAACATGCTCTGGGCGAGTTTTTCCATTTCCCGCATGAGCGGCGGCGGCGCGACGATCCAGCCCAGGCGCCAGCCGGTCATGCTGAAGTACTTGGAAAAGCTGTTGATGACGATCACATCCTCGCCGAGTTCGAGCGCGGTACGCGGTTCGCCTGAATATGTCAGGCCCTGATATATCTCGTCGACGATCAGGAATCCACCGTGCCTGCGAACCGTGGCGAGGATCGCCTGCAGTTCCGGCCGGGAGACGGCAGTCCCCGTCGGATTTGACGGCGAGGCGATCACCACACCGCGCGTGGCAGGACCCCAGTGGCTCTCGATGTCGGCTGCGCTCGGCTGATACCCCTGCCGCGCATCGACCGGGAGCAGCCGGGCCTTTCCCTCGAACATGCGCACGAAATGCCGGTTGCAGGGGTAACAGGGATCGGCCATCAGAACTTCATCGCCCGGATTGAGCAGCGCGCCAAGCGCGGTCAGGAAAGCGCCTGAGGCGCCCACCGTCACTGCGATTTGGTCCGCGTGGACGTTCGTTCGGAATCGTCCGGCATACCAGCCCGAAATCGCCGCGCGCAACTCGGGAATGCCCAGTGTCGTGGTGTATCCCAGCGGCAGGGTCTGCATGGCGCGTACCGCCGCCTCCACCACCTGCGGCGGGGCGGCGAAGTCCGGCTGGCCGATTTCCATGTGAACGATGCTCCGGCCCGCAGCCTCGAGCTGGCGGGCGCGTTCGACCACTTCCATGACATGGAACGGCGCAATCTCCCTCATGCGTGCCGCAGTGGGATAAGCGGCGGCGGGATAAGCGGATTTCATTGGATGGCGTGAGCAGAGTCGATGAAAGTGCGAAAGCACGAGCCGCCTCAGCCAGAGGCACAGGAGCGCCGCTGCTCTGCGCAAACGGAATGGGACGATCAGAGGCCATCATACCGGTGCGGGAGCGCGCGAAGGCAGTCGACTATAATCGTCGGCCTAGCCGTATCGCACGTCGCACACGCGCGATGGATCATTCCGGCGCCCGCCACATGCTGGGGAACCGAACCGTCCATGGAAGATTCGTTCAAGAAAGCCGCCCTCGACTACCACCGCCTGCCGCGCCCGGGGAAGATCGCGATCGAGTCCACCAAGGGGATGGTCAATCAGCGGGATCTGTCGCTGGCGTATTCACCCGGCGTCGCGTTTGCATGCGAAGAGATCGTCCGCGACCCGATGGAGGTGCGCAACCTGACCTCGCGCGGCAATCTCATCGCGGTGGTGACCAACGGCACCGCGGTGCTCGGGCTGGGCGCGATCGGGCCGCTCGCGGCCAAGCCGGTCATGGAAGGCAAGGCGGTGCTGTTCAAGAAATTCGCCGGCATCGACTGCTTCGACATCGAGCTGAACGAACTCAACCCGGACAAGCTGGTGGATATTGTCGCCGCGCTGGAGCCGACCTTCGGCGGCATCAATCTCGAGGATATCAAGGCGCCTGAGTGCTTCTACGTCGAGCGCAAGCTGCGCGAGCGCCTCAATATTCCGGTATTCCACGACGATCAGCATGGCACCGCGATCATCGTCGGCGCCGCCGTGCTGAACGGTCTGCGGGTGGTCGGCAAGGATATCCGCAAGGTGAAACTTGTCTGCTCGGGCGCGGGAGCGGCCGCGCTGGCGTGCCTGGATCTTCTGGTATCCCTCGGTCTGCCCATGGAAAATATCTGGGTGTCCGATCTTGCCGGTGTCGTCTGGCAGGGGCGCACCGAACTGATGGACGACAACAAGATCCGCTACGCGAGAAAAACCGATGCGCGCAAACTCGGGGATATCATCGGGAGCGCGGATGTGTTTCTCGGGCTTTCGGCGGGCGGCGTGCTCAAGGGCGAGATGGTCAAAGGCATGGCGGCCAAGCCGCTGATACTCGCGCTGGCCAATCCGACGCCGGAAATCCGGCCCGACGAAGTCAAGGCGGCGCGTTCCGATGCGGTGATCGCGACCGGCCGCTCCGACTACCCGAACCAGGTGAACAACGTCCTGTGTTTCCCGTTCATCTTCCGCGGGGCGCTCGATGTCGGTGCGACGCGGATCAACGAGGCGATGAAACTTGCCGCGGTGAAGGCGATCGCGGATCTCGCCATGGCGGAGCAGTCCGAGGTCGTCACCGCGGCGTACGGCGAGACGAATCTCAAGTTCGGGCCGGAATATCTCATTCCAAAACCGTTCGATCCACAGCTGATCGTCGAAATCGCGCCGGCTGTGGCGAAGGCGGCGATCGAATCCGGCGTGGCGACGCGGCCGATCGCGGACTTCGACGCCTACCGCGATACCCTGCAGCAGTTCGTGTACCACTCGGGCCTGATCATGAAACCGCTGTTCACCGCGGCCAAACTCGGACCGAAGCGGCGGGTGGTCTACGCCGAGGGCGAGGACGAGCGGGTTCTGCGCGCGGTGCAGGGCGTGGTGGACGAGGGGATCGCGTCCCCCATTGTCATCGGACGGCCCGCGGTCGTCGAGCGCCGGATCGAGCGCTACGGCCTTCGCATCAGGCCGGGCACGGACTTTGAACTCGTCAATCCCGAATGGGACGAGCGCTTCCGCAGCTATTGGGAGGAATACCACCGCCTCACCGAGCGGCGCGGCGTATCCATGCAGTATGCGCAGATCGAGATGCGGCGCAGACACACGCTGATCGGCGCGATGATGCTGCACAAGGGCGAGGCCGACGGCATGATCTGCGGCACCTTCGGCACCTACGGCCTGCACCTGCAGTTCGTGGATCAGGTGATCGGCCGCCGTGCCGGCGTGAAGAATTACTACGCGATGAACGTGCTGATGCTGCCCAAGCGCACCGTGTTCATCTGCGATACCTATGTGAATCTCGATCCCACGGCCGAGCAGATCGCCGAGATGGCGATGCTCGCGGCCGAGGAAGTGCGCCGTTTCGGCATCACTCCCAAGGCGGCGCTGCTTTCGCACTCCTCTTTCGGCAGCAGCGACGCGCCTTCGGCGCAGAAGATGCGCCAGGCGCTTGCCCTGCTGGTCGAGATGGCGCCGGAACTCGAAATCGACGGCGAGATGCATGGCGATGCGGCGCTGTCGGCCGAACTGCGCCTGGCCACCCTGCCGCGCACCCGCCTCAAGGGCGAAGCCAACCTGCTGATCATGCCGACGCTCGACGCAGCCAACATTTCCTTCAACCTGCTCAAGACCGCCTCGGGCGACGGCATCACCATCGGACCGATCCTGCTCGGCGCGGCGCGGCCGGTGCATATCGTCACGCCCTCGGCCACGGTGCGCAGGCTGGTCAACATGAGCGCGCTGCTGGTGGTCGACGCGAACGCGGCGCGCGAACAGATGCGCCTGTTCTCGCGCCCGGCATGACGGCCTGAGGCGGTTTCCATGGTTGCCGCTTTTCACAAAAAGCCGAAATCGGCGCTGGTGCTCGCCGGAGGCGGCGCCCGCGCCGCGTATCAGGTCGGCGTGCTCAAGGCGGTGCGCGAATTACTGGTTCTGCCCGAGCGCAATCCGTTCCCCATTCTGTGCGGCACCTCCGCCGGCGCGATAAACGCGGCGACGCTCGCGGTCTATGCCGACAACTTTGATGTCGCGGTGGGCAATCTGCTCGAGGTATGGGAAAACTTCCACGTCCGGCACGTGTATCGATCCGACCCGGTCGGGATCGCCAGGACCGGTGCGCGCTGGCTGGCTGCACTGATGCTTTTTTCGCGCTCCAGCCCGACCGCGCTGCTCGACAACTCGCCGTTGGGCGAACTGCTGTCGCGCACGCTCGACTTCGGGCGCATCCAGGAACATATCGACGAGGGTGCGCTGTATGCCGTGTCCATCACCTGCTCGGGATATTCCTCGGGCCAAAGCGTGTCCTTCTATCAGGGCGGGCCGGGCGTGGAAGCCTGGGAGCGTACGCAGCGCCTCGGCTGCGCCATGCCGCTGCGGGTGGAGCATCTGCTCGCGTCGAGCGCGCTGCCTTTCATTTTCCCCGCTGTGAAACTCAACCGCGAGTACTTCGGCGACGGCTCGATGCGCCAGATCGCCCCGATCAGCCCGGCCCTGCATCTGGGCGCCGATCGCGTGCTGGTGATCGGTACCGGGCGCCAGACGGCGGAAGTCTCGCGGGTGCGCTCGAGCATCTACCCGTCGCTCGCCCAGATCGCGGGCCATGCGCTGAACAGCGTTTTTCTCGACACGCTCTATGCCGACATTGAGCGCCTGCAGCGCATCAACCGGACCATCAGCCTGATTCCTCCCGACCGGCTGCGGGAGAGCGGCCTGCCCCTGCGTCCGATCAAGGTGCTGGTGATATCGCCGTCGCAGCCGCTCGAACGCGTCGCTTCCCGCTATGTGCAGGATCTTCCCCGTTCGGTGAGATTCCTGCTTCGCGGCATCGGCGCGATGAACCGCAACGGCTCGAACCTCGCGAGTTACCTGCTGTTCGAGCAGGGGTTTTGCCGCGCACTGATCGATCTTGGCTATCGCGATACCCTGGAGCGCCGCGCCGAAGTGCTGGAGTTTTTGGAAGGCGCGATCTAAACTGGTCTTCGCTCCGTCCCGGAGCAGGTTTTCCGCCCGTGGATTCCCCATGACCCAATCTTCCGTGCCTGACCCGTTCGAGTTTCTCAAAATGCTCTGGAGCCCGATGGGGCTGCCGATGCCGGGCATGGTGACGCCGACACTCGATGTCAACGAACTCGACAAGCGCATTTCCGAGCTGCGCTCGGTCGAGAACTGGCTGAATCTCAATCTGAACCTGCTGCGCATGAGTATCCAGGGTCTGGAGATGCAGAAGGCCACGCTGAGCGCAATGCAGGGCATGCAGCAAGCCGCCGCGCAGCCGGCTGCCGGCTCCGCGCCGGGCACGGCGGGATCCTCGGGCGGGGCGTCCGCCGGCGCGAATCCGTTCGCCGACGCATGGTGGAGCGTGCTGCAGAATCCGGGCGGGCCGTCCGGCAACAGGCCCAAATGACCGCGGTATTCCGCTGCGCGCATGCGGGCGCGCGCGACTGGCGCGAGGCCGCAGGCAGATGCGCCGACGCGCTCGGGCCGCTTCCTCCCGGCGCGAATTTCGGCTTTCTCTATGTCACCGATCACTTCGCCGAACACGCGGATGACATCCTCGGCCTGATCCGCGCCCGGACCGGCATCGACCACTGGGTCGGCAGCGTCGGCATGGGCGTGATCGCGGTCGGCGCCGAGTACATGGACGAGCCGGGGATGGCGCTCATGGCCGGCGCGTTTCCCGATCAGAGCTTCAGGGTGTTCTCGGGCAAGTCGCGCCCGCCTGCCTTGGGCGAGCGCACCGCGTCCGGGGCCGTCGCCGCCGAGTTTGCGGTCGTCCACGGCGATCCGAACACCGCCGACATGCCCTCGTTGATCGAGGACATGTCGGCCAAGCTGGCGAGCGGTTTTCTGACCGGAGGGCTCACCAGTTCGCGGGGCGCGAGCATCCAGATTGCGGACGCCGCGCTCGAGGGCGGTCTGTCCGGCGTCGTCTTTTCTTCCGATGTGGCGGTGCGCACCACGCTCACGCAGGGCTGCGCGCCGATATGCGCCGACGGCGCGCCGATTCGCCATCGCATCACGGCCTGCGAAGGAAATGTGCTCGCCGCGCTGGACGGCCGTCCGGCGCTCGACGTATTTCTCGAGGACATCGGCGAGGCCGGTCGCAGCGACCTGCGCCGGGCGGCGATGACGCACCTGGCCGGGTTGCCGGTCGCGGGTTCGGGTGCCGGAGACTTTCTCGCGCGCAACATCGTCGGCGTCGATCCGCGCAAGAAACTGCTCGCCGTGGGCGCGGAACTCGAGCCGGGCATGGAGCTCATGTTCTGCCGCCGCGACCGGGCGGCGGCCCTGGAAGATCTGGAACGGATGCTCGAACGGGTTTCCCGCGGCCTCGAGAGCCCTCCCCGCGGCGCCCTGTACATCTCCTGCGTCGCGCGCGGCGCCAACATGTTCGGCGAGAAAGGCGTGGAAGCCGAGGCGATAGGACGCCGCTTTGCGGCGCTCCCGTTCGCCGGCTTCTACGCCAACGGCGAAATCTCGCACGACCGGCTGTACGGCTACACCGGCGT
>ORMF010354947.1_pt1 | contig 15295 bp, 14 predicted proteins | sample 1779871 | NCBI WGS metagenome assembly ORMF01 (sample SAMEA104232316, study PRJEB22302) | groundwater metagenome | biome: forest; feature: aquifer; material: groundwater | place: USA | collected 2011-08-07 | depth 5.4 m | reverse complement strand
TTGCCGTGGTATTGACGGTCCCCGTGCTCATCGGGTCGATGGGTATGGACCTGCGACTGCCTATACCCCTCTGGCTGGCAAACCCGTGGCTGCAGCTTGTGCTTACCACTCCGGCGGTCTTCTGGGCGGGTTGGCGCTTCTATCGGGGCGCAATATTTGCCCTATGGCACAGAAGCGCAGACATGAACGTATTCATTGCCATCGGCACGGGAAGTGCGTTCATCTACTCCGTGTTTGTTACCGCCGCGCCGAACCTCTTCCATCACGCAGGTATCGTGCCGCATGCTTATTACGAGACGGCAGCGGTGATCGTTACGCTCATCTTGATGGGGCGATTGCTTGAGGCTCGGGCGAAGGAGCGCACAGGCGACGCGATCCGAAAGCTCATCGATCTGCGCCCGCGGACTGCCAGGGTAATACGCAACGGCGAAGAGTTCGCGGTCAGGATCGACGAGGTCGTCGTCGGCGACAGGCTGCGCGTACGGCCCGGAGAGAAGATCGCGGTCGACGGACACGTCATAGAAGGCACGTCCTCCGTAGACGAAAGCATGATCACCGGTGAGAGCATCCCGGTGGAGAAGAATCCCGGCGATATAGTTGTCGGCGGAACGGTCAACAAGAGCGGCTCTTTCATCTTTGAGGCCACGCGAGTCGGTAACCAGACGTTACTTGCCCGGATCGTCCAGCTCGTTCAGCAGGCGCAGGCGTCGCGGGCGCCAATACAGAAGCTGGCCGACAGAGTCACGGCCTATTTCGTCCCGATCGTTCTCATGATCTCCGTCGCCACCGCAACCGTATGGCTGGCTGTAACTCTCAACCATCAACCATCAACCATCAACCCGATCCTCGCCCTGACCGCTTTCATCTCTGTCCTTATCATCGCCTGCCCGTGCGCGCTGGGCCTGGCGACTCCAACCAGCATCATGGTCGGTATCGGTAAAGGGGCTGAATACGGAATCCTCATTAGAGATGCGGAAGCGCTCGAGCGAGCGCATTCAGTTCAGGTAGTCGTTCTGGACAAGACCGGCACCATTACGACCGGCAAACCAGAGTTGACAGACGTTGTGCCCGCGTGGGGCCATTACACGGACGAAGTCCTCCAAGTTGCCGCCTCCGCGGAGTTTGCATCGGAGCATCCGCTGGCCGAAGCAGTGGTGGAGGGAGCGCGTTCACGGAAGCTGGACATCCCGGTCGCATCCGGGTTCGAGTCGATTGCTGGTCAGGGAATCTCCGCGCTGGTCGGGGAGAGGGTGGTCCTTGCAGGCACACAGCGCCTGCTGGCGGAAAACGGCGTGGAGCTGGACGGGCTGGTGGAGAAGGCAGATGAGCTCGCCCAGGCGGGAAAAACTCCGATGTTTGTTGCAGTTGACGGCCGAGCGGCCGGTGTGGTCGCCGTGGCCGATACCATCAAGCCATCGTCAAGAGAGGCAATCTCGCAGCTGCGGAAAATGGGCATTGAAGTCGTGATGATGACCGGAGATAATCGCAGGACGGCCGAGGCGGTCGGCAGGGAAGTGGGCATAGAGCGGGTGCTGGCAGAGGTGCTGCCAGAAAACAAAGCTGATGAAGTACGCCGGCTCCAAGCGGAGGGAAAAGTGGTGGCGATGGTGGGCGACGGGGTGAACGACGCCCCCGCGCTAGCCCAGGCTGATGTCGGTTTCGCCATCGGATCCGGGACCGATGTCGCTATCGAGGCGGCGGATACTACGCTGCTCTCCAACGACCTCCACGGGGTGGTCTCTGCCATCCTCCTGTCGCGAGCCACGCTCCGCAACATCAAACAGAATCTGGGATTCGCCTTTGGTTACAACACGCTGGGCATCCCGCTCGCCGCCGGTGTATTCTACCCAATCACCGGCTGGCTCCTTTCCCCCATGGTCGCGTCCGCCGCGATGGCGCTGTCGTCCGTGTCTGTGGTGACGAACGCGCTGCGGTTGAGGCGCTGGCGGCCCCAGTAGGATGGTCGCCGGTACGGCTATGCCGTGCTGGGGGTGCATGACCCAGGCAGATTTGGCGCAGAACGATTATGCTATAATACCGGTTGCGGCGGAGAGCCGTAACGTTCCTGGAGGACCTCCGCGACCTTATGGACACCAGTGATTTTCGGAACGGCCTTTCGATCATACAAGATAACGATATCTTCACAATAATCGAGTTCCAGCACGTTAAACCGGGCAAGGGCGGCGCATTCGTGCGAACGAAGCTGCGCAATGTGCGCACCGGGGCAACCGTCGACAAGACGTTTCGCGCCGGCGAAAAGATGGAGCACGCGCGGCTGGATCGCCGGCCCATGCAGTACCTATATCAACAGGAAAACGAATACTTCCTAATGGATAACGATACGTTCGAGCAGATCTCTGTCCCGAAATCGCTCATCGGCGATCCGGTGAAATACCTGAAGGACGGCATGGAAGTCATGGTGGTCGACCACGGCGGTACGATCATCGGCGTCGAAGTGCCGTTCTTCGCGGAGCTCGAGATTCAGATGACCGACCCCGGAGTTCGGGGAGACACCGCTTCCGGCGGTTCCAAACCCGCGACTCTGGAAACCGGGGCCGTAGTCCAGGTGCCGTTCTTCATCAACATAGGAGATAAGGTCAAGGTGGATACCCGCACCGATACCTATCTCGAACGCGTGAAATAGTGACTCCCCGACCCCTCCTTAGCTGGGAGGGGAGGAGCTGGCCCTCTTGCCCATTACCTATCGCTCCCGCGACGCATCTAGCGAACGACTATATCTGGCATTCATGGACTGGACCAGAAAGCTCATGCAGCTTTCGGTCATTTCGACGGTCGCCCTTTATGCCTATGTACTTTGGGGACTGTTCGGCGGGGCGGTCGACGCCTGGGTAACCGCGGACGCGGCGAACAAGGCTCGGATCTTGGACAACATCCGGGGCGCCACGCTTTACCTGGATATCTCCCTCGGCATTCTGCTGCTAACCCTTTCGATTCTCTACTACGATGAAGAATCGCTCGGGTATGCCCTGGTAGCCGCGGCGGTGTTTTTCTATCTTGGCGTTCCGTTCCTGTTCGATCAGGTCCTTGCGGGAACGATGCAAAAATGGATCACTGACAAGAACATTGCCGCAATGACCGTTATGGGACATTTCCGGCTCGCCGGTCTGATGATCGCGCTTCCGGGCGGAATTCTCATGATTCGGGATGTGATGTTGCGCTTGTTCGATGGGTCGCGGCGGAACAAGGAAGATTTCAGCTCTATGCAGTACGGCGGATCGGTCCACGAAGAGGAGCCTCCGAAGGAAGCTATCATTGGGGTATTCGCCAAATGCTGGCAGCTCGCCTACTGCCGGGACGCCATACGCCGGCGCTGCCCGATTTTCCACGCGCGGACCAAGTGCTGGAAGGAGCGCGTCGGCTGCATGTGCGAAGAGAACGTCATACGCCACGCCATGGACGCCATCATAAATAAGGAGATCATCACCTTCGATAAGAAGGAAGAGACGGAAGAAGAGGGAATCGCGGAGGGTGTTACGGCGTCCGAGAAGACAGAGGAGATGCCCCCTCCACCGATCATCACGAGCAAGATCGCTCCGCGCCACGTCAAGATTCCTTACAACCCAACGCTGCCCATGCACCTGAAGAAGGAACGGTGCCGGAACTGCGTTATCTACAACGAACACCAGCGACTCAAATACCAGTTTCTCTCACCAATTCTAGTCCTCGCAGTTCCCGGCCTGGCCATCTGGCAATTCGACTTCATCGCGGGCGGCTTAAACAAAGTTCTGGCGACGCTGGATAACCTGATGAACCGGCTGTCGCTTGACCCAAACGCTCACAACGGGGGGATTGTCAGCAGCCTCACGAGCACGAGCATATTCGCGCAGTATATGGTGTTGGGATGTCTGATTATCATCGCCACTACAATGGCTCTCCGATTCCTGGAATATATGGTATTTAAGCTAAAGGTCTGAGGCGCAAACAATGACCTTGAACGACATAGAAAAGCTCGTGGATCTGGTGGTCGCCTCGCAGGTTTCCGCGATTACCGTCGAAAGGCCGGGGAGCCTGCTGACCGTTCGTAAGTGGCCCGACCGCGCAGAACCGATAGCAACTTCATATGTGATTCCCGATGAACTCCCGTCGACTGAACTTGAACCAGCTTTGGAAACCGGACCGCTGCCCCAGCAGACTATTGAGCAAGCTCATTGGATAACCTCTCCCATGGTGGGTGTTTTCCATGCCGCGGAGCCGGCGTTGGCTGCCGGAATGTCCATCGAGAGCGGCCAAATCGTAGGCGCGATCGAATCTATGAAGCTCATGAACGACATCCGGGCGGAGGAGTCCGGGATCGTTCGCGAAGTTGCGATAGAAGCCGGCCACGCGGTAGAGTATGGGCAGCCCCTATTCTCGATTGAGAGCGTTAAGCGTTGAGCGATTAGCAACTGGGGAATCAAATGAATACAAGAAGAGTCCGCGCATTCAGCCTTATTGAGCTCCTGGTAGTAATGGTGCTGCTTATCGTGGCGGCCGCATTTCTGCTGCCGCACTACCTTGGCGGCACGACCATGGGCGGCAAGAAGGTAAAGTCGCCGATTACACGCGCGCACGAAGTTGGGTGTATGGAGTATATCCGGCAGTTCCGGGCGGCTGTGTCCATGACGAAGATGGGTCAGGAGAATGAAAACAGCGCACCCGATCTGGCAAGTATGAGACTCCCGTATGAGATCACTCACTGCCCGGTAGGCAACGAAGCGTACGTGTACAATGCCCAAACCGGCGAAGTCCACTGCCCGCATCCGGGGCATGAAGGCTACTAGGTGTTGGGTGTTGGGTATTGGGAAACGGCATAGCCAGCCTCCAATAGCCTATACTGATACCGGCATTCCAACTTCTCACGCCCATCACCCGCCACCAAATACCCAACTCCCTGCCGCCTATGTTCAAAAAGATCCTTATCGCCAACCGTGGGGAGATCGCGGTCCGCGTCATCCGGGCTTGCCAGGAGATGCGGATCAAGACGGTCGCGGTGTATTCCACGGCCGATCACGATTCACTGCACGTGCGGCTGGCGGATGAGGCGGTCTGCATTGGCCCCCCGTCGAATAAGGACAGCTATCTCCACGCTCCAAACATCATCTCCGCCGCCCATATCACCGGCGCGGAAGCCATCCACCCCGGCTACGGCTACCTCAGCGAACAGGCCAGTTTCGCCGAGGCCTGTGAAGCCACAAATCTGGTGTTTATCGGTCCGCCGGCCTCCGTTATCGAGCGGATGGGCGACAAGTCGATCGCACGCGAGACGGCCCGCGCGGCCGGCGTCCCGATCGTTCCAGGTACGGAAGGCACGATCAGCGGGGAGCAAGAGGCGTTCAAGGTTGCCCAAAAGGTAGGCTTTCCACTCTATATTAAGGCCGTTGCGGGCGGAGGAGGTACCGGGATTCGCCGCGTGGATGGGGAGGATGACCTCCCGGCGGCGCTGCTGCACGCTCGCTCTGAATCGGAAGCGGCGTTCGGCAATCCGGAGGTCTACATCGAGAAGCTGATCGAGCAGCCCCGGCACATCGAAGCTCAGATACTTGCCGACAACCACGGACACGTGATCCACCTGGGTCTTCGCGAATGTTCCGTGCAGAATGTGCGTCATAAGAAACTCGTTGAGGAAGCCCCGGCCAGCGAGATCTCCGCCGCCCTGAGAGGCAAGATCGCCGAATCCGCCGTAAAGCTCTCTCAGCGGGTCGGTTATCGCGGCGCGGGGACGGTGGAGTTCCTTGTGAATTCGCGCTGTGGCTACTATTTCCTGGAGATGAACACGCGACTTCAGGTAGAGCACCCGGTCACGGAGATGGTCACGGGGGTAGACATCGTCCGCGAGCAGATCCTAATCGCAGCGAATGAGAAACTGTCGGTCACGCAGAAGGACGTTCGGTTCAATGGACATTCTATTGAATGCCGCATTACGGCCGAAGACCCCCAGCGGAATTACGCGCCCTGTGCCGGGACCATCGAACACGCGCACTTCCCAGGCGGTTTCGGCGTAAGAGTCGATAGCCACATCACCCCGGGCTATGAGGTTCCGCCGTACTACGACCCGATGCTTGCCAAGATCATCGTGTGGGGCGCCAACCGGTCCGACGCCATTACTCGGATGACCCGCTGCCTGAACGAAGTAGACATCACAGGGGTCAAGACGAACTTGGAGCTGCAGAAGAAAATCATTGCCAATGCGTTCTATCGCCGAGGCGAGATTTCGACGGACTTCCTGGTGCGTCGTGTACTGGGGAATGGGAACCTGTAAGTCGATTACATTGAAGCTTTGACTAACGCCTCAAACAGCCTCCGCGCCGGATCGCTCCAACTTACTAGCTCCTCGGGATGAAACTGGACGCCCAACAGGAACCGAGCTTTGCGGTTCTCTACACCCTCGATCACTTCGTCCGGTGCGCGAGCCACGATCGTCAAACCCGGCGCAACCGCCTTAAGCGCCTGATGGTGGAATGAATTAGCCGGGAATGAGGTCTCGCCCGCAACCTTAGCCAGCAGTGAACCGGTTGCCACCTCGATTGTGTGCGTCGCTTCCGGTCTGGGGGCTTTCTGTTTGTGCTCGATCTCCGAAGGTATTTGAGCCGGAATATCCTGGTATAGCGTCCCGCCCAGCGCGATATTGAGGGACTGGATACCCCGGCAGATAGCCAGTATGGGTACATCGCGCTCGACCGCCGCGCGGATTAAAGGCAGCTCGGCAGCATCTCTCGTTGAGTCGATCTCCACGCTTTCATTCAACACGGTCTCCCCGAAGCGGCACGGGTCTACGTCCGCTCCGCCGGAGAGGAGCAGTCCGTCGAGCCGATCGAGATATGCGTTGATTGTCCCGTCACCTTCCAGGTTTGGCAGAATGACAGGTATCCCGCCGGCGAGCGCAATTGCCCGCGAGTACGCGCTGTTCAGGCGATCCTGGGGATTCTTTGCTGACGAATCCGAGGCGCTCGTGGAGGACGTAATTCCGATGAGTGGTCGATTCATGGTTACTTCTTAAACGTATTCCACTGTCCACTCTCGTCCAGAGCGGATTCGGCGATCAGGGTGACCGGCTGGACGGCGGTTTTGGCATTAGCGACGTAGAAGCGGACTTTGCGGAAGCCGTACTCTTTCGCGCCCGGACCGACGGCTTCTGAGATGATGCGATGGAGGATCTTGTCGTCGTCCTTGGCGACCTGTACGTCCAGCGTGTCGATGCTCTCCGTGACAGCAAAGCGCTGGATCACGTCGGCGAAGTTGTCGCGCAGGAATTTGTAGAACGGGAGGCGCTTGCGGGAGAATTCCTGGCGTGTCTCTTCTTCGCGGCTTCGCGGGGATTCCAGCGGCTGGGTGGGCTTTGGGGTAGCGCCCGGATCGGTGGAGCCGGCGGCTCCATATCCGGACGAGTTGTTAGAAGTTGACGCTGGAAGGGGTTTGCGGATGAAGACGAAGTAGACGGCGGCGGCCGCGACGGCAAGACCCGCGAGTACGCCCGCAATCTTCATGTTGCCTTCACCACGTCTTCACCCTCGATCCAGTACGCGCCGTCCGGACAGACCTCCTTCTTCCAGATCGGGACATCTTCTTTGAGGGTATCGATGCACCAGCGGCAGGCTTCGAATGCTTCCGCTCGGTGGGGAGACCCAACGCAGACCACCACACTGGGTTCCGCCAGATCGATCCGTCCCAGTCGGTGCTCAATTGCAACCTGGACGCCCCATTTGTTCGATGCCTCCTGTGCAATTCGCTGGAGCATCTTCAGCGCCATCGGCTCGTAGGCTTCATATTCGAGATAGGCAACCTTTCGGCCGCGCGAGAGGTTTCGGACCTGGCCGACGAACGTGCAGACCGCGCCGTTTGATACGCTTGAGACCCCAGCGGCAACAGCGGATACGTCTATCGACTGCCGCAAGAGGCGGCAGGATGCATTTGCTTTGCGTGCCATCAGCCTAACCCCCACTCATCGGAGGGATGAAGGCTGCGGTGTCGCCGGAGTTCAGCAGTTGATTAAACGGGACGTATTCCTCGTTGACCGCCGCACGGCAGATCGCTTCGAAGCCTTTCAGCTTTGGTTCCATTTGAAGAATCGCGGCGACCATGTCGGAAACGGTCGCGCCCGGCGGTATTTCGACAATCGTTTCGTTCGGCCAGAAGTCGGAGAAGTGTCCAAAGAAACGGACCTTGATCCGGATGCCGGGGGATTCACCCGCAGCAAGCTTCTGAAGTCTTGCCAGGTTGACTGCGTGCATCGTCTCGGCCTCAGGGGTCTCGATCAGGATCGGAACGTGCGCCAGGCGGCGATCGTTCACCAGCCGGCGGAATGTCTCCATTCCCAGCTCTCCGTCGCCGATATGGTCGTGCCGGTCGACCTTGCTGCCCAGCGGCTTTTTTGTGTCGTTGGCGTGAATGGCCTTCAGCCTATCGAACCCAATGAGAGAACCGAATGAGTCGAAGGTCTGGTTGAAAGTCTCTTCTGTCCGGATGTCATAACCGGCGACGAAGACATGGCACGTATCGAGGCAGACTCCGACTCGGGTATGGCCCAGGCAGCCCTCGACCATACGCGCAATGTGCTCAAATCTGTAGCCCAGGCTGGTACCCTGACCCGCCGTGGTCTCCAGCGCTATCCCGACTTTCATCCCTTCCGTCTCTTGAAGGATCTTGCTCATGCTTTCGCACAACAGCCCGAGCGCGTCTTCTTCCGCGCTTTCCATGGATGCCCCCATGTGCGTGACGACCCAGGGGATATCCAGCGTCTCAGCCCTCTCCAGCTCCGCCCGAAACGCCTCGCGCGACTTCTCCAGGATCTCCCGGTTGGGCGCCGCGAGATTGATCAGGTAGGAGTCGTGGGCGATGGTGAAGGGGATTTCCAGCTCGCGCTGGGTCCTCTTGAAGGTCTCGGCAACCTCAGGATCGATCGGCTTATGCTGCCACTGCCGCGGACTGCTCGTGAATATCTGGACGGCGGTACAGCCGATCGCTTTGCCCCCCGTGAGGCACCCCACGATCCCACCCGCCGCAGGCATATGCGCCCCCAGGAGACGGATCGGTTTGTTAGCAGATTCTGTCATCGGGTCACCGACGTGACGGAGTAATGGAGTGTTGGAGGCGTGCATGCCTCGTGCGCTGTCGTTACATTACTCCGATACTCCATCACTCCTCTACTCCTTCCAAGTTTCACTTGCCAGGGTGCTCGCCCTTGCCGCCACCTGTCCGGCGATGTGGCGGAAGGCGTCGGCCTGACGGGATTCCGGATCCATTAAAAGGGCCGGTTGACCGGCATCTCCGGAGATGCAGATGGTCGGGTCGATGGGGACCGCGCCAAGGAATGGAACGCCCAGTCTCTCTGCGGCCCTCTCTCCTCCGCCTTTGTTGAACAGGGCTGTCTCCTCCCCGCATTTCGGGCAAACGAAGCCGCTCATATTCTCCACGACGCCCAGGATCGGTATGGGCCGGGTTCCGGCAGCTTCCAATTGACGGAACATGTCGACGGCTTTGTTGGCGATGGTCCAGGCAACATCCTGTGGAGTCATGACGACCACGACGCCGCTGAGCGGTATAAGCTGGGCGAGAGACATAGACGCATCACCCGTTCCCGGGGGCAGGTCGACGATGAGATAATCCAGGTCGCCCCATAGCACGTCTCCCAGAATCTGCTGAAGAAACTTGCCGATCATAGGGCCCCGCCACACGACGGCTTTGCCTGCCTCCAGGAAGAAGCCCATGGACATGATCTTCACGCCGTACCGTTCCATAGGCACGATCTTGTCGCCTTCCATGTCCGGCTGCCCGCCCACGCCAAACATCAGTGGAATTGTCGGGCCGTATATGTCCGCATCGAGGATGCCGACCGATGCGCCGGTCTGGGCCAGGGCGATGGCGATATTGCATGAGACCGTCGACTTTCCGACACCGCCCTTTCCGCTCGCGATCGCGATAACGTTTTTGACGCCCGGAATGAGGGGCCCCAACGGCAGGCCACCGCGCACCTGGGCGGTCATCTCGATCGTCACGGTTTCAACTCCCTGCAGAGCCGCGATGACCTGTTCGGCCTGCTCCTTCAGGAGGTCCTTCACAGGGCAGGCCGGGGTTGTGAGCTCGATCTTGAAGGCCACGCCGCCCCCGGAAATGTGGATATCCTTTACGAACCCGAGCGCCACAATGTCGCGATGGAGGTCCGGGTCCTGGACGACCCGCAACGCGTCGAGTATCTGGTTTTCGGTGACTACGGGCATAAGAGGCTCTCAAAACCGGAGGCCGGAACGATCTCCGGCCACACGGTCGATTGTACCTATGGGGAGGGGGAATGTCAACGAGAGGCACACCGGGCCACGTACTGCGCAGCTACTTAGCGCTTGCCGTTCGGGGACCCAGATCGAAGCAAAGTAAGTGCTCTTTGTCTTTCACAAAAAGCTTGCTGCCGGACACTGCCAGGTAGGACCAGACTTCGCCCGCCGAGCTCAACTTCCACCTGCCGATCTCATCGTACTTGGAAGGGTCTGCCCGGATAATAATGAGCTCGCCGGTTATCTGCTGGGCGAGCAATCGGTCACCGGCGACCACGAGCGACACGTAGCCGCCGATTCTGGGTGATGTCCAGGCGGTTTGTCCGGTCTGAAGGTCCACGCAGACGATCCGCTTCGCCATGCTGTCCACACCCACCAGGTGGTTCTTGAAGATCACCGGCGAAGCGAGGTATGCCTTCAGATCGGGATTCCTCCAGACGGTCTCGGTACGGATCTTCGAGCCGCTCTCTGTGATCCGTAGGGCGATGGTCGGCCTCAGCTCTCCGCTGATGACCACGATGTCCTTCCAGATAATCGGAGTTGTGATGGTCTGCTCGAACAGCGCGGGAAACGGATATTCCCAAATCAGTTCATGAGTTGCCAGATTGATCCCGACCATTCTGGAACCTGTAAATGCCACGAGCTGCCGGGCACCCGAGAGCGAGGCGATAATCGGAGAGCCGTAGCTGCTGCGGTCGGCCAGAGCATGCCACAGCATGATCCCCGTATTTCGATCGAACGCGGCAAACGTTCCGCCCTTCTTCCCTCCGATCGGAACGATGACCTGTTGGCCATCCACGATCGCCGACGCGGCCACTCCGCAGACCGGGAACCACTTGTCCGCACCGGCTTCGTCCTTCTCAATCCCCCAATAATCTTTGGTGAAATCGTGCTGCCAGAGGACCTTTCCGGTTTCCACGCCTAGACAGGTAAACATTCCGCCGATCCCCAGCATGTATACACGATCCTTATCGACCGTGGGCGTGGATTTCGGGCCGGTCCCGGCCCTCGGATCGACCGGAGTGTAGGAAACGGAATATGCCTGCCGCCAGAGCCTCTTGCCCGTTGCCGCATCGAAGCAGAGACAGGTCTCCATGCTTCCGGCTTCACGGCCCATTACGAACACACGGCCTTTGGATATCACAGGACCGGAATACCCCTCGCCAACGTCAGCGGTCCAGGCAGGAGATGGGGCCGCAGCGGGCCAGTCTTTAGGCAGTCCGCTCACTCCGGCCACGCCATCGCGCGCCGGTCCGCGCCACTGGGGCCAATCATCGGCGCGAGCGAACGGCCCGATACATAAGAGTAGATTAACAAAGATACAAAATATTCTCAAATCGACCTTCCTTGAAAACCACGGGCCACATCTATGCACGACCATGGAAACTACATATGTTGAAATTGACGTCTGATCGCCGACTCGAGTTATCCGCGCTCATTCATTATGCACGCTTCGCTCAAATGTTATAATCTATTTGAAGGAGGACAACCGATGGTTACCCCTGTGCTCATGCCGACTCAAGCGGCCGACGCGACGTTCGCCGGCGTCACGTTTCACATCCAGGGCGAGCTCGTGCCGGCCCTCACGATCGAGCTCACGGCGATGCCTATCTACTTCGAGCATCACATACTGCTCTGGAAAGACCCCATCGTCCAGATCAACATCAAGTCATTGAAGGGCGCGTTCAAGCGGATGCTGGCTGGGATGCCCGTGTTCATGACCGAAGCGAGGGGTCCGGGCCGGATATCGTTCAGCCGAGACGGAGTCGGGCATGTCTTCGCGATCCCGCTTCGGGCGGGTCAGGCCATCGATGTCCGGGAACACCAGTTCCTCGCTGCCACCGACAATGTCGACTTCACATTTACGTTTAATAAGGGCGCTGCCAATATACTCTTTGGAGGGACCGGCTTTTTCATCGACACGTTCAGCTGCATGTCGGCGGAAGGCATATTATGGCTGCACGGTTTCGGCAACGTTTTCGACGTGACCCTGGGACCGGGGGAACAGATCGATGTCGAACCCGGTGGGTGGATCTATAAAGACCGTACCGTTCAGATGGAGACGCAGTTCCAGGGGCTGAAGACCGGATTCTTCGCCAGCGCAGGCAATCTGTTCTGGAACCGGTTTACCGGTCCGGGCCGTATCGGCATCCAGTCGATGTACATGCCCCACGGATCTGTCGGCGCGGCGTCCGATAATCCCGGTGGAGGCGTTGCCGGCGGTATCGGGGGGATACTGAGAGGACTTACCGGAGAGTAACGCCTCCGAGGGAATTTGGAAACGAGAGGAAATGGGGTAATGCAAGGAAATGTAACCAGCCATCCAATTTCTCCATTACCCCATTACCCCATTTCCGTTCATTCCCATGGGATTCTAGCGCGATGAACCAGGGCACACAACGGACGCCCTGCCCGAAATGCCGGGCGAATAACTTCTCCGGACAGACCAACTGCTGGCAGTGCGGCAGTTCGCTTCCGCCTCCAGAGGCGGTTGGGGCAGCCACGCCAACCCCTTATCCCCAGCCCGCGCCACAACGCCCGGCCGAAAACCCCGCATCCTTAGCCCCGGCGCCATTTGTGCAGCCGCCGGCCTATTTTTCGCCGCCTGTCCGGTCAGGTGTTGGCCTTGGCTTACGGATCGCTATTTGGGCGGTACTGCTGATTCCGATCCTGGCAGCGGGCGCTTACATGGCCTTTCAGCGGCGAGCGATCGGCGGCGTGGATTCTCAGGCTCAGGCAGCAATTGAAGCTAATGAGAAGCTGATGCGGGAGTTTGGACAACAGGTTCGTCAGTCCGGATCTGGAACTAGCGATCCCGATGTGCTCGATCCCAATTCTCCCACCGCCCAGGCCAGGCGGGAGATTAAGCGGCTCGAGGAAAAGGGAGTGATCCCCACGGTACCACCGACCGATGCGGAAGGCCGAATCCATCTGCAGTCCGGGGGAACGATCTCACCGGAGGAATGGCGTCGGGCGAGGGAGAGCCTGGGAAACCCGCCTCACTGAACGCCTTTACTCGTCGGGGTGGCTGAAAGTCCAGTGCCTGTTGGCAAAGAAATTCCAGAAGACGACGATAACGGTGGCTAGGATGGTTGCCGCGATCCAGACGGGCTTGGTCGGGTGCTGGCCTCGGAACGTGCCGGTCGAAATCCAAAAGACCGTTTTCATTATGGTCACGTTCAGCAGCCAACCGACGATATTCACCCCGAAGAACATGGCGTACTGCTCGTGGTGTTTGCGCCGACCGACTGCTCTAAAAGTCCAGCGCTGGTTCCAAAAGAAGCCGTTCGTAACTGCCAGGCTGAACGAGATCGTCTTGGCCAGGACCCACCACATGAGCAGGTGGAATGTTAGGTAATAGGACACCCCAACATCGATCGAAAAGCTCGTGGCGCCGATAATGCAGAATTTCACGAACTGACGCAGACCTGGTTTTTGCAGCAATGCCGGCGCTCCCGTCTCAACCATGTGCCCCGAATCTCCTCCCACTACCCAATATCCTACACCCGGTCGATTATACCATTGCCTCTGAGACCTGTGCCGAAGAGGATCATTCTTCCGATATGAGATTATGTTATAATCAATTGCCTCGCCGCCGCCCCGTTACGGTCGCGAGCAATGACGCTCGATCCGCGTTCAATGAAGAATTGGTCTGATCGGCTGGTCCCCTGTCCGATTGTGCGGAAATTCACGGTTTGGCAGACCACGCGGATCAAGGACTTAGAGGGAGTTACCGCATGAGTCAGCAAGTCGCTACGCAAACCACGGATGTCGTCCTGCGCCTCGTGGGCGAGTCCGGGGAAGGCACCGTTAGCCTAGGCGACCTCACCGTACAGATGTTCGCTGCCATGGGCCTCGACATCTACACCTTTCAGACTTTCCCCGCCGAGATAAAGGGCGGCACGGTCATGTACCAGATCCGCGCGAAATCCGGCACCGTCCTTTCGCACGGCGACTACGCGGACGTGGTCGTTGCCCTGAACGACGAAGGGTTCGGTCTTTTCGGCGAAGTGCTCCGCGAAGATGGGATCCTGCTCTACGACTCCGACGCCTTCCAACCGGAGCCCGAGCCCGGGCGGACCGACTACGCGCTACCGATCTCCACCCTCGCCAAAGCGGAAAAAGAGGCCGTTCGCCACGAGATCGAGGGCGAGGCTCTGAAGCGACTCCCCGCCCCGAAGAACATCGTCGGACTCGGCGCGCTAATGCGGCTGGTAAGCGCCCCCCTAGAACCGGCTGAGCAGTACCTAAAGGACTTATTCGGCCGAAAAGGCGAGGCCATCGTCCGCATGAACATCAGCGCGCTGCATACGGGCGCAAAGTATGTGGAGGAACAGATCGCCGGAGGCCGCACGCCTCGGGTGTTTCCCGTCGAGCGTGACCACGACGTTATTCGAATCAACGGAAACCAAATGCTCGCCATGGGCGCAATCGCAGCGGGCATGCGGTTTTATGCGGGCTATCCCATCACGCCGGCGACCGAGATCATGGAGTTCCTGGCCAAGGAGCTGCCGACATTTGGTGGAGACGTCATCCAGGCGGAAGACGAGATCGCGGCCCTGGGCATGTGCCTGGGCGCCAGCTACGCCGGGAAGAAGTCGATGACGGCTTCGTCCGGGCCCGGTATCAGCCTTATGGTAGAGCAGATCAATCTGGCCGGCCAGGCGGAGATTCCCGTCGTGATCGTGGACGTCCAGCGGGGGGGCGCCAGCACGGGTATGCCGACCAAGACCAGTCAAGGGGACCTGAATCTGGCGCTGTATGGGGTACACAACGAGTCGCCGCGGATCGTAATTACTCCCACGAGCGTTGAGGACATTTTCTGGACGACGATCGAGGCCTTCAATCTTGCAGAGGCGTACCAATGCCCGGTCCTGCTGCTTGGCGAGCAGGCGCTCGCTACCCGGATATGCACCGTTCCTCCGCCCGACGTGAGCCAGGTGAAGATCGTGAACCGCGCGCTGGCGACACCCGAGGAGCGCGAAGAGGGGTACCTGCGCTATCGAGACCGGGGGGCCGGGGGCTCCCCC
>ORMF012349609.1_pt1 | contig 15296 bp, 19 predicted proteins | sample 1779871 | NCBI WGS metagenome assembly ORMF01 (sample SAMEA104232316, study PRJEB22302) | groundwater metagenome | biome: forest; feature: aquifer; material: groundwater | place: USA | collected 2011-08-07 | depth 5.4 m | reverse complement strand
GCCCGCTCCTACAGGCTGTTTCAGTGGCCCGATAATATTAAGATGCGCACCCCTGCTCTTTGAGTTCCAGCGCGCGCTGGTACAGTTCGTTGCGCCCCGTCCCGGTGACCTGCATAGCCAGTTGCACCGCCTGTTTGAGCGGCAGCTCTTTCAGCAATAGCGTCAGGATGCGCTCGGCCTCCGCATCCAGCCCTTCCCGCTGCACTGCCGCGCCGGACACCAGCAGCACGAATTCGCCGCGCTGGTTGTTGGCATCGGCGTTCAGCCAATCCATTGCTTCAGCCAGCGTGCAACGGTGGATGCTCTCGAACAGTTTGGTGATTTCGCGCGCCAGCACAATTTGCCGTTCCCCGCCCAAAACCGTCTGCAGGTCGGCGACGCATTCGAGGATGCGGTGCGGTGCCTCGTAAAACACCAGCGTGCAGGGGTGGGTAACGAGGTCTTGCAGTGCATGGCAGCGCGCGGCGGATTTGTTGGGCAGGAAACCGTAAAACAGGAAATGCGGCGCGGGCAGCCCGGCGGCGGACAGGGCCGCCAATGCGGCGTTCGCCCCCGGAATGGGTATCACGCGGTACCCGGCTTCGCGCACCGCTTCCACCAGCAACGCGCCGGGGTCGCTCACCGCCGGTGTGCCGGCATCGCTCACCAGCGCCACCGACTTGCCTAGCGCAAGTAGCGCAATGATTTTCCCCGCAGCGCTGCGCTCATTGTGCTGGTACAGCGCCATCAGCCCGTATGCGGCAATGCCGAAATGCCTCAGCATGGGCATGGTGATGCGGGTGTCCTCGGCGGCAATCACATCGGCAGATGCCAGCACGTCCAGCGCACGCAAACTGATATCACGCAAATTCCCAATTGGGGTGGCAACTACATATAATGCGCATTCCAACTTTTGTATTTGCCTGCTATGCACCGTATTCCCTTTTGCTTCCTCTTGACCGTTGCACTATACGTGAGCGGCCCGGCTTGTGCCACTGACGAGGCACCCGCCGAAACCGAGAAACCCGCGCCCCACATCGCGCTGTTGTTGCCGCTCAAGTCGGAAGCATTCGGGCGCGCTGCCGAGGTTGTGCAGCAGGGTTTCATGGCGGCGGCAAACAACCAGCCGCTGCCCATGCCGATCAGGGTGTATGAGTGTATTGATGAAAGCAAGGACATCACCGCACTTTATCAGCACGCCATCGCAAACGGCGCGCGCGCCGTTGCCGGACCGCTGACGCGTGCCGGCGTAGCGGCGCTGGCCGCCGGTCCCGGAATCTCCGTGCCGACCCTGGCGCTCAACACCGGCGAAGCAAAGGATGCGGACAAGCTGTATTTCTTCGGCTTGTCGGCAGAAGCCGAGGCACGCCAGGCGGCACAGCTTGCTATAGCCGCAGGTTTGAGCAATGCGATCATCGTCAGCACCGATACGCCCCTGTCCATGCGGCTATCGCAGGCCTTTGCCGAGGAATGGGGAATTATGGGCGGCAGCATTGCGGCAAAAATCCTGTACCACGATGACCCCGAAGTGCTGGCCGACTTGCCCGAAGATCCGGGTACCATGGTGTTTCTTGCCGCCGATACGAAGACCGCACGCATGATTCACCCCTACCTGAGCATTGCCGTGCCGGTTTATGCCACCTCGCAATTATTCAATGGCAACACGGATACACTGACCAACTATGACCTTAACAACACCCGCTTTGTGGACATGCCGTGGCTGTTGCAACCTGATCATCCCGCGGTGATGGTTTACCCGCGCGCCAGCACGTCACTGGAACCGGACATGGAGCGGCTTTATGCGCTTGGCATAGACGCTTTCCGCCTGCTGCAAATCATGCTCGACAGCAGTTACCGCACCGCACTGCCGCTGGATGGCGTAACCGGCCTTATACGCCTGAACCGCGACCATCAATTTCAACGCGAAGCCATCCCGGCAATGATCAAACAGGGACATAGCCAGTTGCTTGAACCCCCATCCGCTGGGCAGCGCCATCCATGACCACCCCCGGCGCACAGGCCGAGCACCTGGCGGCAAAATTTCTGCAGCATCAGGGGCTCAAGCTGCTGCAACAGAACTATCGCTGCCGTTTTGGCGAGATTGACCTGATCCTGCAGGATGGTGAAGCGCTGGTGTTCGCCGAAGTGCGTCTGCGCAGCCGCAGCGATTTCGGGGGTGCTGCGGCCAGCATCAATACGGCCAAACAGGCCAAACTGGTGCGCGCCGCACAGCATTACCTCGCCACGCTGACCCATACCCCGCCCTGCCGCTTCGATGCAGTGCTGCTACAGACATCGGACGGCAGCGGCATCGAATGGGTCAGGGATGCTTTTGGCGGCTGATTTCAGGTAATATCCACACCACAAATACTCGGCAAGCAAACAATCCAATGAATCTGGCAGGCAGAATCCGCAAACACTTTGACGACAGCGCGCAAACCAAGCTCCAAACGAAAGACACACTGGCGCAGCCGATAGCCGACGCTGCACAGACTATGGTGACGTGCCTGATGAACGATGGCAAAATTCTGGCCTGCGGCAACGGCGGTTCCGCCGCCGACGCGCAGCACTTCGCCGCCGAGCTGCTCAACCGCTTTGAAATCGAGCGTCCCGGGCTGGCCGCCATCGCGCTGACCACCGACAGCTCAGTGCTGACTTCCATCGGCAATGATTACGATTTCAGCCAAGTGTTTTCCCGGCAAGTGCGCGGGCTCGGCATGGCGGGCGATGTGCTGCTCGCCATTTCCACCAGCGGCAATTCGATCAACGTGGTGGAGGCCATACATGCCGCACACGAGCGCGGCATGCGCGTCATTGCGCTTACCGGACGCGAAGGCGGCACGATGGGAGAGATACTTGAAGCGGATGACATTCATATCTGTGTCCATGCGGAACGTACGGCGCGTATCCAGGAAGTGCACTTGCTTGCATTGCACTGCCTGTGCGATGCCATAGACTATTTACTGTTAGGAGGTGAATAATGCGTTATCTTAATTATCTGTTGCTCGCGGCCATACTCGGTTCGTTGCAGGGTTGCCCTGCGGTGGTTGCCACGGGTGTGGGCGCCGGGGCGTTACTGGCTGCGGACCGCCGCACTACCGGTGCGTATATCGAAGACGAGGGCATCGAAAACAAAGCGATCAGCCAGATAAGCACCAAGTACAAAAATACCACGCATGTGAATGTCACCAGCTTCAACCGCCAAGTGCTCATTACCGGCGAAGTCCCAAACGATGCTGCCAAGACAGAGATCACGCAAATCATCAAAGGTATCCCCAACGTCAGGTCCATCAGCAACGAGCTGGTGGTATCAGGCCTTTCCAGCCTCACCTCGCGCAGCGGCGACAGCATCATCACCAGCGACGTGAAGCTGCGCTTTCTCAACAACAAAGTGTTCCAGGCCGACCATGTCAAGGTCATTACCGAAAACGGCACTGTGTTCCTGATGGGCATGGTCTATCGCAAGGAAGCGGAAGCAGCCTCCGAGATCGCCAGCACCACGGGCGGTGTGCAACGGGTTGTAAAAGTGTTTGAATACCTCGATTAATACCAATTCCATTTCACCGGCGATACCGGGCTGGCTTCGAATTGAAATTGGAATAGGGGCTGGATGAATTTCCAGATGAACTTCGAGCAGAAAATCTGCAGCCGCGCCGATTTCGCGGCGCGTGCCGCCGCCCTGCCGCGACCGATGGTGTTCACCAATGGTTGCTTCGATGTGCTGCACCGCGGCCACGTCACCTATCTGGCGCAGGCTCGTGCCTTGGGTGCGGCGCTGGTGGTGGGGGTAAACAGCGACGCTTCGGTAAAGCGCCTGGGCAAGGGCGAAGATCGCCCAATGAACGCACAGGAAGACCGTATGGCTGTGCTGGCAGCGCTGCAAGCAGTGGATCTGGTGGTGCTGTTCGATGAGGACACCCCGCTGAACCTGATTCTCACCTGCCGCCCGGACGTGCTGGTGAAAGGCGGCGACTGGCCGCCGGACAAAATCATCGGGGCGCGTGAAGTGCAGGGCTGGGGCGGCACGGTGCACAGCATCCCGTTTCTGCATCAACATTCCACAACCGCATTACTGAACAAGATACGCGCATAATAGGCAATCATGGCCAATCCAACAGAGATCACCTTGCATCAACAGTCCAAACAACTGGAAATCGCCTTCGACGATGGTGCACGTTACCGCCTGCCCTTTGAATTCCTGCGTGTGCATTCGCCCTCCGCCGAGGTGCGCGGACACGGCGTGGGGCAGGAAGTGTTGCAGGTCGGCAAGCAGAACGTGAAGCTGCTAAATATAGAAGCGGTGGGCAGCTATGCCCTCAAACTTACATTCGACGACGGCCACGACAGCGGCCTTTACACCTGGGATTACCTGCACGAATTGGGTAAATATCAGGATGCGTTATGGCATGACTATCTACGCAAGCTGGAAGAGGCGGGAGAAAGCCGCGAGTCCCGCCCGCAGGATGCGGGCGGCCAAAAACCGCGCGGATGCGGGCATTGAACCACCGGTGTCGGCCATGACCAGGACCACTCACTTCGGTTTCGAAACCGTCACAGAGGAAGAAAAAGCCAGGCGCGTCGCGGGCGTATTCGATTCCGTCGCCGGCAAATACGACGTGATGAATGACCTCATGTCGGTGGGACTGCACCGCCTGTGGAAGCGCTTCGCTGCCGAAATCAGCGGCGTGCGCGAAGGCCAGCGCGTGCTGGACGTGGCGGGCGGTTCGGCGGATCTGTCGCGGCTGTTCCTGAAGAAGGTCGGCGGCAGCGGGCAGGTGGTGCTCACCGACATCAACAACGCGATGCTGCGCGTGGGGCGCGACCGCCTGCTCGATGATGGCCTTGCCACCCCGGTCGCGCAATGCGATGCCGAACGCCTGCCGTTCCCCGACAATTACTTCGACTGCGTCAGCATCGCTTTCGGCCTGCGCAACGTCACGCACAAGGATGCGGCGCTGCGCGAAATGTGCCGCGTACTCAAGCCGGGCGGACGGGTGATCGTGCTGGAATTCTCCAGGGTCGCCAAACCGTTCGAAAAGCTCTACGACGCCTACTCCTTCAAGTTGCTGCCCAAGATGGGCGAACTTATCGCCGGTGACGCGGATAGTTATCGTTATCTCGCCGAATCTATTCGCATGCATCCGGGACAGGAAGAATTGAAGAAAATGATGGAGGAAGCGGGGCTGGAGCGCGTCGAATACTTCAACCTGACCGGCGGCGTGGTGGCGGTGCATAGGGGATATAAGCTGTAACCGGAAAACGGCGGGGAATTCAGATCATGACCAATGACACGCACAAGAAGATATCCCAGAAGTATTGCCCGCGCTTTGGACAAATTGCCGTGGAATCAGGCTTCATTGATGAGGCACAGCTTGCGGCGGCGCTGGCAAGCCAGGTGCATCAGGAGCTCAATGGCCAGGGGCATAGATGGCTCGGCGAAATCCTGTTCGAAAAAGAGTGGATGTCAGCAGCACAGGTCGAACAGGTAATGACGGAATTGTTCCGGCGCATGAGGAAAGAAGAAATAAAGTGACATGCGGATTTCATCCCGTGCAACAGACACCGGGGTTGAATTTAACAGGAGAGTGAAAAGCCCATGAGCTCTTGGGGATGCCCGCATGAACAAGACGGCAAATGCGCGCGCGTCAACGATGTGCCCTGCGATCCGGGAATGAAAGGGTGTGTGCTGTTCGGCCGCTTTGTCTGGGCGGATGAGAGCAAAAACCGCCCCGCCGGCGGGCGGCATGACAACAAGCCGGAACCGCCGCCAGAAAAAAACAACTCTCAGGGGCCATCCGAGAAAGATTAATGGCCTTTCCAGCAACACTGTCGGGTTACCTAACCCGACCTACGGATTCTTTATTGATTTATCCTCATTCAAATTACACTCCGCCTCACAACGGCTGCCTCGATCTCATCTACCGGGACGAGTCTTTCATCGTGGTGAACAAGGCCGCCGGGTTGCTGGCCGTGCCGGGGCGCGGGGCTGACAAGCAGGACTGCACGGCGAGCCGCGTGCAAGCCGAGTTTCCCGATGCGCTGATCGTGCACCGCCTAGATATGGCGACCTCCGGCTTGCTGCTGTTCGCTCGTGGTACGGAGATGCAGCGTCGTCTTTCCAGGCTGTTCCGTGAGCACCAAGTGAAGAAATATTATGCGGCAGTGGTGGCAGGAAAAGTGGAGCATGCGGCGGGTGAGGGGAATCTGCCTATCGCTGCCGATTGGCCGAACCGTCCGCTGCGCAGGATTGACGCTGAGCTGGGCAAGCCCTCGCTTACGCGCTATCGCCTGCTGGCACATGACGCGAACGCTGATACCAGCCGCGTTGAACTGGAGCCGGTAACCGGCCGCGCCCACCAGTTGCGGGTGCACATGGCGGCAATTGGGCATCCGATTGTTGGCGACGCGTTGTACGGAGGCGAGCCGAGGGGCAGGGCAGGGCGGTTGCTGCTGCACGCCCGGATGCTGAGTTTTGCCCACCCGCTCAGCGGGGAACTGCTGACCTTGGTGTGCGAGCCTTCGTTTTGACAACCCGCAAAATTCCATAGTGTGTGAAACGGCTGGTGCACGCGGAAGGCTGGTTATCAGTGAACTTATTCATGCGCGCAGATAATTCAGCACGATTCCCCCGAACACTGCGGCGCCGAACCAGTTGTTGTGCAGAAACGCCTTGAAGCACAATTCGCGCTGCCGTTTGCGGATCAGCGTGTAGTGGTAGGCGGCGATGCCCGCCGCGAGCAGCAGGCCGAGGTAATAGAACATCCCCAGTTCCAGCGTATAACCTGTTCCGGCGAGGATGAGCAGGGTAGCGGTATAACAGGACATTACTGCGAGCACGTCGGATTGGCCGAAAAGCAGCGCGGAGGAATGAATCCCGAGATGGGCATCATCGTCCCGATCCACCATTGCGTACTCGGTATCGTAGGCTATCGCCCAGCACACGTTGGCCAGCAACAGCCACCACGCCGCATTCGGGATACTGCCAAGTTGCGCGGCGAAAGCCATCGGGATGCCGAAGCCGAACGCGATGCCGAGATAGGCCTGCGGGATGGCGAAGAAGCGCTTGGTGAACGGGTAACTGGCGGCGAGGAACAGGGCGGGGATGGACAGCAACAGCGTCAATCCGTTGAGCGGCAGGATCAGCATAAGAGCGGCCAACGCCAGTCCTGCCGCCAGCCACAGAGCCTCGCGCGGGGCAACCTGTCCGCTGGTGATGGGGCGGTCCCGGGTGCGTTTCACGTGCCGGTCAAAATCACGGTCGGCATAGTCGTTGATGACGCAGCCTGCCGAACGCATCAGGATCGTGCCGAGCGTGAAGATAGCGACAATGTGCCAGCGCGGATGGCCGTTGCCCGCGATCCACACGCCCCACAGCGTGGGCCACAGCAGCAGCAGGATGCCGATGGGGCGGTTGAGCCGGGCCAGCTTGAAGTAGAGGCCGAGGCGTTCGCTTAAGTTCATTTGTGTAATTTCAGAATACCCGGCAGAAATACTTCCGTCACCAGCAGCGGCGCGCCGTGCAGGGAAAACAGCGAGCGGCGCGCCCACAAACGTCCAGGCGCTGCATCCAGCATGGCAGCAGCACGATGATAGAGCGCATGTTGCGGCTTGAGCGCCTTGTAGTACAGCGGCGCACGGTCCACCAGCGGGTGGGCAAACAGCAGCGCCCCGAGCGGTTTGTCGCCAAGGTTTTGTAATACCCGCCATGCACCGCGCAAATGTTGTGGTGCAACCACGCTGTGCGCGAAGACTACCGGCATGCCATCGGCGTACAGGAATACTTCGCGGGTGTAAATTTTTTGCCGGGGCGGCAGGCCGAGCAGCGCGGTTTCGTCGTGTGCCGCAGTTGCCAGGCAATTGCGCACATTGCGCACGCTGAAAGCGGCGCAGCGTTGCTGGATGCGCAATGTGAGCGAGCCTTTGTCGCACAGCCAGGGAGCGTAACCCTTTTCAACATTAGGTAAAAAGGTAAGCCAATCGTGCTTGTTCATAAGTAAGGAAATTACCTCATCCGATATGGAGATGTCGGGAGGGTGAAGCCGTTTCAAAAATGTAGCGAGCGCTCGTCAGCCGTGGGTGGACGGAGCGCAGCCACCGGAATGTACGTTGTGGTACATGAGGATGGCGAGCACCGCCCAACCCCGGATCACGAGCGCGCAGTAATTTTTGGAATGGCTTCTCAGACATGCAGGTAATCATGCCTGTTGGCCATCCAGCGTTGCAAGTGCGCCTGCGCCGCTTCGGGAAAATCGCGCAGCATTTCGTCTGCGACGGCTCGTGCGCCATTGAGCAAGGCCACATCTTCGCCCACGTCGGCGAAGCGCAGCATCGGCACGCCGCTCTGGCGTGCGCCCAGCAGTTCCCCGGGGCCGCGCAGACGCAGGTCATGCTGCGCGATCTCGAAACCATCGGTGTTTTCATAAATGATTTTCAGCCGTGCGCGCGCCAGTTCCGACAGCGGTTGCTGGAACAACAGAACGCACATGCTCTGTGCCGCACCTCGCCCGACGCGCCCTCGCAACTGGTGCAGTTGCGCCAGCCCCATGCGCTCGGCATGTTCGATCACCATCATGCCGGCGTTGGGCACGTCCACGCCGACCTCGATCACTGTCGTGGCGACCAGCAGCTGCACCTCGCCCGCCTGGAACGCCGCCATTACGCGCGCCTTCTCGGCGCTGTCCAGCTTGCCATGCACCAGGCCTACGTTGAGTTCCGGAAAAGCAGCACGCAGTGCCTGATGCGTCTCGATTACGGTTTGCAGCTCCAGCGTTTCCGATTCATCAATCAGCGGGCACACCCAATACGCTTGCTGCCCCGCCATGCAGGCGTTGCGGACGCGCTCGAATACTTCCTCGCGCCGCGCATCGCTGACCAGTTTGGTGATGACGGGAGTGCGCCCCGGCGGCAGTTCGTCAATTACCGATACGTCGAGATCGGCGTAATAGCTCATCGCCAGAGTGCGCGGGATAGGGGTGGCGCTCATCATCAACTGATGGGGAGCGATTCCAGAATCTGCTGCGCCATCAATCTGCTTTGTCGCGTGCTCGCTCGCTTCTCGTCTATCTTCGTGATATGCCTCGGCGCTCGCTGTTCGGCTCCGTGCATCTTGATGTGCTCGTGACGATTCTGAAACGTTCCCTTTATTTCTCATGGCGAGGCGCTGCTGCACACCGAATTTGTGCTGTTCGTCCACAATGACCAGCCCCAGTTTTTGAAACTCCACCTGCTCCTGAAACAGCGCGTGGGTACCAATGGCAAGTTGCGTCTCACCTCGCGCGATGCTCTCGGCAGCGGCCTGTTTGTCTTTTTTCTTCAGGCTGCCGGACAGCCACACCGGTGCAATGCCGAGTGGGGCGAGCCAGCCACGCAGCTTGAGATAGTGCTGCTCGGCAAGGATTTCGGTGGGCGACATCAGCGCCACTTGATAGCCGTTTTCCATGGCTTGCAAGGCAGCCAGCGCTGCGACTATGGTTTTGCCGCTGCCCACGTCGCCTTGCAGCAGACGCTGCATCGGGTGAGGCTGGTCAAGGTTGAGGCTGATTTCCCGCAATGCCTTTTGCTGGGCACTGGTAAGGCTGAATGGCAGTGCTTGCAACAGTTGTTGTGTGTATCGTCCATGCACAGGCAGGCGCGGTGCGGTGCGGTTGCGCCGTTTGCGATAGTGCAGGCGCATGGAAAGCTGTTGCGCCAGCAACTCGTCAAACTTGACGCGCAGCCAGGCAGGATGGGTGCGTGCGGCAAGCGTTTCCCCAGCAATCTCCGGCGGCGGGTTATGCAACAGCTTCACGCTGTCGGCGAAACTGGGCAGCTTGAGCCTGTCAAGCAGGGCGGGCGGCAGCGTGTCGGGTAATTCCAGCTCGTTGAGCGCGGCTTGGATATGTTTGCTTAATGTCGCCTGCGGCAGTCCGGCTGTGGTGGGGTAGATCGGCGTCAGCGCCTGTTTGAGCGGAGTATCCTCGCCTGTAGTGCGACACTTGGGGTGCACCATTTCCATGCCGAAGTAACCCATGCGCGCCTCGCCCAGCGCGCGGATTTTTTTGCCCACAGCAAGTTGTTTCTGCTGGCCGGGATAAAAATGCAGAAAGCGCAAGTGCAGCACGCCGCTGGCATCCTGCACCTGGCATATCAGGGTACGCCGCGGCCGATAAGCGGTTTCGCTGTGGATGATTTCGCCCTCCACCTGCGCACTCATGCCGGGCGCAAGCTCGGCGATGCGTTGCAACTGCGTTTCATCCTCATAGCGTAACGGCAGGTGTAGCACCAGGTCGAAGCGGTTATGGATGCCGAGCTTTGCCAGCTTGTCCAGCGTTGCCTTGGGAATGCTGCCGGGATTCACGCTGGAAATGGCGCGCGCACGCGGAATAGTGCAATCCCCTCAATCCACCCTGCGACTGGGTGGCCACCCTTTAGTCCTGCAGGCACAGCACACCGTCCATTTCTACCAACGCGCCGCGGGGTAGCGCCGAGACACCCACTGCCGCACGAGCCGGATAAGACTGGTGGAAATAGGTGGCCATGATTTCGTTTACCCTGGTGAAGTTGCCCAGGTCGGTGAGGTAAACATTCAGCTTGACCACGTCGTCCAGGCTGCCGCCGGCTGCAGTGGCAACAGCGCGCAAGTTCTGCAACACACGGTGTATCTGTTTCTCTATACCCTCGACCATCTGCATGGTGCTGGGATCGAGGCCGATCTGTCCGGAGAGGTATACCGTGCCGTCCACCCGAATGGCTTGCGAATAAGTGCCAATAGCGGCAGGGGCATCCGGGGTTTGTATCATCATTTTGTTTGGCATGTCTGGCTCCTAAATGCCGATATGGGAGCTCAATTCTAGTTAAGAACCGCTCTGGTTGAAAGTATAGTTTTGTTGTGAGTAAAAATTGGAACCATCGGATTGGCGGTATTGTCCGATTCAATTCGGAAATTTCGTATGCCAGCGGGAGCGGTGGACAATGAAGCTGCCTTATCTGTTACAATAAAAGGCGTTTTTCGACGTGGTAATTATGCCCCCATCTTTCTTGGGGGTTTGCGGGCCGCGCCATTGGTCTAATGGCAGTATGCAGGTGTCGATGTTATTTCTGTGCCGCCCCATTCCGGAGCATTTGGCAGCGTCGCATAGGATCAGAATTTTGGAGACATGATTGAAGTCAATACTTAATCGAGTAGCGCTGAACGGAACTGAATTTAACATACTGCTGAAGGGTTGCTGCCAGATCTCAAGGAGAGAAAAATGATCCCTGAGATCGGTCATTTTGCACTCACCCTGGCGCTTTTTCTGGCGTTGATACAGGGTGTGCTGCCCATTCTTGGTGCGGCACGCGGCGATGCCGTACTGATGGGGCTGGCGCGCCCTGCGGCGCTGGGTCAGTTTGTATTTGTGGCAATTGCTTTCGGCTGCCTGACGCAGGCTTTTCTTGGCAACGATTTTTCCGTATTGTATGTGGCGGAACACTCTAATTCACAGTTGCCGGGACTATACCGTTTCGCCGCAGTATGGGGCGGGCACGAAGGCTCGCTGTTGCTGTGGTCTTTCCTCCTTACCATCTGGACGGTTGCAGTAGCCCTGTTCAGCAAGCGGCTGCCGGAAGAAATGGTGGCGCGCGTGATCGGCGTAATGGGGCTGGTTTCCGTCGGCTTTCTGCTGTTCATGCTGTTCACATCCAACCCATTTGACCGGCTGCTGCCCGCTGCAGCGGATGGGCGCGACCTGAACCCGCTGTTGCAGGATCCTGGCCTGGTTTTTCATCCGCCCATGCTGTACATGGGTTATGTGGGTTTTTCCGTGGCTTTCGCTTTCGCTATTGCCGCGTTGCTTGGCGGCAAGCTGGACGCTGCCTGGGCGCGCTGGTCGCGCCCCTGGACAACGGTGGCTTGGGTATTCCTCACCCTGGGCATCGTGATTGGCAGTGGCTGGGCTTATTACGAGCTGGGCTGGGGCGGCTGGTGGTTCTGGGATCCGGTGGAAAACGCTTCATTCATGCCATGGCTGGTGGGTACCGCGTTGATACATTCGCTGGCCGTGACCGAGAAGCGCGGCGCATTCAAGAACTGGACGGTGTTGCTTGCCATCATTGCTTTTTCCTTAAGTTTGCTCGGAACCTTCCTTGTGCGTTCCGGTGTGCTGACCTCCGTGCATGCTTTTGCCACTGACCCGCGGCGCGGTATTTTCATCCTGGCCTTCCTCTGCGTGGTGATTGGCGGTTCGCTGGTCCTGTTTGCCTGGCGCGCGCCGAAGGTGGGATTGGGCGGCGGGTTCGATTTGATTTCGCGCGAGTCGCTGCTGCTGGTGAATAATGTGGTGCTGACGGTTTCCTCAGCTGCGGTGTTTCTCGGCACGCTGTACCCCTTGTTTATGGATGCGCTGGGGTACGGCAAGCTCTCGGTCGGCCCGCCCTATTTCGAAACCGTGTTTGTACCCATCATGGCGATAGCCGCTTTCCTGATGGGCATCGGGCCGTTTGCACGCTGGAAGCAGGCCAGCATGGTGGAAATGGTGAAGCATTTGTGGGGGTGGTTTGCCGCCAGCGTGGTGCTTGCCGTAGCCGTGGTGGCCGCATTTGACCATTGGTCTGCGCCCATTGTTGGCGGGGTCACACTTGGGTTCTGGGCATTGCTCTCTGCTCTTGCGTACCTTGTCGCGCGCGTGCGTGGATCGGCAAATGTTTGGGACAGGCTGCGGACAACCCCGCGTGCCACCTATGGCATGCTGCTTGCCCACGCCGGAATCGGTGTGTTCATCCTCGGCGTGACCCTGGTCAAGGGTTATGAAACGACCAGCGAAGTGCGCATGCGTGAGGGCGACACGACGACGGTGGGCGGCTATGTCTTCCGCTTCGCTAACATCAAGGAAACAAAGGGTCCGAACTATATGGCGATGCGCGCCACGCTGGAAGTGACGCTGAACGGTGCCAAGGTGACAACCCTTTATCCCGAGAAGCGCATCTATAACGTACAGGCCATGCCCATGACCGAATCGGGCATTGACACCGGCTTGTTCCGTGACCTGTATGTAGCACTCGGCGAAGCAATCAGCATGGATGAGTGGATTGTGCGCGTCCAGCACAAACCGATGGTTGACTGGATTTGGGCCGGTTGCCTGCTCATGGCGCTGGGTGGAGCGCTGGCCGCGACTGATCGCCGCTACCGCCTGTCCGTGCAACACCGGCAGCATGCAACCGTTGTGGCATCTGCATCGGTTGCAGGCTGAAGGGGAAAAGCATGAATCGTTTTCTTCTTCCGCTGTTGGCTTTTATAGTCCTCGTACTCTTTCTGGGTATCGGACTTAATCTCAAGCCCAGAGAGGTGCCCTCGCCCCTCATAGACAAGCCGGCACCGGCATTTCGTGTTCCCCAGTTGTACGAAGAAGCTAAAACCATTGCCCCGGAGGAAATGCGCGGCAAGGTTTGGCTGCTTAACGTGTGGGCTTCGTGGTGCGTGACCTGCCGCGAGGAGCATCCGCTGCTGGTGGAGTTTGCGCGGCAAAACCTGGTGCCGATTTACGGGCTCAATTACAAGGACAAGCGCGAAGATGCTATTGCATGGCTCACTGAGCGAGGCAATCCGTATATCGTGTCGGCTCATGACCGGGATGGCAATGTCGGCATAGACTATGGTGTCTATGGCGTGCCGGAGACTTTCGTCATAGACAAGCTGGGCATCATTCGCTACAAGCAGATCGGACCGGTTACGCCGGAGGCCCTCAGGGACAAAATAATTCCCCTCGTTAAGGAGCTTAACGGTGCAAAATAAATTGTTTTTTCTCCTGCTCGCCCTGATATTGCCGCTGGCTCACGCTGGCGAGGCACCACCCACTGCGGATGATGTCGCGCTGGAAGAGCGTGTTATGGCCGTGTCCGGAGAATTGCGCTGCCTGGTTTGCCAGAACCAGACAATTGCCGATTCGCATGCTGAACTGGCGGTTGACCTCAGGAACCAGGTGCGCGAAAAGCTGAAGCAGGGGATGTCGGAGCAGGCAATAAAAGATTACATGGTGGCGCGCTATGGCGACTTTGTGTTGTACCGCCCATTGATGAAACGCAGCACTTGGCTGCTCTGGTTCGGGCCGTTCTTGCTGCTGATACTGGCGTTCGGCGTACTGATCGTCAAGCTGCGCCAACGTCGCAAGGCAATGCAGCAGGCACCGGCGCTGAGCGCCGATGAACACGCCCGAGCGGAGTCGCTGTTGTCCGGCACGGACAAAGTAGCGCGGCCATGATGACGTTCTGGATCATAGCCGGGTTTCTGATCGCGGGCGCCATGCTGTTCATCGTGCCGCCGCTGCTTGGACGCGGCAGGAGCCAGACTTCCGCTACGCGCTCTGAAATTAACCTGTCAATTTACCGCGACCAGTTGCACGAACTTGATGCGGACTTGGCCGCAGGCACGTTGAGCAAGGAGCAATACCAGGACGCCCGAAGTGAGTTGGAAGGGCGAGTGCTGGATGATTCAGGCACGGCCGAAGTGGTGCACCGGCCGTCATCGGGTGGGCGCAATTGGGCCATTGCGGCGGTGATTGCGGTGCCAATATTGACGATTTCCCTATATTTCGCACTGGGTAAGCCGGGGGAATTTGGCTCGCAGCGCAAAACATCCGGAGCCAACCAGTCACCGGAGGTCACGCAGGAGCAAATCAACGCGATGGTGGAGGGATTGGCGCAAAAACTCAAAACCAAACCCGATGATGTTGAAGGTTGGGCGATGCTTGGCCGCTCCTATGTCCAACTACGTCGCTACGGCGATGCCAGCACCGCCTACGCCCGCGCAGTGGAGCTCTTGCCGAACAACGCCCAGCTATTGGCTGACTATGCCGACGTGTTGGCCATGAACAACGGACGGAGCATGCAGGGTGAACCGGAAAAAATTATCCAGCAGGCATTGGCAGCCGATCCTAACAACATCAAGGCCCTGGCGTTGGCTGGCACAGCGGCCTTCCAGCGCAAAGAATATCGCAAAGCCATTGAAGAGTGGCAAAAACTTCTCAAGCTGGTACCTGCCGATTCCCAAATAGCGCGCCAGATTGATGCCAATATCAGCCAGGTACAGGGATTGGCCGGCCAGCCATTGGCGGGTGGTATGCAAACCGCGCCGGGGCAGTCAGCAAAGATGCCAAAGGCAACGGACAATAGATAGTGAGCAGAATAGCAGCCTTCGCAACCTGTGAAATAGCATAGGCGTTTCAGAGGATAATTAAAACTTCTGTCGAAGCGCGTGGTGGTGCCATTGAGAAATTGCTTTCCCGAGAAGTTATGTTGGTGAGCGCACAGAGGCGGCGGCTATTGCAGTTAGTGGCGCTGGGTATTGCAGCCGTTTTTCTTCCTGC
>ORMF012140267.1_pt1 | contig 15301 bp, 1 predicted proteins | sample 1779871 | NCBI WGS metagenome assembly ORMF01 (sample SAMEA104232316, study PRJEB22302) | groundwater metagenome | biome: forest; feature: aquifer; material: groundwater | place: USA | collected 2011-08-07 | depth 5.4 m | reverse complement strand
CGGCTCTTCGACGCCTCGCTCAACACGCTGCACAACTGCGCGCAGGAGACGCTCGTCGATGGCATGGCCCGCGAGCGCCAGCAATACAGCGGCGACGGCAGCCATCAGTTGCACGCGGTGCACTTGGCGTTCGGCGAGACCCGGCTGCCGGCACGCTTCCTGGCGACGTTCAGCCAGGGCTTGACGAAGGACGGTTTTTTCCTCGACTGTTGGCCGGCCTACGACCGCCTCGCGCGCCTCGTCGAGCGCCAGCTCGATCTCACCGGCTGGGGCCCGTTGCTCGATCACGGCGTCGGCTTCAACTTCGACTGCTGGCACCACTTCAACTACACCGGCGACCTGGACGCCCTGCGGGAGCCGTATCCGCGCCTCCTCCGTTTCGCGCGCTACTTGCAGGGCCTCGTCGGGCGCGACGGCCTGCTGCCGGTGGAAAACCTCGGCATCCCTTCGGTCTGGATCGACCACGTGGCTTATCAGCAGCAGCGCCACAAGCAATGCGCCTTCAACCTCTACGCCGCGGCGATGTTCCAACACGCGCTCGCGCCGCTGTGCCGCGCGTTCGGTGACGCGCGACAGGCTGCGGCGGTCGAGGCCTTCGGGCGGAGTCTTCTCGCGGCGGCGGTGAAAAAGTTTTGGAGCCGCGAGCGTGGACTGTTCGTCAACAATCTGCCGTGGCTCGGCGCAGAAAAATCTCCGCGCCTGTGCGACCGCTCGCTCGCCACGGCGGTCCTCTTCGACCAATGCCCGCGCGGGCAAACCACGGCGGCGTTGCGTGCGCTCGCCGAGTGCCCGCCGGAAATGGGCTTCTCCTACCCGTGCAACGCCGGCTGGCGCTTGTGGGCCCTCGCCAAAGGCGGCCGGGCCGACGTCATCGTGAGCGACCTTCGCACCCGCTGGGCGCCGATGACCTCGGTGATCGAGAACAACACGCTCCAGGAGGACTGGGACGCGCGCCACGACTCCGGCCAGCAGTGGAGCCACTGCGCCGTCGCGCCGCTCTACCTCACCTACCACGGCCTGGCGGGCCTCCGCCCGCTGGAGCCGGGCTTCACACGCGTCGAGCTGCGCCCGCAACTCGCGGACCTGGAGCAACTGGAATTCACCGCGCACACCGTCCGCGGTCCGATTGGTTTCAGCGCGCGTGGCAAGGTGGGCGACCGGGAGTTGAGCTTGGACTTGCCGCCGGCTTGCGCGGGCGAACTGCTCTTGCGCCGGGAGGAAAGCGTGGGGCTGACACGCCTGCCTGGCGCAACGCCCGCCGGCCTGCGCCGCTACGCGCTCCCGTCCGGAAGGACGACGCTCCGCGTGCGAGTGACGTAGCTTCGGCGCTCAGCCGCAACAATCCAGTCGGACCGCGGACGCTCCGTAGAGGGCAGATCGCCGACAACTCGAGGCGCTGCACGCCGCTTTTTTTTCACGCCATTTTTTCATTTACTTTTTCTCGGCTCCTTTTCAAGGTGCACGTGAAAATCATATCAGCGAATCGCCGCGGTGGATTACTTGTACTGGCTTTGTATGAAAGGGAAATGGTTTGTGGCGTCGGTTGTCGTCGGCTGCGCCGTGGCGGCCCCGGCACAGACTGCCTATGTCATCCGCTTCGAGCAGGACCTCTACGTGGTCGCCCTTGGGCAGTCCTTTGTCGTCAACGTGCTGGTGGAGCCGCAGTCGCTCTCCGGCCTCTACAGTTACGCGCTCAAACTGCAGGTGGATAATCTCAAGGCCCGCGTGAATGACTTGGGCGGGATCAGCGTGCCGGCACCCTTGGACTTCAATGGCGTGGCTGGGCCGGGCGCGCTGCGCGCGGTCGGCGCAGGCTTTGCCGGCGTGAAAGGGACGGTGAATTTTTTCGGAGAGCCGCGGGAGCACTACTCTGGTTCGCGGCTGGCCAGTTTCGCGCTGACGGACGGGAGCGCGGACGTTGGGGAGTACCAGTTGGGCCTGGAGGGTTACAACACGCTGGGGGCGACCGAGAGCTTGTTCGTCAATGGCGCCGGCGAGGTGCTGGATCCGTCGATCACTTTTCGCGGCGCGACCGTGCGCGTCGTACCGGAGCCGGCGGCGAGTGTGTTGCTCGTGGTCGGCAGTGTGGTGATGGGGGTTGCCCACTTGGCCCGACGCCGGTCGAGGGCGAGACCGCCGGAGAGGTCGAGGCGGGGCAAGGGACTGGGGAAGGCTTCAGGCGTGACGGCCGATGCGATCTGAAAGCCAGCTCAACCGATTCAGACTCGAGCCGCTGGAGGCTCGCGTCCTCTTGTCGGGTGACCAGCCGCCAATCAGCGCCGCGGCGACAGGCGGCGGCGCGACGGCAGAGGTTCAAGAGCTGGCCTGGCGGGACGGCTCCGCGGAGAGGGGTGAAGCGCTATCTGCCGACGCAACGGCGGCCTCGTACGATCCGTTTAGTCAGGTCGCCGATTTGTTTTCGGACGTGGAAGAGACCTCTGCCGGGCGTGCCCCTGAACCGTCCAACTCGGCGAATAGTCCTTCGCGGCCACCGACCGATGTCTCGGATTCTCTGGCTTTGGCGGCGCAGGATGATACACGCCTTAACCGTGCCGTGGTTTCCCCGACCAGCGCGGAAGACCGACTCTCCACGGCGCAGACCGGGTCGGCTGCGGGAACAGTCATGAGCGAAGCCACGCTGCCCGGGCAAGAGGGACCCTCGCCCAGCACAGGGGCGGACGCCGCTGACTCCGCCGCTACCCGCATGGTCGAAACGCTGCGCGCGCCGAACGGCCCTCCGGACTTTGCTCTCGTGGATTTTAGCGCTCGCCTGGAGAATTCTTTCACTCCCGGCCCGCGTCTCCTCCAAGAGTTTCTTCAACTGCAAACCCAGGCCCCGGCGATCACTGAAATTGGCGGTGCAATCAGTTCCGACCTGAGCCTGTCAGGCGTCGTCCTCGTCAACGGCGAAGCAACCCTCGAGGCCGGCGTGAAGCTGACGCTCGCGCCGGGGACCGTGGTCAAGTTTCGCAACCGCGGATTGCTGACCGTCAACGGGACGCTCGACGCGCGCGCCACGACGGAGCAGCCGATCGTGTTCACCTCCTGGCGCGACGACTCCGCAGGCGGCGATACCAACTCAGATGGCGCAAGCAGCGGCGCTTGGGGCGACTGGCGGAGTCTGATCTTCAACGACGGCTCCGACGACTCCATCCTCCAGAACGTCGAAGTCCGTTACGCCGGTAACCTGTTTCAGTCTGGCCACGGTGCGGGCTTCACGCCCAGTGTCATTCTGACCGACACGGATCTTTCGATGACCGACGTAGAGATGCGCGAGTGCGACAATGTCGGCATCGTCATCAACTCCGGCTCGCCCCGGTTGACGCGCGTATCCGTTGATAACGCCCGCCAGCCAGGACTCATCGGCGCGGTGATGGCGACCCCGGTCCTGTCGGAGCTCACGGTCACCCGCACGCCGCTGAACGGCTACCGGATGGACGGGGGCACGATCAACTCGGACGTCACGTGGGACTCTGGCGGTCTCCCGATTCATTTGAACGGGAGCGTCACGGTTGCGGCGGGCGCTACGTTGACGATCGTGCCCGGCCAAATCGTGAAGCTCTACAACGGCCAATTCATCACCTTCGACGGGACCCTCAAAGCCATCGGCAGGACCGACCAACCGATCATTTTCACTTCCTGGCGCGACGACACGGCGGGCGGGGACAGCCATCCAGACGGCGAGAGTGTCGGCGCGCAGGGCGACTGGCGGAGCCTGATCTTCAGCGACGGATCTGACGCCTCTGTGCTGCAGAACGTCCAAGTGCGTTATGGCGGCAATTTGTTCAGCGCTGGCCACGGCGCCGGTTTTACCGCGACGATCCACCTGACGGACACCGACCTGTCGCTGACGAACGTCCTGCTGCGCGACAATGATCACAGTGGCGTCTCGATTATCGGTGGCACGCCCAAGCTGACGAACGTCCAGGTCCTCCGCGCCCGGACTCTGGCTTTCGCGTCCGGCCTGACGGCCAATCCTGTCCTGGCCGCCTTGCAGGCAAGCGAGACGGGGCTGAACCGTTGGCGGATCGTGGGCGGCGAATTGACGCAGGACCGCGTCTGGTTTGCGGGCGGACTGCCGATGGAAGTGGCCGGTGATCTGACCCTGCCAAGCGGTGTGACGCTCACGCTGGCGAACGTCCAGCCAATCGTCTTGAATGGGAACGTCACCGTGGCTGCCGGGGCCACTCTGCAGGTTGCTCCCGGCCAGGTGATCAAGCTCCCGAACGGACGTTCCCTGACTTTCAGCGGCAAGCTCGACGCGCCCGGCACTGCCGCGGCGCCGATCATCTTCACTTCCTGGCGCGACGATGCTGCGGGCGGCGACACGAACGCCGATGGCGACAGCAGCGGCGCCTTGGGCGACTGGCGCAGCCTGGTCTTCGAGGATGGCTCCGATGAATCGGCGCTCAGCCACGTCGAGGTTCGCTACGCAGGCAATCTCTTCACCTCGGGCCACGGGGCCGGCTTTACCGCCAGCGTTCATCTGACGGCGAGCGATCTTTCACTGACCGATGTGCTCGTGCGCGACGGCGACGGACGGGGCCTCGTCATCAACTCCGGTTCGCCGAAGCTGACGCGCGTGGCCGTTCGCAACGCGCGCTACCAAGCCGTCGCCGCCAACTTCGAGGCACTGCCCTTGTTGCGTGAGCTTTCCGCAGAGGGTACGGCGCTGAACGCCTACTTGCTCGAAGGCGGCGAGGTGGTCTCGACGGACCACACCTGGGACACCAACGGTTTGCCGCTGCAATTGGCCGGCGACATGACGGTTCCAGCCGGTGTGACCCTCACGATCGTGCCCGGCCAGGAAGTGCGCTTCTATCAAGGCCACCAGATGGTTTTCAACGGCAAGCTCAATGCCGTGGGCGCTGCCGACAAACCGATCCTCTTCACGAGCTGGCGCGACGGCACACCGGAGGTGAGCGCGGGCGACTGGGAAGCGCTCTATTTCAATGACGGTTCCGACGGTTCGCTCCTGCAAAACGTCGAAGTGCGCTACGCCGGCAATCTCTATCATGCCGGTCACGGCAACGGTTTCGTGCCGGCCCTGCGGCTCGAAGGCACCGCCCTCTCGTTGACCGACGTCATCGTCCGCGACGTTGACTCGACGGGCATCCGCATCCTTTCCGGCTCGCCCACGCTGACCAACGTGGTCGTGCTCCGCGCGCGGCACGACGCCTTCTACGGCACTGTCGCAGCCACACCTACGCTGACGAACCTCACCGCGGTCGATACCGGCGGGGACCGCTACACGCTCGACGGGGGCGAGCTGTCCGGTGATCGCGCGTGGTGGATGGGCGGCCTGCCGATCGAGATGTTCGGAAGCGTGACTGTTCCGGCGAACACCACGCTCACGATCCTCCCCGGCCAAGTCGTGAAGCTCTCCAACGGCGAACAGTTCAGCGTCAATGGCACGCTCACCGCCGTCGGCACTGTGGATAAACCGATTATCTTCACCTCCTGGCGCGACGACTCGGTCGGCGGCGATTCGAACAACAACGGCGATGCTGACGGGCCGTTGGCCGGTGACTGGCAAGCGATCTACCTTAACGCCGGCTCCGACGCTTCCAAGCTGGAGCGCGTCGAAATCCGCTACGCCGGCAACCTCTACTACAACAGTCACGGCAGCGGCTTCACCTGGGCCATCCGCTTTCAGAACACTGCGGCCGTCGCTCGCGACCTGAAGGTCCTGCGCGCCGACGCAAACGCGGTGCGGCTGGAAGGCGGCGCGCCCGCCCTTGAGCGGGTCCGCGTTGAAGGCGCGCGCTGGTATCCCTTCTGGGTGACACAGGCATCGAATCCCGTGTTGTCCGAGCTGACCTCCGTGAACAACGGCTACGATGCGTTCGTGTTCGACGGCGGCGCGTTCTCCGGCGACCGGCGGCTGAACATCACCACGATGCCCTACATCGTGGACGGGAGTTGGACGGTGCCGGAAGGCGTGAAGCTCGCGGTGGATCCCGGCGTAGTGGTGAAGTTCTGGCAGGGCCAGCGGCTCACGGTGGAGGGCACGCTGGACGCGCAAGGCACGCTGGCGCGGCCGATCATCTTCACCTCCCGCCGCGATGACACGGCCTTGGGCGACACGTACCGCGACGGCAACACCGGCCCGCAGAGCGGGGATTGGACCACGCTGACCTTTGCGGCCACGAGCAAGGACAGTGTGCTGGACCACGTGGATATCCGCTACGCGGGCAACCTCTATTACAGCGGTCACGGCAGCGGGTACATCTCCGCCCTCCGCATCCTCGGCAGTGCGCCGGTCATCCGGAATACTCGTGTCCTCTGGAGCGACGCGACCGGCATCGAAGTCAACGCCAGCACGCCGCTGCTGGACCAGGTTTATGTCGAAAGCTCGCGCCACGATGCCGTTTGGATGAACGTCGCCGCCGCGCCGACGTTCCGCGGCCTGCGCTCCGTCAACAACAACGGCGATCGTGTCGTCTTGGAAGGCGGGGAACTCCCGGCCGACCGCACCTTCGACACCTCGGGGCTGCCGATCGAGGTCGTCGGCGAGATCACCGTGCCGAAGGACATCAAGCTCACGCTCGTGCCCGGCCAGGTGCTGAAGTTCTCCAACGGCGAGCAACTCAACGTCAACGGCACGCTGCAAGCCGTCGGCACGGCTGATCAGCCCATCGTCTTCACCTCGTGGCGCGACGACACCTACGGCGGCGATTCCAACAACAACGGCGCGGCCGACAGCCCCGTCAACGGGGACTGGGAGGCCGTTTACCTCAATGAAGGTTCCGACGCCTCGGTGTTGGAGCACGTCGTCCTCCGCTACGCCGGCAACCTCTACTATCAGCAGCACGGCAGCGGCTACACCTGGGCGTTGCGCTTCCTCAACACCAAGGCGACGGCCCGCCATGTCCGCGTGGAATACTCCGACGCCAGCGCGGTCCGCCTGCAGGGCGGCAACACGCCGACGCTGGACGATGTGCGCGTGACCGGCGCGCGTGGCTACCCATTCTGGACAGATCACCTCACGCGGGCCTTGCTAACCAACCTGTCGGCTGGCGACAACTGGTACGAAGCTTTCGTGCTGGGCGACAGCAATTTCACCCTCGACCAGGATTTGCGGCTCAACGTGACGCAGATGCCGTACGTCCTGGCCGGTTCGGTCACGGTGGCCGTCAGCGCGACGCTCGGGGTTGATCCCGATGTCGTCGTGAAACTGTGGCGGGGCCAGCAAGTAGTGATCGACGGCAAGCTCCTTGTTCAAGGCACGCGGGCCAAGCCGGTCATCTTCACCTCGCGCAATGATGACACGGCGGGCGGCGATACTTACCGCGACGGCTCGGCCAGCACCCCAACCGGCGGGGACTGGCAGTACTTTCAGATCAACGCGCCCAGTGTGGGCAGCACGCTGGACAACCTTGAGATCCGTTACGCCGGCAACCTGTACTACCCCGATCACGGCAGCGGCTACGTGCGCAGCCTCTACCTCGACGCGAATGCCGTTGCCAACGGGTTGACCGTCCGCTACGGCGACAGCGGCGGCGTGGCGGTCCGCAACGGCGCGACCTTCACGGTGAACGGCGGCCTGCTTACCGACAACAGCGGTTTCAACCTCTCCGTCGAGAACGGCGCGGCGAATCTCGCTCAAGTTGGCATCTTCTCCAGCGGGACCGGCGTCACGGTGGCTGCCGGGCAGCGCGCCACCATCACTGGCTCCGTGTTCGGCGGGCTGACGACGGCCGTGAGCTACGCCGGCACCGGCGACTTCGAGCACGTCGTCGCCACAGGCAACTGGTGGGGCGACGCCAGCGGGCCGAACGATCCTTCCACGCTCGACGGCCGCACCAACGACAACCCAGCCGGACAGACCGTCAGCGACTGGGTGGACTACGGCAGTTGGCTGACCGCGCCTCCCGCGCTGCCGCTCGGTCCTTATGTCGTCAGCCACAGTCCGACGCTCACCGCCGCCGCCGTGCCGAGCATCGAAGTCGTGTTCTCCGATCCGATCCAGGCCGCGACCTTCACGGTCGAGGACGTGCGCATCACTGGCCCCGACGGCAAGCCGGTGACCGTCAACTCGGTCACCCAGCTTTCCGGCACGCGGTTCCGCGTCGAGTTTTCTCCGTTCACCGGCACCGGACCTGGCGCACCGGCAGGCTTGGGTGATTTGAAACTGTGGTTGAAAGCCGACGCGGTGACGGGCGTCGCCAACGGCCAGCCTGTCGCAGCGTGGGTCGATCAATCGGGCAACGGCCTGGATGTCTTGCAGAGCGAGGCCGACCGCCAGCCCATCTTCGTGAGCGCTGGCCTCAACGGCAAACCCGCGCTGCGCTTCGACGGTAACGACTTCTTCCTGCGCGACAACGTGCTCGGCTCGACGCTCACCAGCCTCGATCAGGCCACGGCTTTCCTCATCTTGAAGCAGGATGGCGACAAACAGGAGAACTCCGTTTTGGGCTGGGGCACCTCGACCAACCGTCTGCTCTTCCACACCACTTGGGGCGACAGCCTGGCCTTCCAACATGGCAATGCCGAGGCAGGCGGCCAGGGTGGAACAGGCTGGCCGCAGCCGGCGGGTTGGGACGACCAGTTCCACCTCGTCCAGTTCTGGCGCAGCGGCGCGACGGTGGAAGGTTTCGTGGACGGCCAGGCGCTGGGCACGCGCTCGCTGGGCGACACGCCGGAGTTGGAAGAGTCGCTCCCCCTCTACATCGGCAGAGATTTTGTCGGCAACAACCAGAAGGGCCAGATCGCTGAGATCCTGGTGTTCGATTCCGCACTGAGCGCCGCCGACCGCGAGCAAATCACGCGCTACCTTGTGGCGAAGTACGGCCTCGCCTCGCAGGGGTTCGACGGGACGTTCTCCGTCGCCGTCGGCCCGGACATCACGGGCGCGAACGGCTACAAACTCGACCAGGACCGCGATGGCATCACGGCCGAGGCGACGGACGACGTTTACACCGGCGCAGTACATCTCGATCTGGCGGGGCCGCGCGTGGTGAGCCAGACGCCGGTCGGCGTCCAGACGGCCGCGGTGAACGAAGCCACTGTGCGCTTCTCGGAGCCGATCCTGGCGTCGAGCTTCACGTCGACCGACGCGCGGCTGTTGCGCCGGGTCGGTGAGGTCGGCCCAGCCGCGCCAGGCTTCTTCGTGCTCTACTACAAGGCGGTCATCGGGTTCGGCGACCTGGGCACAGCCGAGGCGGTGACCGCGAATCCGAGTCTCTTCAGCACGCTACTGACCGAGACGGCCAGCGTGATCAACTACCTGAACACAGGCAGCGACGCCCTCTATGCCGAAGGCCGTCCGTTCCCTGGGCAGACCATCGGCCTCGACTTCAACAACTTCGTCATCGTGGCCAGCGCGACGGTCACCATTCCGGCGGCGGGCGAGTGGACGTTCGGCGTGAACAGCGACGACGGATTCCGCCTCCAAGTCGGGTCGTTCGAAATGTCCTTCCCCACTGATCGCGCCCCAGCCACGACGCTCGCCACGTTCAACTTCCCAGCAGCGGGCGAGTATCCGCTGCGGCTGGTCTATTGGGAGAATGGCGGCGGCGCTGAAGTCGAGTTGTTTGCCGCCCAAGGCGCGCGCGCCGAGTGGAACGCCGACTTCCGCTTGGTGGGCGACACGACGAACGGCGGGCTGGAGGTCAAAGCCGTTCCGACCGCGCTGGTCGCGGCGCGCGCGATCACCGCGATCCGGCCAGTTTCGGACACTGAGTTCCGCCTGCTCTTCGATCCTGTCACGGAGAACGGCGTCTATTACCTCCAAGTCGGGCCGACCATCACGGACCTCGCCGGCAATCCGATGGACCAAGACCAAAACGGCGCCAGCGGCCAAGACCCGGCGGACCGTTACGAAGGCCAGTTCGAGTTCCGGCGCGAGCCGCTCCGCCTCATCGGCCAATCGCCCAGTGGCACGGTGCTGGGTGTGCTCGATCACATTGACGTGACATTCTCGGCGGCGATCCAAGGCGGCAGCTTCGGGCCGAGCGACGTACTCTTGCTCGGACCACAGGGCTTCGCGAACGTCACGGCGGTCGCGCAAGTCGAAGGCAACACCTATCGCATCTCATTCGATCGCGTCACCGCCGAGGGCAGCTACAACTTGAAAGTTGGCCCGGAGATCGCCGATCTCAGCGGCGTGATGATGGACCAGGACGCCGACGGCCTCGCGGGCGAACCGGAGGACCGCTACGACGCGAGCTTCCGGCTCGACGCCGTCGGGCCGACGATCCTTTCGCACACGCCGAGCGCATCGGTGGGGGCGCCGGTCAGTGCCATCGAAGTCATCTTCAGCGAAACCATCCTCGCTTCGTCCTTCCAACCGGAGGACATCGCGCTGGCCGGGCCTGACGGAGTGATTCCTGTCACCGGCATTACCCTCGTGAGCGGCAAGACCTGGCGCATCCAGTTCGCGGCGCAGCGGACGAGCGGGGTTTACACGCTGAAGCTCGGGCCGAACGTGAGCGATCCCGCCGGCACGCCGATGAACCAGGACGGCGATTCGACGAACGGCGAAGCGACCGACGCTTACGAAGGCAGCTTCACCATCGACAGCGCCGGGCCGCAGATCAAAGCCGCCACTCCGACGGGGACGATTGACCAGGCCTTCGCGCAAGTGACCGTCGAGTTCAGCGAGCCGATCGTCGTGGCGTCCTTCACTGTTGCGGACGTGGCGATCACGGGGCCGGCGGGCGCTGTCGCCGCCACTTCGATCAAGCGCGTCGATGCGACGCACTTCACCATCGTCTTCCCGGCCCAGAGCGCGCCCGGCACGTATCGTTTCGCCGTCGGGCCGGAGATCACCGACCCGGTGGGCAACGCGATGGACCAGGACGGCGACGGCGTGTTGGGCGAGGCGGCGGATGCGTTCAGCTTCGAGTTGGTGCTCGTGTTGCCGAACCTCGCCTTCGCTTCGACGAGCGTGCCCGCGACCATCCTCAACGGCGAAACGCTCACGGTGAGCTGGGCGGTGCGCAACGACGGCACGGCGGCAGCGAAAGCCCCGTGGCGCGACCGCGCGGTGCTCTCGCAAGACGACGTGCTCGGCAATCGCGACGATGTGATCCTGGGCACCATCACGCTCGATGCCAACCTGGCCGTGAACGACACCTACCCCCGCCAAGTGGCGGCGGCGGTGCCGTTCGGCGTGCAAGGCCCGTTCACCGTTTTCATCCGGCTCGACCTCGGCGGCACCGTCCTCGAAGGCGACGAGGAGGACAACGTGATCGCCGTGCCCATCGAAGTGCAGTACGCGCCGCCGCCGAGCGATCTCGTGGTCGTGTCGGTGACTGCCCCAGCCACGGCGGCGACCGGCGCTTCAGTCGAGGTGAGCTGGCAGGTCAAGAACCAGGGCGCGGCGACGACTTCGGCGGACGATTGGGCCGACCGAGTCTATCTGTCCGCGGACGACCAGTTCGGCGGCGACATCGACTTGGGCACGTTCACTCACAGCGGCGCGCTCAACTCCGGCCAGGCCGTTACCGAGACGCGCACGGTGACCCTGCCCGTCAATCTGGCTGCCGGTGCCTACTACGTCTTCCTCGTGACTGACGCGCGCAACCAGGTTACCGAGCCTGCGGCGGAGGACAACAACACCGGGCGCACGGCGACGGCCATCGAAGTCACGCTCGCGCCGGTGCCCGACCTCGCGCCTAGCGGTGTGATAGGGCCTGCCTCAGCCAACATCGCCACGTCGATCACGGTAAGCTGGACTGTGACGAACAACGGTGGGGCGATGGCCAAGAGCACATGGCTTGATCGAGTTTATCTCTCTCCTGGGGGCTTCCTCGGAGGCGCGGTTCAGATAGGGACCTTCCAACACACGGGCGACTTGGCCGTCGGTGAGCACTACGACCGGAGCGAGTCCGTGACCTTGCCTGTCGTCGTTGACGGGGAGTGGTGGTTGGTCGTTGCGACGGACGCGATTGACCAGGTCTTCGAGCGCGCCGGCGAGACCAACAACACCTCCGCTTCGCTGCAGCCCATCGTCATCACGCACTCCGACTTGGTGATCGACGCAGTGACCGCCCCGGCCACTGCGCAGTCCGGCGCTGCCATCAACCTCACTTGGACTGGCCGCAACGCCGGCACCGGCGCGACGCCCGCAGACTGGCTCGACCGGCTCTTCCTTTCCACCGACGACACGCTCTCGGGCGACGACGTGAAGCTTGGCGAGTTGGCCCACAGCGGCGCGCTGAATCCGAACCAGACTTACAACGGCGCGCTCACCGTCACCTTGCCCAACGGCATCGAAGGCAACTTCCGCGTCCTTGTCCAGACCGACGCGACCAACCAGGTCGAAGAAGGCGGCACGGAGAACAACAACGTCACCACCTCCGCCGCGCTGGCCGTGGCACTGGCGCCGTATGCCGACCTGGCCGTCAGCGATGTGACCGCGCAATCGCTGCTCATCGGCGATCCCGTCGATCTCACCGTCGCGTGGAAGGTCACCAACAAAGGCACCGGCCCCGGCACGGCGGACACGTGGATCGACCGCCTCGTGCTCTCACGCGACCAGACGTTCGGCAACGGCGACGACCGCGAGATTGGCCGCTTCACGCACGCGGGCTTGATGCCGGTCGGCACTTCCTACGGCGAGACGCACATCGTCCCGTTGCCCGTCGCCACGCAAGGCCGCTTTTACCTCTTCGTGCAGACCGATGCGACCGACGCGGTCTATGAACACACTGGCCCCGGCCCGAATGTCGCCACCCCGGACCATCCGGTCGATGTCGTGCGCGCGCCGTACGCCGATCTGGTCGTGAACGCGGTCTCCGTGCCCGCCGGCCAGGTCGCGCAAAACGGCCAGCCGCTCACCGTCGAGTGGACCGTCACGAACGATCCGGCGCGCGGCATCGGCCCGACGGACATCGGCCAGTGGAACGACACCGTTTATATCTCGTCCGACCCGAGCGGCCGCAACTGGGAGCTGGTCGGTTCGTTCCTCCACGCCGGGCCGCTGGGCCTCGGCGACAGCTACAGCCGCAGCGCGCAAGTGACGCTCCCCGCCGACGCCGCCGGCAAGTATTACGTCTTCGTCCACACCGAAGGGCCGTTCGAGTTCGTTTATACCGACAACAACACGGCGCGCTCGGAGGAAATCAACGTCCAGTTCGTGCCGCCGCCCAAGTCCGATCTCCAGGTGATTGCCGTGGCCAGCCCGGCGACTGCGCTCGACGGCGACAGCGTCGAAATCACCTGGACCGTCCGCAACAACGGCCCCGACCTGCTCGAGGGCACGTGGACCGACGCGGTCTATCTCGCGCCCGATGGTGACTTCAATCGGGCCGTCTGGCGCGCGGCCTTCCCGCGCTCGCAGCCGCTCGAAGCCGGCAAATCTTACACGCGCACGGAGCTGGTGCCGGCGCTGTCGCACACGCAAGGCGTGTTCAAAGTCTTCGTCAAGACCGATGCGAACAACGAAGTCGCCGAGCCGAACGAAAACAACAACCTCTGGCCCGCAGCGAACACGCTCACGCTCGCGCTCCGCCCACGGCCCGACCTGCAAGTCACCACCGTCGTCGCCCCGCGCACCGTGACGAGCGGCGGCGTAATCGACGTCGAGTTCACCGTCACGAACCTCGGCCCCGTCGCCACGCCCACCGGCGGCTCGCGCTGGACCGACAGCGTGTGGCTCTCGTTCAACCGGCAGCCCGGCGGCTGGCACCTCGGCGATCTGGCCAACGGCAGCGCGCTCGAGCCGGGCGCTTCGTATCGCACCCGCGCGACCTTCGCCATCCCGCTGCGCGCCGCGGGCGACTTCTTCGTGGTGGTGAAAGCCGACAGCGGCAGCCGCGTCGATGAGCATCCGTACGACGGCAACAACGTCGGCTCGCCGCCGGAGCCGCTCACCGTGAACATCCTGCCCGTGCCGCCGCCCGACCTCGTGATGCAGCACGTCGCCGGGCCGATCGAGGCCTTCGACGGCAGCTCCCTCGTCGTGCGCTATCGCGTCGCCAACCTCGGCGCGGGCGTCACCTTCCCCGGCTCGTGGTCCGACAGCGTATGGCTCACCCGCGCCAAGGACCGGCCGAACGGGTTGCGCGGCGACGTGTTCCTCGGCAGCTTCGGCCACAGCGGCGCGCTGGAGGTCGGCGACTTTTACGAGAACACCGTGACGGTGCGGGTGCCGGCGCACATCTCCGGGCAGTTCTTCCTCACCGTGTGGACCGACCAGAACGACGGCGTGGTCGAAAGCGCCTTCGACGTGAACCTCAATCCCGACGCGCCGAATGACATGGAAGGAAGCAATTTCAAGGCGACGCCCATCAACGTGCTCTACTCGCCGCCGCCCGACCTCGAAGTCACGCAGGTCATCGCCCCGCCCGCCGGCCTGGGCGGCCAGGAGGTCACGATCAGTTGGACCGTCGCCAACAACGGCTCGGGCCGCACCGACCGCGACCGCTGGGCCGATGCAATCTATCTCTCCACCGACGACAAGCTCCGCGATGGCCGGGGCGAGGAGTATCTCGTGTTCGGCGTGCCGCACGTCGGGACGTTGGAGAGCGGCGAGTCGTACACCGAGACGGCGACGTTCACGCTGCCGCCGTCGGCGGAGGGCAGTCACTTCATTGTCGAAACAAACGTCGATCCGGGCATGCTGCTCACTGACGAAGACCTCTTCCTCAAGGAGGTCAAAGACGTCCTCGAGCGCGCCGAGCAGAAGTTGGGCAAGCCGCTCCTGCAAGTGTCGATGGCCGACCTCCAAAAGCTTACCAGAGACGACATCATCTACATTCTCACCGGCGGCGGGAAGCTGGGCTTCGTCGGCGTGTGGGAAGGTCCGTTCAAGGAAAACAACCAGCGCGCCGCCCCGAGCGCCGTCACCAACGTGCCGGCCGACTTGGTGCTCGCCTCCGTGACCGCGCCCGCGACGGCCTTCTCTGGCGACGAGCTCGAAATCACTTATACGGTGAAGAACCAGGGCGCCAGCGCGGTCTGGTCGGGCACGCGCTTCTGGCGGGATTACGTGTATGTCAGCCTCGACGAGACCTTCAGCCCGGACCGCGCTTACCTCGCCGCGACGGTGATTCACAATGCGGGGAGCGCCTTGCAGCCGGGCGAGACTTACACGGAGACGGCGCGCGTCGCGCTGCCCGAAGGCATCCAGGGCAAGCGCTACGTGCACGTCTTCCCGGCCATCGGGGTCGATCGCGACGGCCGGCCGAGCTTCACGGGCGTGGGTCCGGGCCAGTATCCGAGTTGGCCCGAGTACTTCCAGCAAGTGGTCTGGGAAACGCCGGATCGGAAGAACAACCGCGGCGCGCCGGCGGCGGTCGATGTGATCTATCGCGAAGCCGACTTGCAGGTGATCGGCATCACCGTGGCGGCG
>ORMF010993934.1_pt1 | contig 15307 bp, 22 predicted proteins | sample 1779871 | NCBI WGS metagenome assembly ORMF01 (sample SAMEA104232316, study PRJEB22302) | groundwater metagenome | biome: forest; feature: aquifer; material: groundwater | place: USA | collected 2011-08-07 | depth 5.4 m | reverse complement strand
TTATCCTGAGCACGTACGCAGTTGTAGCAGCTACCACCTGCTTGCCCCGAGCTTGTCGAGGGGCTCCGCCCAAGACGGACTAAACGTACAGACAATTTGCGAGCGTCCGCCGTAGCCTTTGGCAAAGGTGGAAATTTGGGTGGAACCCCCCGCCTCTCGCGAGAAGCGGGGCCCAAGCGAACTTGATTCGTTTGGGTTGTTTTATTTTGAGACTATACTATGAAAAAAATTAAGACACTACCTTACGCCAGTTATCAAGTATCACTAAAAATACTTTTGAAAAATAGGGCAGGAAAAATACTACTTCTAAAGTGCATACCGGGTGGATCTATGCCCGGATACTACGACTTCCCAGGAGGTAGGATCAACAAGACTGAACTAACTATTCCACTACCAAAGTTAATCAAACGAGAACTCAATGAAGAATTGGGGAACACCGTACGCTACAAGCTCAACGAGCAGCCGGTAGCTATTGGCCGCCACTGGTATAACTCTAAATTATTACGAAAAAAACAGGATGTCCTTTGGGTATTTTTTGAAGCTAACTATACGCGAGGTAAAATTAAAATCTCAACTGAGCATACGATTTATCGATGGGTAAAAATTACTAAAAAAAACGCGAGCGTCTACTTCACCAGAGGTGCCCTGCGGGGAATAAAAAACTACCTGACCCATAAATTATCATAACCCCCTATGTCAAATTCTCATTCTACTATCGAAGCCAAGCGTCACTCACTAGCCCACCTTCTAGCCGCCGCTGTGGCCGAACTTTATCCAGAAGCCAAGCGCACCATCGGCCCAGCGGTTGATGATGGTTTTTACTATGACTTTGATTTTGGTGCGCAAAAGGTCACGGAGGCTGATCTCACTAAAATAGAAGAGAAAATGCGCGAGCTCCTACCAACCTGGAACGAATTCACCCGTGCTGAACATTCTGCAAGTGATGTTAAAAAAATGTTCGCTTTCAACCCCTATAAACTTGAGCTGATAGAAGAATTTTCCAAGGACGGCCAAACGCTCACCTGCTACACCTCCGGTCCGCCAGCTGGCGCCTTCACCGACCTATGCCGCGGCGGGCACGTCGAACGCATGAAGGACATTAAGTCTGCCTCCTGGAAGCTTGATAGAATCGCTGGTGCCTACTGGCGCGGGGACGAGAAGAATAAAATGCTCACGCGCATCTACGGCCTAGCCTTCGAGGGTAAAGCTGAGTTGGCTGCATACTTAGCCCAACATGAAGAGGCTTTAAAGCGCGACCACCGTAAGCTAGGTAAGGAGCTTAAGCTCTTTACCTTCTCCGACCTGGTTGGCCCGGGGCTCCCCCTGTGGCTCCCTAGGGGCGCCGTGATTGCCGACGAGTTGGAAAAGCTGGCGCAAGAAACTGAGTTCAAGGCTGGCTACAGCCACGTGCGCACGCCGCACATTGCCAAGGAGGCCATGTACAAAACCTCTGGCCACCTCCCCTACTACGCTGACAGTATGTTCCCGCCGATGGTGATGGACGAGGACGGCACCAAGACAACCTACTACCTCAAAGCCATGAACTGCCCCCACCACCACCAGATCTACGCCGCGGAACCTAGGAGCTACCGCGACCTGCCGCTCCGCTTGGCTGAGTACGGCACCTGCTACCGCTACGAAAAATCAGGCGAGCTGTTTGGCTTGATGCGCGTGCGGCAGCTCAGTATGAACGACGCGCACCTCTACATAACCCCCGAGCAGTTCGCTGCTGAATTCCGCGCGGTTAATGAAATGTACCTCAAGTATTTCAAAACCTTCGGCATTGAGAAATATATCATGCGCTTCTCAACCCATGATCCCAAGGAGCTCGGAAAAAAGTATGTGGACGAGTCCGAGTTGTGGCTCAAGACCGAAAAGTTGGTGCGCGACACTATGAAGGCAAGCGGGATTAACTTTGTGGAGGTGCCCAACGAAGCCGCCTTCTACGGACCAAAAATAGACGTCCTGGTGTGGAGCTCCATAGGGCGTGAATTCGCCATTGCCACCAACCAAGTCGACTTTGCCCAGCCCAAACGTTTTAATCTTACCTACGTGGACAAAGGTGGGGTCGAGAAAACACCGCTCTGTATCCACCGCGCGCCCCTAGGTACACACGAACGATTCATCGGTTTCTTGATTGAGCACTATGGCGGGGCCTTCCCCACCTGGCTCGCACCGGTGCAGGTAAAGCTGCTGCCCGTGGGCGAGGCTCACCACGCCTATTGCCACCAACTAGCCACTGAACTCAGGGATATGATGATCCGTGTGGAAGTGGATGACGCTAATGAAACTATTGGCAAAAAAATCCGCCAGGCGGAAAAAGACAAGGTCCCCTACGCGCTCGTTATCGGCGATAAGGAAATAGCCTCGGGTGAACTGGCGGTGCGCAGGCGTGGACAGAAAGAGCTCCTCAATTTAGGTAAAGACCAATTCATAAACCAGCTACGACAAGGGATAACTGAACGTAAGAGTTTATAACAAAATAAATAACCCGCTACGTCCATAATGGCACATAGCGGGCAAAGATGTTACTTGCTTAGTTAGCGGTCCCTACCGGTATCGGCAGATGATCCTCAATCGCCTTAAGCAAATCAGTTACTTCGTACGGCATAGCAAAGGTGGCTACTGCCCCCAGAGCTTCGACTTCTTTTTGGGTTGGGTTTTTACCCTCTCCAAACGCTGCTGATACAATGATAATGGGCACGCTCCGACTGAGCGTGTGCAGCAGGTCAACGCCACTAATCGGCGACATACAGAGGTCAGTAACAATGATGTCAAAGGGTTGTTCTGAGGCCAATACCTCATCCAGTGCGGCTTTGACATTCCGCGCCATCACCACCTCATACCCTTCAGCAATGAGGGCTTGACGCAAAGCCAACAAACCTTGCGTGTCATCGTCGACCAGTAAAACCTTTATGTTTCGCATCGTATTTCTCCAATTGTGTGTGATTGATATTTTGATTTATATTCTATAACAACTTATAACAGGCCCAGACCGAGGCCGCCATCCTAACAGCTCCACCTAAGTAGAGCCAGAAAAACGCCAGGTTGTGGAACCGGTACCAGGGTTTATTCAAGGGATCCAGGTTATAGAGCACCGGGCCAAGCATCGACAAACCGGGTACCAGCCCGACAATGAACAGTCCAGCGTGCCCCAGACGATGGAACCGGCGTATGAGCGCTTCGCGCTCAACATCAACTTTGCTCCAAAACCTTTCCCACCACCTGATTTTACCCGGCGGTAACCCGATAAAACGAGAGAACGCTCTATACAGCTTAAGGAGAAGGGCAAACACAAAGTGTGTTACTGTTACATCAAGCGCGAGCTTGATAAGGTACGTGGCCAAGGTGACCACCAGTACCAAGGGCAACGTTAACCCATGATCAAACCACCAGGTCGGAGTGGCCTCGATCAACCATAGAAATTCAACTATAAATTTTAAAAGATCCAAGGTTCACTCCGTTTTGTTTGAGAGATTGATTATTTTTTACTTCCAGCTACTATAGCAAAGATGGCTAAAAAAGTCAATACCCAACCACTCGTAACCATCATCGGCCCTACCGCCGGCGGCAAAAGCCGCCTCGCTGTGCAGCTTGCCAAACAGTTCCGCGGCGAGGTGATTTCAGCTGATTCGCGCCAGGTCTACCGAGGCTTAGATATTGGCAGCGGCAAGATTACTACGGCAGAACAGCGCGGTATCCCCCACCACTTGCTTAACATAGCCAATCCTCAACGAACGTTCACGGTCGCGCAGTACCAAAAGCTCGCGCTAGGGAAACTACAGGACATTTGGCGGCGCGGTAAGCTGCCCATACTCTGCGGCGGCACGGGGTTTTATATTGAAGCCGTCATTAAAGGCACGGTACTACCACAAACCCCGCCGAACATTAAGGTGCGTGCGCGGCTCGAAAAAAAATCTACGGCCGAACTCGTCCGATTACTGCGGCAACGCGACCCTGCTCGAGCCAGGGCAATTGATACCCACAACCGTCATAGGCTGGTACGGGCGCTGGAAATTGTTGCCGCGGCTGGAAAGGTTCCAACCGTGCCTGGCCAGCCACCAACCACCAATACGCTCATCATAGGCCTCAAACCGCCACCGCAAAAACTTCGTCAGCTCATAAACCACCGCCTCCGGAGCCGCTTGCGCCATGGCTTGGTGAATGAAGTGCGGCAGCTACACCACGGCGGCCTGTCGTGGGCTAAGCTGGGGGCTTTGGGCCTCGAATACCGCTACGTGGCGAATTTCTTGCAAGGCAAAATTACACGAGTTGAGCTGGAGCAGGTGCTCAATACCAAAATTTGGCAGTACACCCGGCGGCAAATGACGTGGTTTAAAAGAATGCCAGGTATACACTGGGTCACTTCCACAGCTGCGGCTGAACGCCAGGTTGGCCGCTTCCTGACAGAAAATAAAAACCCCAGTTTCGCCTCTCGAAAAACTAGGGTTGTGGTATAGGTTTGTATCGTTTGGCCGGATCGCGGCTCGGCAGCAACGCTGTAACCAGCGACTCGCCCGTTTGGAGCTGTGCTTTCACCTGGGCGGTGAGCTGGGGAACTTTGACACCAAAGCGGTAGGCAGCGGCCACTAGTGCACTGGCTAAGCAGAGTTCAAGTGGGGCGCCATCTACATTGATAGCCTTTCTGACGAGCTTGAGGAACTCCTCCTGATCGGCGAGCGGCGTTAGGGCACTGAGCTCTTTCCAGTCCTGGTGAAGCTGGTCCAGCTTTCGTTCGTACAGGTAGTGAGCATAGCGCTCGGCGCAGGTGGGGCAGATAGCTGTACCATCGATGAACACCACGTAGTGGTGCCGACGTTCGCACCAGAGTGATCGTCCGGCGCGACAGCTATGGCACAGCGGTTGGCCGTCGTGCTGTACACCATCTGCATCAATGAAAGTTACTAGTGTAACGCGGGAACGTGGTTTTTGGCACACCACGCAGAGCTGTTTTTTTGACATGGTTGTACCTCTTTCTTTTTTATATTTAAAAATAGCACTTTTACTGTTGGCCAATCATAGCATTACTGGCAAATCCAGTCAACGCTAAATATCCCGTCGTGTGGGCGGGTCGGTAGAGTACACTTTACTTTCCTAGCTCGCTCTTAAGTAGTTCTTCAGCCGCCTGCGGGTCAACCTTACCTTTGGTTTCCTTCATTACGGCGCCCACAAAAAACTTGAGCAGCACCGCTTTACCGGCCTTGAGCTCAGCCGCTTGCGCTGGGTAAGCGGCGAGCACGCGTTTAATAACCTGGCTCATCTCCCCTCCCCCACCCTGGGCCAAGTCCTCATCGGCTAAAATAGTAGCTGGATCTTTACCCGTTTCAACCATACGTTTGAGCAGCACTTGGGCGTTGGTTGAGTTTACTCGCCCACTCACGACAATCTGAAGAAAATCACCGAACTGGCTCGGGCTCACGGGCTCGGACTCGAACGACCGCTTCATGTCGCTCAATATCGTAAGGTACTTGTTCAGTATCCAATTTGTCGCCAGCCGCATTGCTGACTTAACATCGCCTTCAAATATAGACAAGGCTATATCTGCAACTCTATCAGTGAATTCACCTACAACCCTATTCGCCAACAAAAATTCCGTCACCTTGTTGGTGAGGCCCCCTTTCTCGTAGTAGCGTTTCCGTAGCTCCGCTGGTAATTCTGGTAGACTAGCTCGCCACCCCATGATTTGGTCTAACGAAAGCTCAAACGGTGGAATATCCGGCTCAGGGAAGTAGCGGTAGTCGTGCACCGCTTCTTTCTCCCGTTGCGCTACCGTCTCCCCTGCCTTTTCATCCCAACCTCGAGTGGAACCAGTTTTTGGCGGCGTGCCCTTTTCCCACAGTTTGCCTTGCCGTTCAATCTCGTACGCCAGTGCCCGCTCCACCGCACGGAACGAATTCAGGTTCTTAACCTCGGTCTTAGGGTACAGCGTACCCTCGCCCGCCGGTCGGAGCGATACGTTGGCGTCGCACCTCAGGTGACCCTTCTCCATGTCGGCATCCGACACGCCCAGGTAGCGCATAATAAGCCGCAATTCCTGCAGAAACGCTTTGGCCTCCGCTGGACTTTTAAGTTCCGGCTTGGTAACAATCTCAGCCAGTGGCGTGCCAGCGCGGTTGTAATCAAGGAGGGAGCTTTTACCAAGGTGCGAGAGCTTGGCCGTGTCCTCCTCCAGGTGCAGCCGCTCTATGCCAATTTTTCTGACCTCACCACCTACTTCAACTTCCAGGTACCCCTCGCTCGCTAAAGGTTCGTCGTACTGGGAGATTTGGTAACCCTTCGGCAGGTCGGGGTAAAAGTAGTTCTTACGGTCGAACTTCGAACGCTCATTCAGGTGGAGGTTGAGGGCCAGAGCCGCCTGAGCGCCCAGGCGGATAGCCTCAGCGTTAGGCACCGGCAGCGTGCCGGGGTGGCCCATACACACCGGGCAAATGGTGGTGTTAGCCGGCTTATCCTCGCCCGTGTTGTCGCACGAGCAAAACATCTTGGACTTGGTTTTGAGCTGGACGTGTATCTCCAGGCCAATAACTGGTTCGAGGTTCATACCACGGTATTCTAACACAATAGCAACAACCAAACACCAAGCTGCAATGCCTAGCGATAAAAACTTCTAACAATCTGCCACACCTTAGCATGTACCTCCTGGGGTGTTAGCAGTCGTCCACGCTCCACGCACTCCACCACGGGAAACCTATACATTTGTGCCAGCTCAAGGTAGGCCCGTTCGGCGGCCTTGAGGTGCACTAGGTTGCCCTCGTGAATGTCACGCTTAACACCGCGCAGGTACGTTCGCGATTTTTTCTTACCCACTAAACGCTGAGCCTGGGCCGCCGGCATATGTAAAATTATGGTGAGGTCGGGCTTGGGAATGTCCAGCACTTCGTACTCCGTGTGAAACAGCCACTGCCAGAACGTACGGCGCTCTGACTGGCGCGCTATTTTTCCGCCCTGGTGCCCGGCATTGCTCAGGGTGTAGCGATTAGCAACAATAAGCTTACCCTGGCTAAGCCACTGGCGAACTTTGGGTGCCAGAGCAAACCGATCCACCGCATAAAAAAGTGAAGCGTCGTAAGGGGAAACTGCCTCGGGGTTCCGACCAAGCTTACCGGTGAGGTAGCGCTCAACCAGCCGGGCCGAGGGCTTACCGTACTGTGGCACGTCCACAATGGCTACGCGCTTACCCGCCTGCTTGAGCGCACGCACCAGCAGCTTAAATTGCGTACCCTTACCCGAGCCATCGGTACCTTCTATGACAATAAAAATCCCCTGTCGTTTCATAAATGTTTAACGCTTCCGCGAGTACGTAACAAACCTATACACTATACTGCCCTCAGTACGGGGTTCGGAAATCTCAGTCCGTTCAAACACATCTGCCGGAACAGCGGGGAAGAACGCGTCACACAGGAAAGCTCCATCAATTTCCGTTAGGTAAATGCTTTGGCAGGCGGGGTGGGTAATGGCTTCGGCGTAGACCGAAGCACCACCAATCACAAACACCTCACCAGCCCCTTGCCCTTCGGCCTGGGCTAGCGCTTCATCAAGCGACCTGGCCCCTAAAACCCCCTGGGGCAACTCTAGGCCCTGGCGGCTTAAAACCACGTTTATACGGCCCTCCAGGGGCCTAAAACGGCCCGGGATTGAGTCCCAGGTGGTTCGGCCCATAATGACGGCGTTTGGCTTGCCCTGGCCCAAGGTGACCTCTTTAAAGTGCTGCATATCGCCCTTGAGGTTCCAGGGCAGTTTGCCGCCCTGCCCTATGCCCCTGTTTTTATCCACCGCGGCGATGATTGAAAACATCATGAATCTTATTTGCTTATTTCGTTAAATTAACAAATAGTACTAATGGCATGACGGAGTTTACGCTCGACCGCCCCCAAGCGATAGTACACCTGCAACCCCCGCTGTTCACTCTCAACCAAATCAACAGCAGCCAGGAGAGCTAGGTGTCTTGAGGTAGCAGAAAATGAAAGCCTGAGCATGGCGGCCAGCTCCCCTACCGTCGCCTGACGATGGTCTTTTAGGTAGTGCACCAAGGTCAATCGTCGTCGATTAGCCAGCGCTTTAAACAGTCGTTCGAATTCACGCATAATTTCCACAACACTATAGCTTTATTCTCACTACACACTAACTCTATTTGTTTATTTCGTCAAATTAACAAACAATCAAAAAGGGGGGGCTAAATGTTCACCTCGAACTTAATAAAAGGATGGAACTGATAGTTTTCTAACACTACATCATCAACCGTAAGTTGAGCCATAGGTTTCTGCGCTATCTTAAGCGTAGGGAGTGGGTATGGCGTGCGACTGAGCTGCTCCTTTAACCCTGGGATATGGTTAAGTGAACGAATATGCGTATCTCCCATGGTATGGGTAAAAACACCTGGGGTAAGCTTAGCTTCTTGGGCAATGATAACCAGTAGCGCCGCGTAGCTCGCTATGTTGTACGGCACACCAATCGCAATATCTGCGCTCCGCTGGTAGAGTTGCATATCGAGACGGCCGTTTGATACGTGGAACTGAAAAAAGGCATGACATGGCGGTAGTGCCATCTTAGGAATGTCTGCCACATTCCAAGCCGAAACTATGAGGCGACGAGCGTCAGGGTGGTTCTTGCCGGTAGCTAAAATTTTAATAATACCTAAGACGTGCTGAATCTGGTCTATATGACGCTTATGGTAGGTCTGCTGAGACTCATCCCAATCAAATGCTTCCCACTTGCGCCACTGGTACCCGTAAATGGGGCCCAACTCACCTGATGGGTCGGCCCAAGGGTCCCAAATACCAGTGTACTGCTTTAGACCATCGTTAATATTTGTTGCACCCTTGAGGAACCACAACAGCTCCGCAATAACATTACGAAAATTCACCTTCTTTGTGGTAACGAGCGGAAAACCCTCCCGCAAATCGTACTTCCGCTGGGTGCCAAAAATGGTTATATTCCCCACGCTTGAACGGTCCTCGTGCTTCTCGCCGTGGTCCATTATTTCTTGTACTAAGCTCAGGTATTGTTGCATAAGGTTAGAGGGCTTGACCAAAACACCACCCGCTAGTAAGATAGCGGCAAATCGATAAAATCACAAATTACCACAAACTAGGAGAATACAAATGAATCTTAACAGTAACGGGACTACTGCCTACGTAGCAGGCGCGTTGACGGGCTTAAAAGGCAAAGAAGCCACAGAAACAAAACAGTTCTACATCGACATCGCTGAAGTCTGCCGCAAATATGGCATTACCGCCTACTTGCCTCACGTACAAACTGACGTTACACCAAGAGTTGGGTTACTTGAAAAACGGCATGGGTTCTACCACCGTAAAGTGGCTAATGAAATCAATGCGGTTGACAAGCGGGCTATACGCAAGTCAGACCTGGTCGTGATGTACGGCACAGAACCATCGGGTGGAACCGGCATTGAACAAGAGTACGCCCGAGTGTGCGAAGTGCCGCTCATCATGATGTACAAGGCTGACCCTAAGGCGTCACGAATGGTGGTCGGTAACCAGAACAAGTACCTGGCGGTACTATTCTTCAAAACATTCAAAGAAGGTTTGCGCAAGCTCGATAGAGCATTGAAGCGCATAAAACCAGCTCTGGCAAATTAACGCCAGACTTCATATATGCAAAAAGTGACCTATCGCAGTAGGTCACTTTTTTATTTCCCTGTACTCCCAAACCCGCCCGTACCACGGGGCGTTTCCGAAAGCTCTAGAACCTCCACCACCTCAACCGATTGCACTGGTTGAACCAGGAGCTGCATAACTTTATCCCCTGCTGTAAAGTGGTAATCGGTATCGCTGGTGTTGAGCAGGGTAAGCAGCAGCTCGCCACGGTACCCCGAATCAATAACCCCGGCCATCACCTTCAGACCGTGCTTAGCCGCCAAGCCCGACTTATCCCAAAACAACCCCACGTAGCCCTGGGGTACGGCGATGGAAACGCCAGTGCGAATATCGCTCAGGCGCTCCCCTGCTGGCACCACGCAATCCTCCAGCGCAAAAAAGTCTAACCCAGCATCACCGGGGTGGACGTAGCTCGGCAGCTTAGCGCGCGGGTCAAGTTTTTTTACCTCCAGCTTCATAAGTATAACTTAACAATCTTCTCCTCAATTTGTTTATAAAGTTCAGGCAAGGTGCCGGAGTTTATGAGCCGCACCTTGGCCCTGCGCCCCAGGCCACGGATAAACACCTCGGTGGGGAGCTTTTCCTCGCGCTTGAACTGCTCAACGGTAAAGTTGCGCTCCCCTACCTTCTCACCGCGGGTGCGAGCACGCCGGAACCTGAGCTCCAGAGGCGCGGTTAGGTACACCAGCAAAAATCCGGGCAAACCTTTTAGCACCTCCAGCTCAGCCGGATGGCGCATACCATCTATAACCACGCGGCGCTGCCAGGTCCGTGCTATTTCAGCTTTAATAACCTCAGCCAGCACTCCGCCCCCAAACCGTTCCCTGAGCCCCCCACCAGGTTCATTTCGTTCACGCGGCTGACGGGCAGGTACAAGCGCCCTAAAACATCAACCAAAATTTTAGAAAATCGGTAGCCCACAAAACCATGGTGGCGAACGAGGTAGTGCGAGGCAACCTCTTTACCAGCCAGCTTCTCGCCTACAAAAACAATCACCAGTGGCTTTACTGCCGTACCTTTTCGTCTCTGGCTACTTTTTCTCTTAGCTCGTTCCACCGTAAAAGTTCTTAGTGCTTAGTCAATAGTTCTTGAGTATCACTAAAAGCTAACGACTATGAACTATGAACTTCTCCTTTAAAGTTCTCGTGCATCTTGCTGGCTTGTGGACCCTGCGCTCCAAAGTACTTGTGGCTGGCATCGTACGGGTGCTCGGCTGGGCTGGAGAGCGGCATAAAAGCGATCTGGGCAATGGGCATATTGTAGTACAGCTTCACCGGCAGGTTGCCAATGTTGTGGAGCTCCAAAGTCGGCTTAAGGCTGTTGCCGGGGTCAATGAACCCAGCGGTGGCGTGGATGATGATGCCAATGCGCCCGAGAGAAGACTTGCCCTCCAGCCTGGCTACCATATCGTCCGCCAGGGTTATCTTCTCCACCGTCACCCCGAGCGCAAACTCACCGGGGTGAATGACGAATGGCCGCCCATCGGCAATTAGTACCTCTTGCATCAAATCGGCAATTGGCTCTTTGACGTCGATAAAGGCGTGCTCGGTATTGCGGAAGATGAGGAACTTGCTGTCGAGGTGCAAATCAACCGAGGCGGGTTGCAGCGCGCCCTCATACAAAGGCTCGATGCCAATCTTGCCCGCCTTGAGGGCGGCTTTGATATCGCGGTCAGAGAGGATCATGAATTAATTACCAAAAAAGTAAATAATTAAGTTCTACCTTCAACGGGGTCTAGCTCAACTACAGAAAAACGTTCATCTAGGGTGCTCAAATCTAAACCTCTTCCAAAATCAGAAGTTAAGGTCGAACTAGAATTTAGATTTTCAGCGCCAACTCGGGCTAAAAGTTTTGCCGTCTCTTCACCGACTGGAATATACACATTCTTTTGAGCTTGGATATCCGATTTTTCTGCCGAATCATACCTCTTTGGATAAGTAACTGTAGTTGATACTTCCAAAATATGTTTCCAGCTTTTGCCTTTTGCTACCTCAGCAGCAGATTTCATATCATCCTTGCCCAATTCCCATCTTGGGAATCGCGTTCCGTTATGTATACCCACCTCGTTACCCTCTACACCCCTTTCGCCAATCCTAAATGTCATACCAGCCCAACCCGGATTGTCCATTTTCGGCTTAAAAATATCAATAGCTGCCACCATCCGAGCCTTATCTTCAAGGGATACCCCAGCACCAACCCTTAAGTTTCGAAGTTCATCAATATAACTATTAATATCAACCGGTGAACCTGGCCAGGGAACGTCCTCAACTCGTTTAGCATATTGTGCGCCTTGCTCCTGAATCAACCTCTCGCGTTCGCTCTTATAAACTTCATCATACGTTCTGACATACTCATTTGCTTCCTCATGCATCTCGTCTATATGCTCTTGAGCAAGGCGTAGATTTTCTTCGTATGTTTTTTCGCTCTGCTGGACCGCCTTTTCAATCTCTGCCCTTTTACCACTAATCGCAGCAATAAGCTTACTAACAAAATTTGATTCGTCTAAAGCCTCTTCCTCTTTTTTATCATGCTTTAGTTGCCACGCCGCTGAGTCATGCTCCTGATACAACTTCTCGCTAGAAAATTTTTCTGACATACTGTTGTTCCCTTCTCTTATAGGAAAAGTGGCTATAATCTAAACCAATTTCCTGAAAAATAAGGTTAAATTTCTAAATATGTATGAAAAAACCTAAGGTAATAATAGCATTTTAACTAATACGTGGCGAAGGCTTAGGCGCTGACGTTCACCCTGACCGCCGGCCCCATGGTGGTAGTGAGCGTGGCGCTCATCAGGTAGGTGCCCTTGGCGCCGGAGGGTTTGACGCGTTTAACCCCCTCTAGTAAAGTGGTAAAGTTCTCCAGCAATTTCGGCGCCTCAAACGAGAGCTTGCCTATCATCTGGTGCACATTGCCGGTGTCATCGGCCTTAAAGCTGATTTTACCCTTGTTCAAGTTCTCCACCGCTTTGGCCACGTCAGGAGTAATAGTCTCCGTCTTCGGGTTGGGCATCAACCCTTTTTGCCCGAGGATTTTGGCAATGGGCGCGAGGTGCTTCATCATCTCAGGGCTGGCCACAGCCACGTCAAAATCGCACTTGCCGGTGGTTTGAATTTCCTTAATCAGCTCCTCGCCACCGACCAGCACCGCGCCGGCGGCTGTGGCAGCTTTGGCTTTGTCCTCGCCGCAGAACACAGCAATGCGCTTGGTCTTGCCTACACCGTGCGGCAGCACCACCGACCCGCGTACCTGCTGGTTAGCTTGCTTAACATCAACCCCCAGGTGAAGGTGCACCTCCACCGAGGCGTCAAACTTGGTGGCTGGCTGCGCCTTAATGAGCGCCACGGCCTCGTCCGGCTGGTAGGACTTGCCGGGCGTGAGTGCGGCTTTGGCGGCCTTGTACCGCTTGCTGCGTTGTGACATACGTGAGTTCTCCTTAGAGTGGTACAAACGTCCGCTAAGGGACTCCCACCAAAAGTAATAAGTACTGAAAAATCTTAACCCTCGACCGTCAGGCCCATTTGCCGGGCGGTACCCTCGATAATCCTCATGGCAGCCGGAATGTCGTTGGCGTTAAGGTCAGGCAATTTAATCCTGGCAATCTCCTCAATTTGTTTCTTGGTTACCTTGCCTACTTTTTCCTGGAGCGGCTTGCCGCTGCCCTTCTCAATACCAGCGGCCTTCTTCAAGAGCTCAGCCGCGGGCGGAGTCTTGAGGATAAAGGTGTAGGTACGATCCTCGTAGACGGTAATCTCCACCGGGGTGATTTCGCCGTTCTTGTCCTTGGTTTGGGCGTTGAACTTGGTGCAGAACTCCTGAATGTTAAGACCGTGCTGACCAAGCGCTGGGCCGACTGGCGGCGCTGGGTTAGCTTTGCCGCCAGGAATTTGTAGCTTAATGACTGTTTTTACTTTCTTGGCCATAGGTGTAGTAATTAGTTCTTAGTCTAGAGTTCTTAGTACTATGAACTAACGACTAAGAACTACGAACTGATTAAAGCTTTTGAATCTGCAGTGAGTCGAGCTCCACCGGCGTTTCGCGGCCGAACATAGAAACCAGCACCTTTATTTTGCCGCGCGCCTCATCCACCTCCGATACCTTACCCTCAAACTCCTTAAACGGCCCGTCGGTGATCCTGACAGGCGTGCCCGGGGTAACGTCAATCTGGTACTTAGGCTCCTCGATACCCATGCGCTTCTGAATGGACTTTATCTCCTCCTCCGAAATGGGCGTGGGAGTGGTGCCAGTGCCAATGAACCCGGTGACATTGGGGGTGTTGCGCACCACGTACCAACTGTCGTCCGTCACCAGCATCTCCACCAGTACGTAGCCGGGGAATATCTTTTCCTCTATCACGCGGCGCTTGCCGTTCTTGATGCGGATTTTCTTCTCGGTGGGAATGAGCACGTTAAAAATTTTGTCGCCCATGTCCATGGACTCAATGCGCTGCCGCAGGTTCCGGGTGACGTTCTCCTCGTAGCCGGAGTAGGTGTGGATAGCGTACCAGCGGCGGCCGAGTTGGGTAGCTTGTCGGGACATATCTACCTAGCGGCTAGCCAGTAGCACCTGCAACCCATAGTTCAGGCCGTAGTCAATGGCGCCCAAAAACAGTGCCAGCCCAAGCGACAGCCCCACCACAATGAGGGTGTGCTGTATAGTTTCTTGGCGGGAGGGCCACACCACCTTTTTGAGCTCTTCTAGAGCCTGTTTGAGGTAGCTGACGAGCGGATTAGCCATAGCAAAGTGAAATGTAAGGTCTTTTAAAAGGCCCCGGTGGGCCTTCTGATAGGCTCAGGCTACCACAGGCTCGGGAGTTTGGCAAGACCCTGCCGGCAGGCAGGGTAACGCCCAGCTATAGCAAAACCCCACTCTGTAGTTCAGAATGGGGTTTATTTTGTGGCGGCAGGCCTAGAACAAATCTAAATTATAGGCGACTGTCAGCATGCCATAGAGTTGCTGGTACTCGGCAACCCAGCCTTGCTCCGTGCGGTCTCGCACTGTGGCAAAGAACATCTTCCCCATGAGGGAAAAGTTACCGTGTGGCATCCACACGCCGTCTGGAAAGTTCCACCGGAAACCAACCCACGGGCCATGGTACTGCCGATTGATAGGATCCCTAAACTGGATACCATCGTACCGGCCACCCCAGGTGTAGCCACCGAGGATAGCTGATCGACCAGCCACGGTGTACTGCAAACCGCCGCTGATGACGTAATGAATGGAACCAAGAATTTGGTGTCCACCCCACCCTTCTAACCCAATGGTTGGCTCAAGGTAGAAGCCCCAGTGCAGGGCGCTGTAGGTGGCGAAGGTAAACTGGACCACCGGAATGGCCTCGGTTTGGTTAAAGAGCAAACCAGTTTGCATGCCTACTTGCATGCTCTCGTGGTTAGGATCTGTATCGGCTGGTTGGTCTTGGCCCCATAGGTAGGGCGCCGTAAGTGCGACGAGTATAAATAACGTTTTCACTTTTTTCCCTTTCAGTTTGGTTTTACATAGTTCATTTTTGATTTAACTATACACCCTACTACAGAATAGAATATTTGTCAATACCATGTACGTGTTGACCACATCGTGTGCAAGTTTTGGGCTGTCTGGGCATAGGCTAGAGGGGTCAGGTAGCCTAGAGCCTGGTGGGGCCTCACGCTGTTGTACTGGATGAGCCAATTGGTTAGTTTAGGGTTCATAACCCT
>ORMF012669473.1_pt1 | contig 15311 bp, 17 predicted proteins | sample 1779871 | NCBI WGS metagenome assembly ORMF01 (sample SAMEA104232316, study PRJEB22302) | groundwater metagenome | biome: forest; feature: aquifer; material: groundwater | place: USA | collected 2011-08-07 | depth 5.4 m | reverse complement strand
GTGGGGGTTCGATTCCCCCTCCCGGCACCAGTCGAATTTCCAAAGAAGTCCAGAGAAGTCCATAAACACATTTAAATTCAATGTGTTTAGTCACTTTCTCATCCATCGCTGTTCGTTCCAGTCTGTTGCAATCCGCTGGTCTTTGTGGGTATTCTTGCTGGTATTTCACTAACAATTTAGTTCGCATACCAGCAGATCAAGGATTCCCATGCCATTGACTGATATTGCTATCCGCAAAGCGAAGCCGAAATCAAAGCCATACAAGCTGCCCGGTGAGAAGGGACTATATGTTCTGGTGTCACCATCGGGCGGAAAGTTGTGGCGATTCAACTACCGCTTTAGCGGCAAACAGAAAACTCTTTCTTTGGGTGCTTACCCGGATGTTCCGCTTGCGGGCAGAGATATCCGAGGACAAAAAATCGAGGGTGCGCGAGACAAGCGCGATGATGCGCGCAAGCTACTTGCCATTGGCATTGACCCCGGTGAACACCGTAAGGCCGCAAAGAACATTCGCGCTGGGCTAGCGGCGAATACGTTTGAGGTGATCGGGCGCGAGTGGTATGCAAAGACTGCGCCGACACTGGCAGACAACACCAAGGGGAAGCTGTTGCGATTCCTTGAAACTGACGTATTTCCATGGATAGGTGCGCGACCGATTGCCAGCGTGGCGGCGACTGATCTGATCCGCGTCATTGAACGCATTGAGCAGCGGGGAGCATTGGACATCGCACGGCGAGTGCATAACTACATGGGGCGCATATTCCGGTATGCCGTTGGCCGGGGGCAGGTAAGCCGTGATCCCTCACGCGACATCGAATTGAAAGACATCCTGCCACCAGAGGACGTGAAGCACCACGCTTCAGTGACTGACCCCAAGGCCGCAGGGGGCTTACTACGGGCCATCGAGGGCTTTACCGGGGCATTCGCTACCCGTTGCGCCATGCGCCTTGCTGCGTTGGTATTCGTGCGTCCCGGAGAACTGCGTCACGCAGAGTGGACGGAATTCGACTTCAACAAAGCGGAGTGGCGCATTCCGGCCAGTAAAATGAAAATGAAGGAACAGCATATTGTTCCGCTATCAGGTCAGGCCGTCGCCATTCTGCGCGAGGTTCAGACTCTGACCGGGCAGGGTCGCTATGTCTTTCCAAGTGAACGCGGCGGCGGTAGGCCCATGAGCGGGAACACCATAAATGGTGCGTTACGCAGATTGGGTTATGCCAAGAATGAAATGACGGGGCACGGCTTTCGGTCGATGGCATCGACGCTATTGCATGAGCTTGGTTTTTCGCACGATGTAATCGAGCGGCAATTGGCGCATGGTGAGCGCAACAAGGTGTCGGCGGCTTACAACTTTGCAGAATACCTTCCTGATCGGCGGAAGATGATGCAGCAATGGGCGGATTATCTCGACAAGTTGAAGGTCGGCGCCGAAGTAATTCCGTTGCACGGTAACGCGGCATAACGCCTTGCCACGCCTAGCCCGGCCGTGCAAAAACCGGGACACCTAAGTTCGGTTTCATGGGTTGGTCTTTCCAGTTCGAATGTTACTTGGCTCCCCGATCAAGGCAAATGTCGGAGCGCCTGGTTGCTAAGGATGAGGCTTAGCTAACGGCGGACCGGCATGTGGCGCGGCGAGACTTTCAGCTGTGAGGTCGAGTCCTCGTCGGGCAACAGGCTGGTGAGTTCACGGTAGCGGCGGAACAAAAAAGCGACGCGCTCGGCATCGCTCGCCCATTTGCGTTTGCCGCCATCCTGCACGTAAGCCGCATCCACCGCACGGTCCAGCGCCTGGTGTGCCTTCACCAGCGCGGGTGGCATCAGGTCCGGGTCGTAAAGCGTGGCGAGCGACACGGACACATCGCGCTTGAACTCCGCTTCACGCGCGTCGAGCACGCCCTGAGCTGTATGCTCCACAGCCTTGCGCTGTTCGTCCGTCAAATGCTCAGGCCAAGGAAAGTTGTTATAGACGATCTGGTTTGAGTAACGGAAATCACTCTTCAGCCGGCCAGCAACATAGCGTACCCATGCGTTGTGCATGGCCGAACTCACTACGCCAAAGTGATATCGACTCGCACCCGGAACGACTAATACCAGATTGCTCGCTATTACGTTCGGCGCCATGAAGCCGACCGGCACATAATGTCGGCGCTCCGAAGACACGCTCGGGATCAGCAAGTACTCGCCGCTTGGCTGACGTATTTCTCCGAACAAAGTCGGTGTCTTTGCCAGTTCATTTGTAGTGGGCCGTCTACTTTCGTTGCGATGCTTGTGCACGCCTTCAACCCGCGCCATCACTGCGGGCAATCTCTTCAACTCGCCAGGCGGACAGTCCACGAGCCACAGGCACCAGCGCGGGATGTTGTTCAGGAACTCGTCAGCACCAATAAAAGGGCGAACCCATTTCGCGGCAGCAGGCGCGACGCGTAGCAATTCAGCCATTTCCTCATCCGAAAACAAAAGATGTCCGCCGTCATTCGGCATGCTGCCGAAAACAATCGGCGGCACCTTGGAAATAGGTTCGCGCCGCGCCTTCAGCGCGACGTTGGGCGCATCGACGAGATAGGGATTGATGTTCTCTGCCGATACCTCGTGTGGCGGACCCTGGATATCGGCGTACTCGAACAGGCGCTTTTTGTCGGCCTCGAAAGCTGCGAAGCCGATGATGACGCAGTGTACCGCAGCTTTGCCTGGTGCGTCGTTGGTCCACTGGAAGGTACGGTGGGCGAAGTGGATGCGTATGCCCTGTGCCAGCATCCAGGACCACAGCACGCCCACTTGCTCGCCCTGGCTGATGCTGTTGGTCGAGACGAAGGCACACTTGATCTGGCGACGCTGGCGCGCATCCATATCGGCTAGTTCCACGAACAGATCGTTTATCACTGCTTCGCCTTTGCCGAAGCGCACGTCCTTGTGCTTTTTGCGGCCCGGCGTGGCTTGGGCGACGACGCCTCCGGTTTCGTCTCCGGCGGTAAGATACTGCGCTGCCTTGACGTACCAGCCGGTGACAAAATCGAGCACACCGGCACCCTTGATGCCGGTCATCACCGTTTCCAGATCCCTTTTCTGCTCCTCGGTCTGGAATTGCTTGCCGACGAACGGCGGGTTACCGAGGATGTAGTCAAGACGCGAGGGTGGGATGAACTCCGCCCAGTCGATGCGTAGCGCATTGCCGAGGCGAATGTTGGCGCTCTTTAACAACGGGATGCGTAGCACCGGCTCGCCAAAAATCTCGCTCGCCTCGATGTTCATCTGGTGATCGACCAGCCACATCGCCACCTGCGCCACCTGTGCCGGAAATTCCTCGATCTCGATGCCGTAGACCTGATCCACATCGATCTTGATCACGTGGAACACCGAGCCGACGCGCGCGCTGAATTTTTCTGCGGCGCGCAGCACGTCCATTTCCATGCGGCGCAGTTCGCGGTAGGTGATGACCAGGAAATTGCCGCAGCCGCAGGCCGGGTCGAGAAAGTGCAGGTTGGCGAGCTTTTTCCAAAACTCGAACAGCTTGTTTTGGTTGCTTTTGACTTTGTCGAATTCAGCACGCAGCTCGTCGAGAAAAAGCGGCCCGATGAGCTTGAGGATGTTGGCTTCGCTGGTGTAGTGGGCGCCGAGCTGGCGGCGGCGGTCCTTCTCGTCCAACTCGATGACCTTCTGGAACATCGCGCCGAAGATGGCCGGCGAGATAGCACCCCAGGACAGCGCGCAGATATCCAGCAGCATCTTGCGCATCGCGCCGTTAAACGCGGGCGTGGCGATACGCTCCTCGAATAGTTTGCCGTTGACGTATGGAAAGAGCGCGAAATGGTCGGGAAGCGATTTTTGGCGTACCTCCTCCGATCGGTTTAAGGTGTCGAATAGCTGCTCAAACACCGGTCCGACCGTTGCGCCATCTTCGGAGGTCCAGGTTTCGATCAGATCGCGGAAGCTGCCCTTGGGCTGAAAGATGCCGGTATCGTCTGCAAACAGGCAGAACAACAAGCGCACCAGGAAGTGCTCCAACGCATGCCCGGCGTAGCCGTCCTTCTTCAGCGCGTCATGCAGATAGCCCATCTGCTGCACGGCGTGCACATTGACCGGGTCCTGCTCCCGCACGACGTGCTTGCGATACCCGGCGATGAATCCGAACAGGTGGATTTTCTTGTGCAGGTCCCTGAGTTGGAAATCGTGTTGCCGACTTTCGTCAAGATCGTAGAGCCGGAAGCGCGCAAAGTCCGACACCAGGAGGTAATGGGGCAGTTCCTCGTCCTTGAGGCCGGGAAAGTAATCCTTTGCCTGCTTATAGGCTCGGTCGAGGTCCTTGCCGCGGGACTTGTGCTCGACTAAGAGCGTGCCTTTCCAGAGCAAATCGATGTAGCCATCCTTGCCGTCGATCTTTTTTACGCGACGCTCGAATGTGGCGACCCGCCGGCGCGAAACGCCAAATACCTCGAAAAAGGCGTCCCAGAACGATTTAGCGTCAGCGTCCTCAGACTCTGCATGCTTCCATTCTCGGGAAAAGGCCAGCGCGCGGTTGCTAATCTCTTGAAGGGTGATTGGCACTTTCTTGCCTGTCGTGGTAATGGCGCAGCCCCCGCTGCAGTACGGGAACCTACAGATACAGAGTGCCACAAATTGAGCGAACATGTAACGCCGCGATAAAAACAGCGGTCGGCGTCTCAAAAAAGCTGCTCAGGATCGTCTAGGAACTCGCGCAGCTGCCTGGGTGGTGTCCAGGTATTCCCTGTTTCGAGTCGTTGTAGTGTGTGTGGTCGCGCGGGCATTATTGACCGCGCGGCGCCGCGATGCCGCGGCGCCGGCCAGTTGATCAACTCCACTTACAGCAACCCACGCTCCGCAAAGCCGATTACTTGCGCGCCGGCGATGATGAAGTGATCTAGAACGCGCACGTCTACGAGCGCGAGCGCTTGCTTGAGTGCCTGCGTTAAAGTCTCGTCGGCGTGTGACGGTTCGGCTACTCCGCTCGGGTGGTTATGCGCAAATATCACCGCACCGGCGTTATGGCGTAACGCGGCCTTGACCACTTCGCGCGGATAAACGCTGGTTTGGGTCAAGGTTCCCTTAAAAAGTTCTTCGGTTGCGATGACTCGGTTCTGTGCGTCGAGGAACAGGCCGATAAAAACCTCATGCTGTAATGGCGCAAGCAGCAGGCGCAGGTAATCACGCACGGCGGCAGGAGAGTTTAGGGCGTTGCGCTGCTGAGTTCTGAAACGCGCCTCAAGGCATCTGAGGGCTGCATCAATCAATGCGGCGTCGTCGCCGTATGACTTGGTAATCTGTCTCACGCTTTCCTGCGATACGGCAAGGGTCGGTTTCATGGCTGCGTCTCCGGCTAGTGGCGCCCTCGATGTGAGGTCACCTCATAGCTGAAAGCGCAGTGCGGAAAATGTGACAGCAGAATTATCGCTGGCGCGTTTTGCGATCGTCGCGGATTGGTATAGGCAACGCGCACGGGGAACCCAAAATAAAACCCGGTCGTCGGATTGACCGGGCTTTATCTTTGGGGGATGCGCGCTCGTCCGCGAGCGTGTTTTTATTCGGATTGTTCTGTCATCCGGTGAAATGTGCCGTTGGGTATTGCGGTGCGGATTTTTCTGTGTTCGTGGTCGAACTGGCTCCCCGACCAGGGCAAATCTGAGAACTCTTGGGTGGTTAAGGTGCAGCTTGAACGTCCAGCGTGAGCCGAGCCGTTTCTTAGGCGTCGGCTCCACGCTGCGGCTCGACACCCGCTGCCGGCACGCGACCATCTGGTAGCCACTCGGGAACGAGCCGATTCCGAATGGTCGAGACGCATGTGCTGACGGAGGTTCGGCTGCGCCACCATAGCACCGCCAGTACGGTCCCAACCACGTATCCGACAACGGTGATTACCACCATGACAACAAAAGTTTGCGAAGGTACCGCAGTGGTTGTCAGCGTTGCAGTAAGTGAAACCGCTGCGGAAAGAAGTGCGATAGCCAAGTTGAGATATATAGAATCTGGTGAGCCACGCTCTAGGATCGTGAGTTCAGATTCCTCTACCTCATAGATTGTAAGTCGGTCGTACCGAGCGCGTCGAATTTCCGGCAAAAACGGACCAATTGCGTGATCATTGGCTTCCGCTTTCAGTTTCGCTACCTCCGACATGGTCCACCTCGTTATGATTTCTTGACCAGTTCAGCGATTTCAGTGGCGATCTCCTCCACCGTATGAGTCGCCGTATTGCGCGCGAGCTTGTCGGCAAGTGATGGACTGTATCGGAGCACCTCCTGCTTCGAGACGTTGTGCCATATAGGCAGCAGAATCTGTTCGCCACTAACCGCACGTGTTACCAGACCGTCGAGTTCGTATTCGGGCCATCCTTTTCCAAAAAATGCCTGCGACAGGACCACAATACCGAACCGACTTCTCGCCAATCCGGCATCAATCTTCCTCCTGAGGCTGTCTCCAATCTTTAGCTCAAACTCGTCGTACCAAACGGTAAGGCCAGCATCCTGTAGCGCATGAGCCAATGGCCGGACGACTGCGTCCTTGTCCTCTGAGGCGTGAGAGATGAAGACGTCGTACTCACGGTCATCCGAGCGGTCGATCAGATCGGGGGGCTGTTCGTGGCGTTGAATCAGCGAGGGCACGGATGAGAGCGGTGCTTCTCTTAATGGCGGCAATGGTCCAGGGAGTACCCGAACGCCTGACCGCACCGAGCCGGGATAGCCACCAAGATCGATCACTACGTACCAATGCCCTGAGTTGGGGATTTGCAATCGCACAGGCGAGCGAGTGGCGTGACCACCGTAGTACCGATGCTGGCGGCCGGCACGGAAGCTCTGAAAGGCTGAGCTGTCCATTAACCTTACGTTGGCCGCAGTTCCCGACAAGCTGACCTCGACAACTTCCCCGCCTTGCTTCTGACCAAGATCATAGTGCGTGAATTGCATTGTCTAGTCCGTAACGTATTCAAATCGCCGAACGTGGTGTTGTGCGGCGGGCCAGCACAACCTTTACCAAAGCGCGGTGCTGGCGGCCCGTCCGCACCAACACAGGGTTCGGCGTCATGGCCACCCCGTCGGCTCGGTGCTTCTTGATGGGGAAGCCGCTAACGCCCACGGGCAACTGATTTGGCCTAAACATCTTCAACAAGTACCAAGCGTACAACTGGTGTAATGGACCGCGCCTTATGTGCGGCTGCGGAGCCAGCAGAAATGAAGATGCCTGAGCCTTGCAGATAGACCACCACTCGACCGTTGAAGTCGACCTCAAGAGTGCCTTCCAGCACAAACCCGACATGACCTTTCTCGCACCAGACCGGCTCGACAAACTCGGACGAAAACTCCAGAAGCCGAATCTGTTTCGCGCCTTCCCGATATGCTTTGAAACGAGCACCAGGCAGTGAGCTTTCCCACTGGAGAGCGTTAAAGTCAATTGCGATTGGCAGCATGGTTCAGGAGTATGACGCCGAACGTGAAGTAGTTAGGATAAAAACCGATTTGTAAATCGGCATTCTGCGCTTGATGACCTCACCTTTCAGTGCGATCAGGGCATTGCGGTGCATAGCTGCATAAAAATTCATGAGTTGCGTAAAAAGACCGATGTAACGCGTGATTTCGCCCCCCCCCGTAACACGGGAGCCTACGGATACAGAGTGCCACAAATTGAGCGAATATGTAATGCGGCGGGCAAAGTGGCGGTCGGCGTCTCACAAAAGCTGCTCAGGATTGCGTAGGGGCTTCAGCGGCTGGCTGGTTGGGGTCAATGTATTCCCGGTTTCGGGTCGTCGGTGCCTGTGCAGTTGTATCCCGAAGTGGTAAGGATTCCTCAAGTTTCCTTTCTAGGGTATAGTGCGCGTATTGGAGGATCAGCGCATGAGCGACAGCAAGGATACCGGCGATAACCAAACCGCTCCGCCTAGCCAGAGCTTTTTGCGGCGACTCGAGATTGCGACCATCGATAAGGCGGGGGACCTTTTGGGAATCCCGGAGAAGTCCAAGAGCGCCAAGCTGGCGAAGTTGACCCCGGAGCAAGGGGAGGAGCTGCGCGAGATCGAGGCCGAGGCCATAGCGAGGTTCAAGGGCGACCTTACGTTGCTTGAGGCTGCATTGGGGATGTTGCGGTTGGGGCACCATGTGGGATGGAAGGTGCTTTACATGATCCACAGCAAAAAGACCATCCGCAACTACGAAGAGATTCTTGGCATTGAGGTACGGCAGGTGTTCAAGGACATCGGCCCCAGCAGTTACCGTTCCATTGGTTTAAATCTCGCCCAGCGATTTAGCAATTTCTGGAAGGTGGCCGGCGGCGACATCAAGATTCCGCGCCGCAAGGACACGGCAGGCTAGAGAAACTTGACGTTTCCTTTTTCGCCCGTTATGCTGCAAAGGAAATATAGCGTTTCCTTTGCAGATGAGCGACCTCTTACAACCTGTAACGCCCGATAGTGGCAATGGCTCGGTAGTACTCGCCGACGCCGCCCGCACGGAGCCACCGCACCGCGCGGACGGCGGCGGCGAAGCCGCCGACCCCCCTCTGCTAACAGGGGGGGAAAGTACATGGACAGGATACGATCCTGATACCGGGGAACGGCTGCTAGCTGTTCCAAACCCCAGGGGTTTCCTTCGGCATGGGGTTGTTTTAATTCCTCTGCCGGACGCATCAGCACATCCCTATGGTGCTATTACCGACTGGCTCAACTTTAGCTTTCCCTTGTCGCGGGGTTATTGCGAGCTGGAAAAGCTGTATGGGCTGTTCTCGGACTTCCTCGGACCGGCCTTTATGCCCGTCACCGAACGGCGCGGCGGCAAATACTGTTACGAACGCTCGTACGATCTGGGCAAGACCACGGCGCTATTTGCCTGTGGCGGCAACAACAACACTGCCATGCTGTCGCTATCGGGTGAAGCCTGCGCGCTGATACCGGACTGGGCAAGGATCATCACGGCTGGACGAGACGAGCTGCTGGGTCACATTACCCGGTGGGATGGCGCGGTAGACGATTACGAGGGCACGCATTCGGTTGACTACGCGATGCAGCTCTATCGGGACGGGAAATTTGGGGCGGGTGGCCGTGAACCGAGAATGCGCCAGCATGGAAACTGGGAGAAGCCGGATGGGAGAGGCCGGAGTCTTGAGATCGGCGGCCGCGAGAACGGCAAGCGGCTGCAAGTCTACGAAAAGGGCATGCAGCTCGGGGCCAAATGGCATCCCTGGACGCGTTGGGAGGTGCAGCTAGGCAGCGAGGGTCGAATCATCCCATGGGAGGTGCTGCAGGAGCCTGGGCGCTACGTGGTAGGGGCGTATCCGAAGGCGCTGAGTTGGGTTCAAGACGAGATGAGCCGAATTATGACCCTGCAGAAGCACGCCAAGATCAGCTATGAGGCGCTGACGCATTACGCCAAGCAGTCCTATGGCAGGTTTATCAACGTCATGCTGGCGACTGAGGGCAGCGCGGAAAAAGTCATCAAGCTGCTAAAACGCGACGGTTTGCCGCGCCGGTTGGCATTTACAGCGGATCATCTCCCCGCCCCAGGTGGCACGGATGGACTTTGAGGACGACAACCTGGACTGGGCGGTCGGTGAATTGCTCCACCTCTTCGCGCAGGCGGACCGGGCAGGTATTCCCCCTCATGAGCTTAACCCGGAAGTGTTCCATCCCGCGTGGTCGGTGCTGAACGCGCAGCCGTTCGAGGTCAGGCAGCGGGCGCACCGCATTATAATGGCCTCGGTACGACGCCCCTTCTGGGTAGTCAGGTCAAAAAAATAAGCCACACGCCATGCTCACGCTGTCACTCATGAGGCTGCATAATCCGCTGGCCTTGGCGCGAATCGTGGGAGTGGTGGCGGGGAAAAGGTCACTCCAAAGATCAAAGGGGGCCACAGAAGTCCGAGAGTATCCAAAGGAAAGGTGGGTATATTTGAGGGTATTTTCAGAAGCCCAATTTCCGAGATCAAGTACTGTCGCGGGTTCCAGGATATTTTTCGATTCCCCCTCCCGCACCAACTGCACAGGAAATCCGCGCGGCCTTTTTCGACGTTTGACCGCTCCCTCCCGGCGGCGTAGCATGATTTCATCCACTCAATGCCGTGCTGCCGGAGGGCCGACATGTCCCGCACCATCAGAACGATCCTCAAGGACCACGAGCCCCTCACTGCCCCGGCGACCATGTCTGTCGGTGAGGCGGCCCGGCTGATGAAACAGGGCAAATTCGGCGCCATGATGGTGGTGGAAGACGGCAGCCTTGTCGGAATTTTCACCGAACGTGACGCGCTGTTTCGCGTCGTCGCGGAGGGGCATGATGCGCAGAACACCCGGCTCGCCGCCGTAATGACGCGCAACCCCGAGACCATCCATCCCGACCGGCCGTTTGCGGATGCGCTTCACCTCATGCACTTGCACGGTTTTCGGCACGTGCCGGTAGTGGAAGACGGCCGGCCCATCGGTATGGTGTCTGCCCGTGATGCGCTCGGCCCGGAACTGGAGGACGTGGTATACGAGTGGATTCGTCAGGAGCAGGTCCACGATATTCTTGCCTGACCACAGCCATGAATCTCATCTGGCGTTTTTACATGGACCACAACCATCGGTGGAAATGGCAGCAGCTTTCCGTGCACCGGGAAGTCATCGCGGAATCGCAGGCGGCGTACAAGGATTACGACGAATGCCTCACCGATGCCCGCGGCAAGGGCTATGACTTTCAACCGGCTCAGGTCAAGCGGGTTCCCGGACAATCACACTGAATCGCGGGCGCGGCCGTTGGCATCAGCGGCGCCCCGGGGATCAAAAAAAAGCTGGCCGCAGCCAGCTTTTCTTGTCACTTGCCAGCCGGCTATTTTGCCGACAGCGCCCACTGCACCAGGGTCTTGAGTTCCGCGTCAGATGCCGCGACCTTCATGTGGCCCTTGCCGTCCTTGAGCTTGGCGGTCAGCGTTGCGGCGGCGTCCTTGTTGCCTTTGTACTTGGCGGCAACGTCCTTGTAAGCCGGCCCGACTTTCTTTTCGGCTACTGCGTGGCAGTTCAGGCAACCCTTCGCCTTCGCGAGGTCCGCGCCCGCATCCGCCGCGCCAACTCCGCCTGCCATCCCCCTCCTTCCCGCAGCAGCCAGTACCAATAACATCCTTTTCATTTGATCTCCTGTCCAATGATTAAAACCGCCCCCCTTGCGGGGGTCATGGATTAAACGCCTGGGTCAAACAACCGGTTGACAGGAAACGTGTCCCTACACGGCCATCTGAATCGGGCGCAACGAGATAGTTGCGTCAGAACAGTGCGTTGACAGCAATCCCGCGCAAGCGGGTTAAGCCGCTGATCAGGAAGCAACATTCTTGATCTGCTTCTGACGAACCAGCTCATAAATGAAATTTTCCAGTTCTTCGCCGAGGGCGTCGCGCGCGGAGACCATGCCGATAGGCCGGCCATCCTCGACGACCGGCACGTGCCGAAACCCGCTTGCGTGCATGAGGTGAAGCGCATCCGCGAACGGCCGGTTGGGGTGGATAGTCTGGGGGTCGCGCGTCATCACAGCGGCGAGCTGAACGATCTTTGGATCGCGCCCCTCCGCGACGACACGAAACAGCACATCGCGCTCGGTGAAAATTCCCACGAGCTTGCCGTTTTCCACCACCATTACGGCCCCGAACTTGCTCTGTTTCATCAAACGGGCGGCCTCGTCGACAGTCGTTCTTGCCGAAGCGGTGAGAGGCTCCTGGTCCTCGATGATGGTTCTGATGGTGGTGGGCATGAATAAACCTTTGGCCACAGGGCAAAAAATTACCTGATCCGTGAACAGGGGCTATGGCAATGGCGGACATGCTACAGTCGGATCGCGCCGGACGTTTGACGTGGATCAAATCGACGCAAATGATTCAGTGCCTGATTTGTGAGACGCCCGCTCCGTCGCTGCAGCGCAACAAAGGCACGGTTCACCGCGACAGGAAATCTTCGTGCACCAGGGACCCGGCAGCGATCATCCGCGCAGTCGTGGCAATTGGATACCGGCGGGCGCGCGGCGTACGGTGCCTGATACAATTCACCCCCGCACGGCTGAGCCGATGCGCCACTCCCCTACGGATTGACATGAGTGAAACGATGCGCCGGTCCTGGCTACTGGTGCCGATGTCGAAGGCAGAACTGATTGCGCAGGCGGCCCAGGCGGGGGCCGATGCGGTCGTGCTCGATCTCGTCGAACTGGTGGCGGAGAAGGACAAGCTCGCAGCCAGGGCGAATTTCCAGGCCGCGATTTACACCGTCAAGGCGGGCGGCGCCGAGGTTTTCGCGCAGATCGATCCTGACTTCCATTATGTCGACCTGCATGCCTGCGTCTGGCCGGGACTCAGTGGCGTCGTGGTGTCGCGCGCCGAGTCGTCCCGCCAGATCGAGGATGTCGATGCGTTATTGGGTCGACTGGAGCACGTGCGCGGCCTGCTGCCCGGCACCGTGAAGATCGTTGCTGCGGTGGAAACCGCTCGCGGCAATCATGCCGCGTACGAGATCGGCCGTGCGAGCCCACGCGTAACGGGCGTTACGCTCGGCCGCGCCGATCTGATCATGGATCTGCGGGCGGAACCCTCGAATGAAATTCATCTGATGCCGTACCTGATGCAGAGGCTCATCATCATCGCCGGGTCCGTTGGCGTAACCGCCATCGGGGCATGGTGGCGCGCTCCGGACCGCGGACTGCTCGCGACGCCGGACAACACCTACCAGGCGGCGCTGCGCGGGCGGGCCATTGGTTTCAAGGGCGCGATGTGTCTGCGCGCGAATCAGGTCGAGCCGCTCAATCGGGCTTTTGGCTGAAGGTTGAATATGTCCAGACAATCCGTGCGTCGTTCCGGACTGACCATGCCGGTGGTTACGCCCCGGTTCATTGACCATGCGTGGCGCCGCGGCTGCGACTTCATCGTGATCGACCTCGAAGACTCCGTCCCGCGGCATTTGAAAGACTTCGCGCGAAGTCTCGTCAAAGACGCAATCCCGAACGTCTCCAAAGGCGGGGCCGAAGCGTTCACTCGCATCAACCACGACTCCGTTCACGCCGATCTGGAGGCCTCGGTCTGGCCAGGACTGACGAGGATCAAGTACCCCAAGACCGAGCACGCCTCCGAGGTTCGTCTGCTCGACGAAATCATCACGCGCCTCGAACGGGAGCGGGGAATCGAACCGGGCACGGTCGACATCGATCCCGGCATCGAGACTGCGGTGGGCGTAACCAACATCTTCGAAATTGCGGCGTCCAGTCCGCGTATCCGGGAATTTGGCGCGACCACCGGGGGCTACGATCTGTCGCGCGACCTGGGCGTAGAGATGTTCGTCGACTTCGATCAGTTCGTCTACCCGCGGGGCGAAGCAGAACTGGCGGCGCGGGCGCTCGGGCTGGGCGTGCGGGGTGCACCCTTTGTGGCCAACACCACGGGGAGTGTCAGCGATCCGAACCGTGCTTTGCTGCAAGCCGAAGCCGCCCGCAAGTGCGGGTTTCACCTCGGCGGCGGCGGGCTCAATCCGGCAGTGGTCGAGGGGCATAACGTGGGCCTCACTCCAACGGAAGACGACGTGCGCGATGCGCGCTGGGTACTGGAGCAACATCATCAACTCGCCGGGACCGGTGAAACGTGGCAGGAGATCGACGGCCGGATAATCGACGGTTACGAAGCGACGCGGGCCCGCGACACCCTGGAATGGGCGGCGTTGTGCGCCGAGCGTGACCGCGAAAAAGCCGAAGCCGTGGCCCGCGTACGCCTATCAATCAGGAGATCGGATGTCTGAAACGACAGTTGATGCAGGCCCGCGGGCGGCGAGTTCCTCGTTGGCCAGGCTCGTCGAGCTGGCCGGACTTCCCGCAGCGGCCGCCGACCCGGTCGAGATCGCTGGTGGCGGTCCGGTCTTTCCCACGCGCTACAACATAGTCCCGCCGGGTGCGGCAGTGATTGCGGCCACCGGTCTCGCGGCGGCGGAGCTCTGGAGACTGAAGACCGGCCGGCAACAGCGGGTGCGTGTGAACGCGCACGCGGCGGCCGCGGCGCTGCGCAGCTCTCGCTATCTGAGAGTAAACGGCGAGAAGCCCGCAGAAGATCCCGGGAAGATCACCGGCTTCTACCCGCTGCGGGACGGCCGCTGGATGTATCTGCACTGCAACTTCTTCAACCTGCGCGACCGCAACGTCGGTGTGCTCGGCGTGCCGGCGAAGCGCGACGCTGTCACGCAGGCGGTCGCGAAATGGGATGGGATCGAACTCGAGGAAGCCATCTTCGCGGCGGGAGGCGCGTGCGGATTCGTGCGCAGTGAAGAAGAGTGGCGCGCGTTGCCGCAAATGCAGACGGTCGCACGCCTGCCGCTGCTCGAGATCATCAAGATCGGGGAAGCGCCGCCGCGGCCGCTGCCCGACGGCGACCGTCCGCTGTCGGGTGTGCGGGTGCTCGATCTCACGCGCGTGCTGGCGGGGCCGACCTGCGCGCGCACGCTTGCAGAACATGGCGCCGACGTGCTGAGGGTGACGCGCGAAGACCTCGCTGACACGGGAATGACGGATTTCGATACCGGCATCGGCAAGCTGTGCACCCATATCGATCTGCGCGATCCGGCCGAAGCGGCAACGATGCGCGGACTCATCGGCACATGCGACGTGTTCTCCCAATCGTACCGGCCCGGCGCCCTCGCGCGTCACGGACTCTCTCCGGAAGCTCTGGCGCAGGAGCGCCCCGGCATCGTGTACGTAACGCTGAGCGCCTGGGGCCACGAAGGTCCGTGGCGCGGGCGGCGCGGCTATGACACGGTGGTGCAATCGGCAAACGGCATGGCTTACCGTCCGAATAACGAGCGTCCCGCGTTTCTGCCGGTTTCCGCGCAGGACTACGTCGCGGGCTATCTGCTGGCTTATGGCGCGATGATCGCGCTGGGCCGTCGCGTTCGCGAAGGCGGGAGCTGGCTCGTGAGAGCTTCTCTCGCAGGCGCGGGGCACTGGATCCGCCAGCACGGCCTGCTTGAACCCTCCGCATATGCCAATCTTCCCGCGGAGTTTCCCGCGGACGAACTGCAATCGCTGTTGATGCAGCACGATTCACCCATCGGCCGCCTCACGCATCTCGCGCCCGTCGTGCAGATGTCGGAAACGCCTGCTCGCTGGGCGCGGCCGGCAGTGCCGCGCGGCTTTAATGAGCCCGTCTGGCCGGAGCGAGGTTGATGAGCGATAAATGGGGTCAGTGTAACTTTTCAGGCAAACGAGCGGTTTATCTCGTGGTATCTTGTGGAAAAGTTACACTGACCCCATTTATGATCGCCGCCGGCATCGTCGCGATAACGTGCTTTTCCGCGGCCGCCGCCGAAACCTACCCTGCGCGCCCCATCCGCC
>ORMF010586061.1_pt1 | contig 15320 bp, 14 predicted proteins | sample 1779871 | NCBI WGS metagenome assembly ORMF01 (sample SAMEA104232316, study PRJEB22302) | groundwater metagenome | biome: forest; feature: aquifer; material: groundwater | place: USA | collected 2011-08-07 | depth 5.4 m | reverse complement strand
GCGGCGCTGCGGGAGTGCTGACGAGAGGTTCGGCGCAGCGCTTCGCGGCGGCCATCGGCGGCACGGCCCATCGTGCCGGCGGCGTCGACTACGGTGTGCCCAAGGGACTTGAGTATATGTTCGGCGTGCCGGCGTCGACCTACTTTAGGCCGGGCGGTCATGAAATGGCCGACGCCGTCAACTCGCGGATGATTTTGCTCTGGGGCGGCAACGGCGCCGACACCCGCCTGGTCGACTTTCACTTCGTCATGGCGGCGCAGCAGCGCGGTGCCAAGCTCGTCTGCATCGATCCCAACCACAGTGCCACCGCCCAACGCGCCGATCAATGGATTTCGCCTCGCCCCGGCACCGACACCGCTCTGGCGCTAGGCCTGCTCGATGAAATTTTGCGCCATGGCTGGCAAGACGATGGATTCCTGCGGCGCCACACCAACGCGACCTTTCTGGTCCGGCGCGACAACGGCGCCTTTTTGCGCCAAGCGGAACTTTGGGGCGGCAGCGCTGCGGATTATGTGGTATGGGATTCGTCCCTCGATGGCGCGGCGGCGCCCGGCCACTGCGCCGCGCCGGCGCTCCACGGCAGCTATCGCGTCACGCTCGCCGACGGCAGCGCGATCGATTGCGCCCCGGCGTTCGATCTCCTGCGCGAGCTGGCGCGGAATTATTCCGCCGAGCGCGCCGGCGCGATTACCGGCGTGCCGGCACAGATTATCCGCGACCTCGCCCGTGAGTTTGCTCTGTGCAAGCCAGCGGGGATTCGCATCGGCTACGGCGTCGACCGCTGGTATTATTGCGACTATACGGCGCGCGCGGCGGCCAATCTGGTCGTCGCCACGGGAAATATCGGCCTTGCCGGCGGCGGCATCAGCGTCCACGACGGCACCTATGCCGCGCCGTTGAATTTCCAACTCTTTCGCTCCCCCGACGGCCGCGAGGCCGCCACCCTCGACGTCATTTCGCTCATGAAGGCGATCGAGCGGGGCGATCCTTACCCGGTCAGGGCCCTATGGCTCTCGGCTTCGAATATGTTCAACCAGACTTCGGCGAACCGGGCCCGGGTCCTGAGCGCCATCGTGCCCAAGCTCGACCTCCTGGTCGTGGTCGATCACTTCATGACCGATACCGCCGCCCTCGCCGACGTCGTTCTACCAGCCTGCACGATCTTCGAGAAAAAGGATCTTGTCGCTGGAATGTTTCTGCAGCTCCAACGCCGCGCCGTGGAGCCTGAAGGCGAGAGCAAAAGCGATTGGGATATTTTCGCCGGGCTGGCGGCGGGCATGGGGCTCGGCAAATATTTCGCCGGCGCGCCCGAACAATATCTCAAGGAAATGATCGAAACCGACCATCCCCTGCTGCAAGAAATTACCCTGGACCGTCTCGAGCGCGAGGACGCAGTTCTGTTAAACCGGCCGCGCGAGCCCTATGTCGCATTCACTGATTATAAATTCAAAACCCCCTCCGGTCGTATCGAGCTGTACAAAGAAGAGCTGGTCGGTCATGGCGCCGAACTGCCCTATTATCATGAGCCGGTCGAGGCTTCGCCCGCCAACCCGCTCTACGAGCGCTTTCCATTGACCCTGCTGTTTTCCCACAGCCGCCACCGCATCCACTCCACTTTCGCCAACCTGCCAAAGTTCAAGCAACTCGAGCCTGAACCTATGGTGGAGATCAATCCCGCCGACGCGGCGCACCGGGCGATCGCTCATGATCAGCGCGTGCGCGTCTACAACAAGCGCGGCAGCGTTTGCCTCAAGGCCCGGCTCAGCGCCGATCTCAAACCCGGTGTTGTGGTCATCGCGGAAGGCTCTTGGGTCAAAGATTTTCCCGAGGGCGATCCTTACAGCCTCACCCACGAATTGGTCAGCCCCACTTCGGAGAATTACGCGTTCTTCGATACCCTGGTGGAGATCGAAGCGGTCGACGGTTGAGCCCGAAATCCGCAGTTGAACATGAGCGAGGGGCGAACCCTTCGACTGCGCTCAGGACGGGCCTGGAGCGGCGAAGACACCCAGACGTGCTGTTTCAAAGTCTTTTCCGTCCCATGGCACAACGCCTTATTACTCTGACAAGATTCGCACAGCAGCGAGATCTGCCCTGAGTTCGGGGTAGAAAAGCATTGTCTTCGTTGCGCAAGGTTTGCCCCTCGCTCACAGCGGCACTTTCCCACTGCGGGATTCGGGTTGAGTACGTGGTAGGCTATGCCAACCGCTACGATACGAACACGAAGCCAATTTCGCATCGGCTGTATCGCATCGCAGCGGTTCAGTAGAATTCAGGGACGTTGTCTAAGTCGAATAGCTTCTCCGTGGAGGTTTAGAATGGAGCGCCCGTTTTGGCGTCATCCCAGCTAGTCAACAAGGTACTTTGTTTCCCAGGGGAAAATCCGGCGCTTCGAGCCTGGAGTCAAAAAATAATTTCCTGTCACTCTCAGGCGGTCGCGGCTTGCTTCGCCGGCACCGGGTCTTTCAAGTTGAGGACGAGCCGCGCGTTGTCGCACAAGATCTTACGCTGGTCTTCCTTCGACAGCCCGATCTGCCCGAATATCTCGAGCGCCCCCTCCGGGTTCCAGCAGGGATAGTCGTCGCCATACATCACGTGATCGACGCCGTAGTAGTCGATCGTAAATTTCATCCCCAGGGCATGCGGCTGCACCGTGTCGGTGTACATGCGCTTGAGGTACTCGCTCGGCGCGAGCGGGAGCTGCGCGGCCTTCGAGTTCTTGTCCATGCGGCCGGACTGATAGGGAAGGGCGCCCCCTGTGTGCGATACGTAGACCTTCAGGTCCGGGTGGCGCTCCATTATGCCGGAGACCACGAGGCGGTAAATCGCGAGGCTCAAGTCGAGGATTTTGCCGAGAGCGTTGTAGAGCGCGCCGTCCTTGCCGTCGCAGATCTCAGGGAAGACCACATCGGTCGGGTGCAGGAACAGCATAGCCCCGAGCTTTTCCGCCCGGTCGTAGAAGGGTTCCAGGCTCGGATCGTCGATGTGAGTCTTTCCGCGCGGCCCGATGGTCCCCGGAACATTGACCCCCACGAGACCCATCTTCATCGCGCGATCGAGCTCCTCCACCGCCTTCTTCGTGTCCTGCAGTGGCACCACGCCGCTCGCCCAGACCTTGCCCGGATAACGGGCAACCGCCCCCGCCATCTCGTCGTTCCACATCTGCGCGGCGGCGAGGCCGTGCTCGGCGTCGGTCTCGGAGAAGAACGCCCCGCCCGGGCCGGTGGTGCACACCACCCCAAAATCGCAGCCGATCTTCGCCGCGGCCTTGTCCATGTGCTCGAGCATCGCGTCGAGGTCGAACCAGTCGGCCCAGGTATCGCGGCGCGAGGCGCCCTCGTGCGGCGATACGAGGTATCCGCCGTTGGTTGTGGGGACCGCGCGCGGGTAGTCGGTACGTTTGCACAGCATCTCGAATACCGAGCGCGGGTACCAGTGGAAGTGGGTGTCTATAATACGCATGGACACCTCCTTACGTACGGCATTGGGTTAGTGGGAAGAGTCTCACGAGCCACCAGACAACGTTGCAGCACGAGAGATCACTTTTCTCCCCATAATATTAGCAGCTAATTTAATGGCCTCATAGCCCAACCGGGAGAAAATGTCCATCCCTACCCTAACAAGAATAGACGCTTGCCGCTGTACTCCGCAAGAGCCTCGCGCAATTGATGCACCAGACGCCAACGACGTAAACTTACGAGTGTGCGCTTCACTCGGGGCCTCGAACAGGGAGCCGACCGCTTTAATCCCGTCTTTGAGAAGGTATCCCCTGCCAAGTTTCGCAGACGAGCGACGCCGAACCGGCACTTCTTCTGTATCTACTGTGCCTGGAATTTTCTGCTGGATTTGTGGCGCCAGATGTTCTAAAAGCCGTTAGGGTTCGGGCTAACGCCCGAACCCCGCTTCTCATGCTGACCCGTTCTCACCGCCGCCACCGGAATGCAAAAGAAAAGGAGGAAACCTTATGAAGTTTCTCGTCCGGACTAATGTGCTTTGCGCGTTTAGCGTGGCCCTATCTGTTGCCGGAGCCGTGGCGGCAGAAAGACCGTTCTATCAGGGAAAAACGATCAACATGGTGATCAATTTCGCCGCCGGTGGACCGGCGGATATCGAAGGAAGAATCGTAGCGCGCCATTTGGGCAAACATATACCTGGACAACCGGCGATCATTCCGCAAAACATGCCAGGTGCCGGCGGCGTAACAGGGATCAACTACATGGGAGAGGTGGCCAAGCCCGACGGCCAAACCGTGAGCCATTTCACCAGCCCCTATAACCATTACCAGATGCGAACTCCAACGCTGCGGGTGGATCTGCTGAAGCTGCCCTTCATCAGTTCGATTCATGGTCTCACGGTGTGCTACATCCGCTCCGATGTTCCTCCGGGTATTAAGAAACCGACGGATATCGTGAAGGCCGAGCGTTTCAGGGCCGGAGGCTTAAGCTATGATAGCAACAAAGACCTGCGCTTTCGTCTCGCCTTCGACATCCTCGGCGTCAAGTACGACTACGTGACCGGATACAATAGCAGCAACGACGCAAGACTCGCGGTGCAGCGCAACGAGATCCAGTACCACGATGAAAGCATACCGGGGTACCGCGGCGCTGCGGAGCCGCAGCTCGTGAAGACCGGTATTGTCACACCGCTCTATTATCACGATCTAATCAGTCCCGACGGGACAATGAGGAGCAGTCCGGATTTTCCCGAGCTTAGTTCTTTTACCCAGTTGTATACGCAAATTTTCGGCAAGCCGCCCTCGGGGATCAAGTACGAGACGCTCAAGGCGGCCAATCTTGTAAGTGGTAACTTGAACCGGGTGGCGCTCTTGCCCCCCGGCTCGCCTCCTGAGGCGGTCGCGACTTTGAGGCAAGCCTATGCGGCCTTATCGCGAGACGAAGAGTTTATCGCGGAAGCGAAGAAAGTAATGAAGTTCCACCCGCGATTCGAGACCGGGGAGGATGGGGAAAAGCTCCGGCAAAAAGTGCTGACCGCTTCTCCCGAAATAGTGGATTTTATCAGGCAGTTTATCGACCAAGCGCGGAAGTGACCGGCCGCGCGACTTTGTGATCCCGAGGCAACGGCAGGTGCCGCCTCGATTTCTAAACAAAGCGTTATCATGACTTCCCGGTTAGACTTTTTGTTCTCGAAAGCCGCGAACCGAGAAGTTGACAGGGTTTCTCGCAGAGGCATATAACGTGGCTGGAGGAACCCGACATGAACCGATTCGCAGCCGTAAGCTTCAGCATCGTTTGGCTTCTCGTCTTTTCAACCGGCGCTCTGCGCGGGGCGGAGCGGAGCCGGGAACAGCCGCAGACGATCCGGATTGCCTTTGTCTCCCCGGTAACCACGATGGCGCCGATCTGGATCGCCAGCGAGATCGGCGCCTATCAGCGCGAGGGGCTGGACGCAAAGATCATCTACATCGACGCAAGAATCTCCATTGCCGCACTGGTCGCGGGCGAAGTGGACGCCGTGGTGATCTCCGCGCCGTCCGTCATACCGCCCGTCTTGAGCGGCGCCAACATCGCTTTCATCGCCGGGCTGCATAACAAGATGATCTTTTCCTTTCACGCCCAGCCGGACATCCGGAGCCCGGCCCAACTGCGGGGAAAAATCGTCGGCACCAATCGGCCGGGCACGCCGGCGGACTACGGCAACCGAGTCGCGCTGGCAAAAATGGGTTTGAAGCCCACCGACGTGCAGCTCCTGCCCCTGGGAAGTTCGGGCGTCATGTGGCAGGCGCTGCAAACGCGCCAGGTCGCGGGCGTGACGCTGGCGCCGCCCTACAGCTTTCGGGCGGATGCGGAAAAGTTTTCGCGCCTGGTCGATACCTACGACAAACCCTACCAGAACACCGGCGTCGTCGTGCGCCGAGACCGAATCCATCCCATGGCCGATACCTGGCTCCGCTTGCTGCGAGCCCTGCGGCAGGCGAATCTACGCTGGTACGAGGATCCGAAGCTCGCCATGTTCGTGCTGAAGAAGTACACGCACCAAACCGATCCCGATGTGCTCCAGAAAACCTACGATTTCGAGACCCACCCGCCCGGCTTCACCAGGGACCTCAAGGTCTCCGACACCGGCCTTCAAGGCATCCTCGATTTTCTGTCAACGACCGTCCGCCCCGAGGCGGCCAAAGCTTCGCCAAAAGAATTCTACGATACGACGATACTGGACAGGCTTGAAAAATAAACCAGCGAAAAGGCGTCAACCCGCTGCATGAGGATGTTTCAGAATCCGTTCTGATGCACGGAGGGTCATACATGCATGGAGCATCGAGGCAGCAACGGTAAAGACCTCGACCCTCGCCTCTTAGATTGACCGTTAGTCATTACCGTGGTAATAACACCTTATGGCACTCGCACATTCAAAAGTTACAGTTCAGGGGCAAATTTCCGTTCCAGCCGAGGTCCGACGAAAACTCGGTATCGGTCCCGGCTCCGTCCTAGAGTGGGATGAGGAAGGCGATGCGGTGATCGTTCGCAAAGCCGGTCGGTATTCGTCAGAGGATATTCACCGAGCGATCTTTTCCAAAGGCACCCCCGCCCCGAAGAAGGTAGAAGAGTTCGATAAAGGCGTGCGGCGCTATATGAAGAGCAAGCATGCGCGCCGTTGACACGAACGTATTGGTTCGTCTTGTCACGCGCGACGACCTGAAGCAGGTCGCTGCCGCGGAAACTTTCATTAGCAAAGGCGCGTGGGTATCGACGCTTGTCCTTATTGAGGCAACTTGGGTTCTTACGTCCGTATACGAGATCACTCACCCTGAAATCGCGACTGCAGTCGATATGCTCTTGCATCACAGAGATCTCACAATCCAAGACTCCGATACGGTTGCCGCCGCACTGGAGCACTACCGTCGCCGTCCGGCGCTGGGGTTCTCCGATTATTTGATTCTCGAAGTAGCTCGGAAGGCCGGACATGTTCCGTTGGGTACCTTTGACCGAGATCTTGGAAAACTCGATGGGGCTGAAAGATTGTAATAAGATCACACGGTGGGATGGATCACCGCAAAAACGCCGGGGCGAGCCGGCACAGTTACGCTTTGATAAATCAACAAAGATAGTCGAGTTATCGAAGTCTGATGCCTCTGATGCCTGACGCTTCCACGCAGCAGTCCGATCCCGACGTGCTCCAGAAAACCTACGATTTCGAGACCAACCCACCCGGCTTTACCAGGGATCTCAAGGTCACCGTCGCCGGCCTTCAAGGCATCCTCGATTTTCTGTCAACGACCGTTCGCCCCGAGGCGGCCAAATCTTCGCCAAAAGATTTCTACGATACGACAATACTGGACAGGCTTGAAAAATAAACGAGTAAAAAGGCGGCAACCCGCCGCATGAGAATGTTTGAGAATCCGTTCTAATAAATGGAGATGCATGGAAGCAGCAAAGGTAAAGACCAGACCGTCGCTGCCTCTCCCGATACGTCAGAATTTGACCCCAAATTTTGCTTAGGAGGTGCATATGCCCGATGATGAAAAACGCATGAATTTTTTGGAGCAGTTCATCTCGAAGCACTACCTAAAACAGCCAAAGTCGGTCCGTACCGTTACCTTTGTTCTCTTTACGCTCGTGTTTGTCTACTCAACATACCGCCTAATCGGAGGCGAGTTCACCGTAAACGGGAGGATGCTGCAAAAGGTCGAGGGCGGTTTCAAGCCAGCCAAAAATTACGACGTTCAGGTTGGAGATAAGTTCTTCGGAACCAATTCGCGTGGCTTTTACTATATTGTTTTGACTCCGCAACAGTACTACAGGGTCGTGATGAAAGGCGAGCTGACATTAGGAATCACCAAGGATGAGACTATTTTCCCCTCGGTGAGAGCGAGTTTTCAGCGACTTGACCAGGCGTTCGAAGACATCTCGTTGCCTCCGCTCCAACAGGTGAGCCAACTCCTTGAACAGGAAAAATCAGAAGACCAGGCGTTCGATTTTCTTGTAAAACCCGCATGGGCCAGTTCCGTGCAAGGAGGGGACCGCTTGTTTATCCAAGCAGTGGAAATGAAACCCGGGCTTTCCTGGATAAAAGAAGGGGCCTTCGAGTTTCAGTTCAATAACAATATCCAGAAACTGACGGTCGCCCAAGCCAGAGAGGGGCCGGCAGGGCTGATTCCGTTGGTTTCAGGCGACAAGGTCCTTCTAGGAACGGACTATCACTTTAAGCTCCCCGAACGCCTACCCTCTGCGTTTTCGGGGAAAATCACGCTTTCGGCCTCGAAAGGGTATTTTTCTTCTTATGCGGAAACCTTTCGGGTACCTTCAAATCTGACGTACGGCGTCAATTTTACCGCTTTAGGAGACCAGGGTAGCAAATTGCAACTGCTGCTTTTATTGCCCTATGATTTAAAAACATTCGACAAGAAAGACGTGGCTCACGTTAAAGACAAATTAGCGTCTGAGTTCGCCCAGAAAGGATTCCGGGTACTGGAGCTACGCTCCCCACTGGGATACGAAGCCCAGACTAACGCTTTATTCGGTGGCAAGCAGGTTCCCTTCACGGCATTGCAGGCGGTGCTGCGAATTCTCACCAAGCATACGATCAAGATAAAAACCGTTCAATACCGGCTCGATCTCAAATCGGGAAATCCCTACGAGATCCAACTTGGCAGCTCCGCCGCTTTCGATCGGGCGCCCCCGATCCCGGCCAACAGGCTCCAGCGTCTTTTGACCGCTTCTACTGAGGAACAATTCAAGGGAGGATTATAATAAAATTATATTCGGAAAACGAAAAAGGGACATTCTACATTTCGATTACGAGCCGCGAGTCGTACGTGGCATACAGCCATTTACTTCGGTCGATGCCACCGAGGCAAGGGCAAAGAAGAATGTCCCTTTATATTTTTCAATTTTCTGTCAACGACCGTTCGCCCCGAGGCGGCAAAAGCTTCACCAAAGGATTTCTACGATACGACAATACTGGACAGGCTTGAAAAATAAACCAGTGAAAAGGCGGTAACCCGCTGCATCGGGATGCTTCAGAACCCGTTCTGATTCATAGAGGGTCATGCATGCATGGATGATGGAGGCAGCAAAGGTAAAGACCATCGCCTCCTCGCTCGTCAGGGAGAAACTGGTATTGTCCCCGAGGCCGAAGGAGGAGCGAATGAAAGCAGCGTGGTACGAGGAGCAGGGCGATCCAGCGAAGGTTTTCAAGATCGGCGAGCTGCCAGATCAGATGCCGGGGCCAGGCGAAGTGAAGGTCAAGATCCGCGCCTCGGGCGTGAATCCGACTGACACCTACACGCGCAGTGGCATCCGCCGGCGTGGCATGCCGTTCGAGCGCATCGTGCCGCATCAGGACGGTGCGGGCGTAATCGTTGCGGCAGGCGAGGGCGTGCCGAAACAGCGCATCGGCGAGCGCGTCTGGCTTTTCATGGCGCAGTGGCGGCGGGCCTTCGGCACGGCCGGCGAATTCTGCGTGCTGCCATCAGCGCGCGCGGCGAAGCTGCCTGACAACTGCAGCTTCACGGAAGGCGCTTCGCTCGGCGTGCCGTGGCTTACGGCGCATTACGCCGTTTTGTGCGACGGCCCGGTCGCCGGCCGCACGGTGCTCGTCGCTGGCGGAACGGGTGCGGTTGGTTATTACGCGGTGCAGATTGCGAAGCACGAAGGATCGCGGGTCGTCGCGACCGTGGGAAGTGCTGAGAAAGGCCGGATGGCACGCGAGGCGGGCGCGGATGAGGTGATCGACTTTCGCGCCGAGGATGTGGGTGCGCGGATTACGGAGCTGACGAACGGCAAGGGTGCGGACCGGCTGGTCGAGCCGCACTTCGCGAAAAACGCGCCACTCTTTCCAAAAATGCTGGCAAAGCTCGGCACGGTGATCGTCTACGGTGCGGGCGGGACCGAGGCTGTGATTCCGGCGGGCTGGGGCATCCAGAATCAGCCGACCATCAAGTTCATATACATGTACGAGTTGCCAGCGCAGGCGTATGTGCGGGCGGTGGCGGACTTCGAGCGCCTGCAGAGTGCCGGGAAAGTGAAGCACCTGCCCGTGCGGGAGTTCAGCCTCGACCAGATCGCCCAGGCGCACGAGGCGGTCGAGAAGGGGAACAGCGGGACGCGGATGGTGATCGTGATGACGTAGGGTGCGGGAAAGGGGATTGGACCGCGCTATGTCTCAGCAATTGCAACATTTTCGTTCCAGAAGAGAGCCAAGGTCGTAGCGGCCCGATCGCATGACCCGACCGGTTCCATGAGCGATCGCAGGAATGACAAACAACCGCATGGAGAGGCTGCAAGCATGGCGTACCTGACAAGAATCGGTATCCGATCGAAATTTTTCTCGACGCGTGGCAGCGCGCCGATTTTGCTGGCCTGGGTATTGGCCCTGACGCTGGCTGGCTGCGCCGGGTCGGAAAAGCATGATGAAGCGCTGGCGGCGAAGCGGGCCCTAGAGTTCGCCAAGGTGGTGCTCATTGAGAAAGATTTCGTCAAAGGCCACGAGATGCTTACCGAAAGCGGCAAGCGGCATATTCCCGTGGAAAAGCTCAAGCAGACCGTCGCATCCATGCATCCGCGCGGGTACCCCAAGAAAGTGACCGCCTTGGAGTACGAACCGATGGTCGGGGAAAAGGCCATCTATATTTTTCTTTCCGGCAACACCGGCGAAGACCTGATCTCTTATCGCCTGACCCTCGAAGGCACCGCGGCGACCGACTACAAGGTGCTGAAGATCGATCAGGGTATGGGGTTCCCGACTTTTTCCAATAAGAAGCGATCTTTCAAACCGGCGCCGGACATCTCCTAGGCGCGCCTCGATGATTTAACGGGTCAGAGAAAGGGGGTCACCCATTAGCCGGCTTTCAGGTGTGAAACGCGCCGCATGAGGATGCTTCAGAATCCGTTCTCACGCATGGAGGCAACGGTTAAGACCGTCGCCTCCTCGCTCGTCACGGAGAAATTGCTATTGTGTCCCCGGAATTACGCCGAAGCCTAAAATTGACGCGTGTCTCCAAGTATGAATGCAAGGCCTGGCCCTAAGAGCCTACGATATTTGCTGAAATGAACTTTGCCATTCTTCGCCGGCCCAGAACTCAAGCCCTTCTGGATGGAATTATAAGATGCGAGCGGGTGTCTATCCGCTGGCTTCCCGTGTCCGACCCGCTGGGCTGGGCGCTTTCGCCGCGGGAGAAACATCGGGATCTTGCCTCCGGCAATGTGGACGGAGGCGAGACGAGCATTTCGTCATTTGTCCAGGCAAAGTCTCGGGGCGCGCCGCTTGTGGCGCTGCCCATCTTTTTGAAACGCGGCCTGGTGCAGAGGAGTCTTTTTGTCCGGCAGGCTCCCCGCTGACTTCCCCCGAACAGCTCGTTGGCAAAAAAGTCGGGTTGGTTAGCTATACTTCAAGCATGGCAGTATGGATGCGCGGGATTTTGCGGGACGGCTATGGGGTCGATTCCTCGAGCGTCCAGTGGTTTACCCTAAGCGGTTCGTCCGATGACACCCAATCTCTGACTATCCCGGCTGAATTCTCGGATGTTAGGATACAGGCCTGGGAAGAATTGGACGGCTATCCTCACCAATTGGACCGCCGGGAGAGTTTCCTGTTATCGCTGCTGAACCGAGGGGCGCTGGACGCCGTCGTTTCCTTCCAGGCCAGGATCAATTGCGAGCGCAGCAGGCCGCTGTTGCCTGAGAACAGCCTCTGGTCCCATCCCCTAAATTCACAAATATACCCGATCAACCACCTGTTCGTGGTCCATACAGACATTGTCCAGGAGTTCCCGACCATCGCCGAGTCATTGTTGTCGGCCTTCAGGGAAGCGCGCGGGTTGTGGACCAACTATCAGCCCCTGGAAGAGCGCAAGGCCTTCGAGAGCGAAATAGCGAAGTTGGGTTACGATCCCTTCGCGTATCGTTTGGGTGAGGTGGAGAAGACAACCTTGGAAGCGTTGGTCGGTTATCTGCAGAGAGAAAAATTAATTTCCCGCAAGCCTGGATTGGACGAGCTGTTTTACGGCGGCATTTGATGTCCCTTTTTATTTCCCCAGATTCAGATCGCCGTGGCGCGCGCCCGCAATAAATTCCGGGCCATCGGCAACAACGGCGAGGGTTTTCGGCTTGTATCGTTTGTTCAGCGCTTCGCCGCCGGGGTTATCCGCAGGATCTGGCCGTCGCCTGAGTCGGTAAGCAGATAGAGCGAGCCGTCCGGCGCCTGGCGCACGTCGCGGATGCGCTCCCGCAACTCTCCCAGGTAACGTTCCTCCTGCGCGACATTGCCATCTTTCAAGACGAGCCGCACCAACCCTCCCGGTGTAAGCGAGCCGATGAGAAAGTTGCCCTTCCAGCCCACGAACAGGTCGCCCGTGTAAATGGCCATGCCCGAGGGAGCGATCACCGGATCCCAATAGTAGACCGGCTGTTCCATTCCTGGTTTCGCCGTACCTTCGCCGATCTTCAATAAGGTGTAGTGGGTGCCGTAGGAGATGACGGGCCAGCCGTAATTTTTCCCCGCTTCCGGATGGTTCAGCTCGTCACCGCCGCGCGCGCCATGTTCCACGGTCCAGAGCTGGCCGGTCTCGGGATGGAGCGCGGCGGCTTGGACGTTGCGATGACCAGTTGACCAGATCTCCGGCCGCGCGCCGCTCCGATTGACGAACGGATTATCGCGCGGCGCCGAGCCGTCCGGGTTGATGCGCACGACCTTGCCGAGCGTCGCCGAAAGGTCCTGAGCCCTTTCGGAATGATTGAACCGTTCCCCCAACGTCACGAACAGCGTGCCGTCGGGACGAAAAACGATCCTCGATCCCCAGTGATTGGAGCCGCTGACCTTGGGCTGCTGGCGCCAGACCACCTGCGTGTTTTCCAACCCGCGTTCACCGAGCCGACCGCGGGCGACGGCGGTCCCTGCGCCGCCTTCGCCGGCTTCGGCAAAAGAAACATAGACAAGCCTATCCTTATCGAACGTCGGACTTAGCGCTACGTCTAAAAGCCCGCCCTGCCCGCTCGCATAAACCTGCGGCAATCCCGTGAGCGGTTCGGAGAGCCGTCCGTCCGTTCCCACGATGCGCAAGCGCCCCGGACGTTCGGTCACGAGCATCCGCTTGTCCGGCAGGAATTCGAGGCCCCAAGGATGTTCGAGCTTTTTGGCGATCGTCTGGACTTGAACGAGACCCTTCACGGAGTCCGGCGTCGGCGACCGCGGCGCCTGCCCTTGCACCGGCCCCGGCGCGCACGCCAGTAGCCAAGCGAGCAGCAGAGACAGTTTCAGGCAATCGACGTTGGGCACCCACCAATAGGCTCTCGCCGTCAACCGTGGTGAACAGGCGGTAATAAACGAAACGGATTTCTTAATCGGTACCATGTAGTTTTCTCCGTAGTTGCCCTAGACGCTGCAACAGGCGTGCGACACGGTCTGTGCGCTATTCTGAAAGCATAAAATGTAAAGTAGGCTCGTTCAACCAGCGCATCGATTTAGGCCGGGTGTGGCAAGAGCGAATGATGAATTAGGAAAGGGGGGAAAGGGGGTCAAGTCCGCTTTTAGCTTTTAATGGGCGTTGTCATAGTAAATAATCGATCGGCATGGCTCGACCGTTGGGATCGAATATCCCCCGCCTTCTACCAGATAATCGACTATGGCTGCGGCCTAGCGCGCCGCAATTTCTTCGTGGAAGACAGAGCTGTTTGGACTTGCTTTTCGACCTCACCCGGCTTTGGGATGAAAATGAGACTCACCGCGAAAAGACCGCTCACGCGGCAGCTTCGGAAGATAGAAGTGGCGCTAACAAAGAGCTAAAAGCGGACTTGACCCCTTTGAAAAACACAATTTTTTTTTGATATCGCAACGGAGCTTGTAGAATTCCCGCGGCAAGGTAAGTGCTGGTCCAAGAATTACGCCGGCTAACTTAGTTGTTGGCGCATACGGTCTAGGCGGGTCTCCGTTGGGAATCGAATGCCCCCACCATAGCCAGCTGCTGTAGTCGTGTGGCAATCGCGCAACTGCAAAAAGTCTTTCAAAGGGCCAGGCAGTATTGATATTTTGAAATGCATTTTCGTTGATTGGCCAATCCGGTGGTAGCACCATCACGAGCTCGGCGAATTGACACTGACTTGCACTTGGTGGCGGATTCATAGCCTTGGTACTCATACCGGCAGTGATCAACGTAGTAAGATTTCGGGTTGGAGTCGGAGCTACGTGATACGCGTCAATATGAACACCCTCGGATCGTGTTTCATGTACGACAGAACTAATAGGCCCAATGTACTTGCAGACATGATCTGCGATTAGTTGTGAGGTGGTTGCCGATATAGCATCCTGCACACCGCCTCTGTCGCCTTCGTAATGTCTCACAACTAGTCCCTTGGATAGAGTAGTGATGCCGAATGATTTCATCGCGTGCCGCGGTGTTCAGGAAAATTTCAGCGTCCCGCTCTTCCATGCGTCCAGAATTAGATAAGCGTGGATGCTACAATCAACTTTGGCTTCAATCACTTTCTCAAGAACGTCCTGTGCCACGTCTGGCGCAAACTCGAGAGCATCCCTGGCAACACATACCATTACTTCAAGGTCTCCACTCCTTAACAGTGGTAAAAGAGCCCGTTGGGCGTCCACGCCACGTCTTCGTAGTTCCTTCGAATATAACCATACCAGGGCGTATGCCTTGTTAGCCGCTCGAGTATTGTGCACCGCGGTTGCCGAGCCATGCGACGAAGCCGCCTTCTGATAACCGTCAACAAGCTGTTCGACCGTTAGCTTCTTCAGTTCGCTCGTCTTCATGTCATGGTGGTCCCGGCGCTTTGATTCCAAATTGATTTATCAGCATTATTCCAATTTGACGTTGTTGTGCAAACTCCAGTTCAAAGATCAAATCTCTCACCAGGGGTCCGCCGGGCCATGCAGACCTATTTAGTCTACGGGGCTCGTGTCTTTATCTTTGATGTTTCTCTTTTGACTTTAGACACTTCCCGGAATCACGACGGCGAAGTCTTTTCCTAGGGCCGCAAACTCGCCGGCCGCAACTTTTAGACGAACGCGACGGACCGTTCCCTGCGAGGAGGAAGCCAGTGGGCGAAGCTTGATCTCCAGCAGGTGTGGGTGACGGCGAATCTGGCCAGGCTGCTGCTATAGACTGCGCACCGGCGAGAGCGTCTCATCGGTCTTGCGGTACACCTTTTTGAACTGACTTTGGAACCACTCGTTATCAGCCGAGGGTTGAGTAGGCCGGCGAGGTCTATGACTAGTATATCGTTTCATTGAACCATATCTATTAGCTATGCCGTGTGTTATGCTGCCGGCATGGCTAGAAAATCGACTCGTTCCAAATTGGTGCTGACGCCAGAGGAAGTCACAATGCTTGATCAACTGCGCAGATCCCG
>ORMF011075184.1_pt1 | contig 15322 bp, 19 predicted proteins | sample 1779871 | NCBI WGS metagenome assembly ORMF01 (sample SAMEA104232316, study PRJEB22302) | groundwater metagenome | biome: forest; feature: aquifer; material: groundwater | place: USA | collected 2011-08-07 | depth 5.4 m | reverse complement strand
TGGAAGAGCCGACGCCGCCTGGGTCGACCGGGCGTTCCTCCAGACGTCCGCGCTTTGATTCGTACGATGGCGGAGGCCAACCGGTTGTGGGGCGCGCCAAGAATTCACGGCGAACTCCTGAAACTGGGGATCGACGTGAGTCAGGCGACCGTCCGCAAGTACATGCCCCGGCACCAACGGCCGCCCTCACAGACGTGGCGTGCGTTTCTGACGAATCATGTCGGCCAGATCACGGCCGCCGATTTCTTCGTCGTGCCAACCGCCACGTGGCGACTCCTCTTCGTGTTGGTCATTTTGGCGCATCATCGTCGCCGCGTCGTGCACGTGGCCGTCACCGCTCATCCCACGGCGGCATGGACCGCTCAACAACTCCGCGAAGCGTTTCCGGGAGACGAGGTCCCTCGCTATCTCATTCGAGATCGTGATCTCGCCTTCGCGGGGATCGGACCAACGGCGAACGGCATGGGGATCCATGAGGTCCTCACCGCGCCACGCTCACCGTGGCAGAACGGGTACGTGGAGCGGGCTATCGGCTCCATTCGCCGCGAGTGTCTTGATCACGTGATCGTTGTGAATGAAATCGGACTGTCTCGAATCTTGAAGCGGTACCTGACGTACTACCACCTGTCGCGGACGCATCTCTCGTTGGCCAAGGACTCGCCCCAACCCCGGCCAATCGCACCACCACCGCTCGGCCCAGTCGTGGCCAGTCCACAGGTCGGCGGCCTGCACCATCGGTACGACCGCCGCGCGGCTTAGTCACAAGCTCCCTTTCTCTGCCAGTCAGTTGGTCCAGGGATCGGTCGGCGCTCGTCTCGGCTCTCACGACCCGAGCACGCCGTTCAGAATCCGGCCAAGCCCAGCGCCCGAAAGAGCAACCCGGCGCGTCTGGCCGGTCGACGCAACGCATACTTCGGACCGTCAAAGGATCAACCCGGGGCACGAAGGGAGTTTTCAGAAGGGACAGGCACAAAAAGGGGCACGGTGAAGACCCTGCTTCAACTGATGTGCGCGTAAGTCATTGACAGGATTGGCTCCTCAGGCTGGATTCGAACCAGCAACCCTCCGGTTTAACAGACGGAAAAAACGTCGTTAGCCGCCCTTTGCGGCCGTGTGCTGGACGCTGCCGGATCGCGCGCCATCACTCGTAGGATCCAGCGATTTTCGACCTTCGCTTTGTGCCGCTGCTTGCTGCCGTTTGCTGCTCTTTGTTGCACCGAAAGGGCAAAAAAAGGGCAACGCGCGAGCGGTCGGCAAAACAACTAGTGTCCCGGTGCGTTAGGCCCCGTGGTCTGACCGAATAAGGTCCGCAGCTGCTGCCCGCTCATGCCGGTGTTGTAGGGCGGAGTGTCCGGCTCGAACTCTTTCCCTCGTGCAAGTGAGCCGACGAGGACCGGATCGAATCCCGCGTCTCGCACCAGGCCCGCCGCCGTTTCCAGAGCATCGGGATCATCGCTCGCGAGCGGGATGCCGACGCGCTCGCCTTGTCGATGCGCCTCACTCTCCAGCGTCTTGAAATACACCGTGTTGAAGGCCTTCACCCACCGGCTACCCGGAAACATCGCCGCCGACCAACCTGCAGAACCCTGCGGATGCGCGGAAGCCTGGCGCGCAACCGCACCGTCCCGTCGCTCATACGCATTCCCCGTGTCGAGCACGACTTTACCCACCAGCAACGGCGCAAGATCGCGCACGAGATCAGGAACGGCTTTCAGCGGAACCGTCAACAGGACGACCTCTCCAAAGGTGGCGGCATCTTGCAGGACTCCGGCCGACGCGCGTTCTCCGAGCCGTTCAACGACTGGCCGGAGGTCCTCGGGATGCCTCGAAGCCATGCGGACGTCGTGGCCGGCATCAACCCATAACTTCGCCAGCGTCGATCCGATCATTCCTGCTCCGATGATTCCGATGCGCATGATAGGCCTCCTCTCTGACGGCTCAACCGAACAGGCCATCGTATCGATTCGCCACGTTGAGCAAACCCCCCGTTCGGGCAGGTTGGCTGCTGTTTCTTCGAACCGTGGTAGCCGACCTTGGAAGAATTCACTCGCGCTGCTGAATCTGTCGGTATCTGAAACAGCCGACGAGGTGGTCGTTCACCATGCCGACCGCCTGCATGTGCGCATACATGACGGTCGAACCGACGAAGCTGAATCCGCGCCGCTTGAGATCCTTGCTGAACGCGTCGGATTCGCGTGACGTCGCCGGAATCTCCCTCATCGCCTTCCACCGATTCAGACGGGGCCGTCCATCGACGAACCGCCAGCAATAGGCGTCGAAACTTCCGAGCTCGTCCTGAATCGCGAGAAACGCTCGCGCGTTGCGCACAGCCGCTTCGATCTTCATCCGGTTTCGAATGATCGACGGATCCGCGGTGAGCGTCTGGACTTGGTTCTTCGTGTATCGCGCCACCTTCCGAGGATCGAATTGACTGAAGGCGCGGCGATAGCCTTCACGTTTCTTGAGCACGATGGACCAAACTGAGCCCGGCCTGCGCCGCTTCGAGCACGAGGAATTCGAAGTGCTGGCGATCATCATGGACCGGCACACCCCATTCGCGATCGTGGTACTCGAGCATTAGCGGATTGTCGCTGCCGACCCAGGTGCACCGGTTGATCCGCCTCGCCGTCACGACAGCTCAACCCTCACCAGAAACCGGCGATGTTGTCTCAGCGGCTGCCCTCACGGAATGTGTCCTCCGGCGCCGTGTCGCGGTATGGGTGTTTGCGCAGGTACGCCTTGACGAAAGGACAGACAACCACCATCTGCAACCTCTCGCCGTGGGCTGCGTCGATGGCCGCCTTCGCCAGCGCGTCGGCAAGATGGCGGCCGCGAAGCGGTGGAGGAACTTCTGTGTGGACCAGCACGAGAGACGTGGGGGTGCGTTCGTACGTCAGAACAGCGGTCTGCCCGTCAACGACAATCTCGAACTGACTTGCCTCGCGGTTGTCGGTGACAGCCGGCAACGGCGGCGCGGGACCGACACGTATCCCGGTCTCCACGGTGTTCGCCGGCGCGTCGCTCGCGGGAAACGTTTCCTCGAGCGTCTCGTCCAGCTTACGATCGTCCGCCGATCGACTCTCTTCCACGCCAGCCTACCTTACCTACTGCGACGCTGTCGCATGCTCCAGTTCCAGCTCGGCCTGGAGGCTCTCCCGATCGCGTGACACGGTCGCCACAGCGAGTGTCCTGCCGCCGCGGATGAAACTCACGGAGGCGTCACGCGCGTCGAGCGAACCGCTGACCGTCACAGTCTCCCAGCGCTCGGCGTGACCTACGTATCTGATCGTCACATCGTAGTGCTGGCTCCAGAAAAACGGCACGGCGTCGAACGGCTCGCGGCGTCCCAGCATATTGCGCGCAGCGACCTGGCCCTGACGCTCGGCCACGACCCAATGCTCCACGCGAATGCGCTCGCCCGTGTGCGGATCCGGCCATCGGGCCACATCGCCGGCGGCGAAGATCCCAGGCTTGCTGGTTTCGAGGAATTCATTCACGGCGATGCCCCGATCGACCGCGAGGCCCGAGCGCTCAGCGACCGCAGTCGCCGGCCTGACGCCAACACCCATCACCACGAAATCGGCATCGACCGTGCCGCCGCCACTCAACGTCACGGTTCGCCCGGCAATCGACGTCACCGTCTCCCCCAAGTGAAAAACGACGCCGTGCGCCGCGTGAAGGGACTGAACGAAGCGGCCCACCTCGGTGCCCATGACTCGCTCGAGCGGCACGTGTTCCGGCGCAACCACATCCACGGCGACGCCGCGAGTCCGGAGCGCGGCCGAGACCTCCAGGCCGATGAAGCTGGCGCCAACGACCACGACATGTTTCGCCGTACGGGCACGTTCCACGATCGCGCGGCTGTCGGCGAACGATCGGAGATAGAACACCTGCGTGCTGTCGGCGCCAGGAATCGGGAGCCGCACCGGATCGGCGCCTGTGGCGATGAGCAGCGCGCCGAAGTCTCGACGCGAGCCGTTTTCGAGCAGCACCGTCCGGCCGCCGGCATCAATCGAGGACACGCGAGATCCCAGCAGCAGCTCGATGTGCCGCTGGGCGTACACGTCCGATGGCCACATCGGGATCCAGTCGTCCTGCGCTTCACCGGCCAGATAGTCTTTCGAAAGGTTCGGACGGTCGACCGGCGGATCCTCGTCGGCGCTGACCAGGACGATGGGACCCTCGTAGCGTTCGCGCCTCAGCGTGTCCGCTGCCGCCAAGCCCGCGGCGCCACCGCCGACGATCACGATGGACGAAGGATGCTGGCTGGAGCGTGCCGATTCACGTCGCACCGGCGGCAGCTCTGACACTTTTTCCCGGATGAACACCATGTCGCCGCGGCGTTCCACGCGCCAACAAGCAATTGGATCCAGCGCAGGCGCGCGCAGCGCTTCGCCGGTTTCAAGGCTGAAGCACGCGTGATGTAGCGGACATCGAACCGTGTCGCCAACGACAAGGCCGTCGGCGAGAGGGCCGTGATAGTGCGTGCAGTGCGCGCCGACCGCGAAGACTCGATCACCGGCACGCGCCAGGAGTACGTCCTCCTCCCCGACGCGACCGACCATCATGCCGCCGGGCCGGAGTGCGCTGACGGCTATCCCCTCGGCAAGATTCGGTCGCCGATCCGTGTCGGAATCAGTCATGCCGCCTCGATGATCGCTACCGCAGTGCCTACACGCTTCTCACACCGCTTGCGTCAGCGGCGTGTCAACGACGTGTTCCGCCACGAACCAGACCTGCAGTTCGTTCCGGCGAATGACGTCGCTCACGATGAGGTCATTGGTGCCGTCGTCGCCCCCTTCGGCGGCGAGCCGCGCCATCGTGCGAGCCTCCTTCAACACGATCTCGTGCCCGTGCAGGAGTCGCGAAATCTGCACCGGCGCTTCCTCGCGCCCCTTGGGCAGTCTCGGGATGAGGGTCATCTCCGCCACATCGGGCGCCATCGCGATGCTCACGCCGCCGAGCAACTGAATGCGTTCGGCGATCGCGTCGACGAGCGCGTTCTGCTCCTCATAGTGCTTGTCGAATAGCAGATGCAGTTGGTAGAACGTCGGCCCAGCCACCTGCCAGTGGTGCTTCTTGTACAGATCTCGAAGCGTGATCGTGTCGGCCAGGAGCTGGTTCAGATTCACCACGCTTTCTTTACACGCATTTTCCGATAACGCGATCGGCATCCGCACGAGATGGCCGAACGGCTGAATCTCGTGGGCCTGCTGATGCGCAAGCGGCGTCGCTCGCTTCAGAATCGTCTCCGCGTCAATCGTTGTCTTCGTCATATGCTGGCCTCCGACCTCACCGCTGATCTTGTTTCAGAAACGTGCCTTGTTCAAGTTCGCCGAATGCCTGCCGGAGTTCGGCCTGCGTATTCATGACGATCGGGCCATACCACGCCACGGGTTCCTGGAGCGGCGGTCCTGACACCAACAGGAAGCGGATGCCACTCTCGCCGCCTGGACGACGACTTCGTCGCCGTGATCGAACAACACCAGCAACGAACGCTGGTGAGAATCCTCGAGGCGCTCGTCAACGAGAACAGACCCGGAGGATCTCGAGGTTCAATGGGCACAAGTTAGGGCGTGGGCGCCATCGGCTTGCGAGCAGTGGCGCCACTCTAGCGGTCCACGAATACGTCGTCTGGATAGCAATAGAGCCATTGTTCGCCGGGTTCTGCCGACGCGATCACTGGGTGCCCGCTCTCGCGGGCGTGCTTGGTCGCATGACGATGAGGTGAGTTGTCGCAACAGAGCGTCCTTCCGCACTGTTGACACGTCCGAAGGTGAACCCATTGCGCCCCTATCTTCACGCATTCCTCGCACTCGCGGCGCTTGGGCTGCTTGACGCTGGTAATCGCCGCGATGTGCGCGCACCCCGAATCCGGCATTGGCATTCCTTACTGGTTCAGGACCTGATGAACGAAGGCGATCGCAATTGACCCCTCGCCGACCGCAGAGGCCACGCGCTTGATGTTGCCGCCGCGCACATCGCCAACCGCGAAGACACCCGGGCGACTCGTTTCGAGAAGATACGGCGGTCGGGTCAGGGGCCATCCTGCTGCTGTCAGATCGTCTTGCGACAGTTCCGGACCGGGCTTGATGAATCCTTTGCCATTGAGCACGACGCACCGCTCGAGCCAACCGGTGTTCGGCACCGCCCCGGTCATCATGAACACGTGGCGGATGTCATGCATCTCGGCGTCGCCCGCTCGGTCGTCTCGCCACTGGACGCGTTCAAGATGCCCATTGCCCCCCAGGGCGACGATCTGCGTGTGCGTCCTCAGGACGATCGCGGGGTTGTCTTCGATGCGGCGAATGAGATACCGCGACATCGTGTCGCCCAACCCGTCTCCGCGAACCAGCATGTGGACGCGCTTCGCGGTCTGCGCGAGGAAGACGGCGGCCTGGCCCGCCGAATTGCCGCCGCCAACGACGATGACGTCTTCGCCGACGCACAGCTGCGCCTCCATCGGCATCGCGGTGTAGTAGACGCCAGCGCCTTCGAACTGGGACAGGTTCGCAAGCGCCGGCCGACGGTACTCAGCGCCCGTCGCAATGATTACCGCGCGTGCGCTGAGGTGTGATCCCTCACCAATCTGAACTTCATACGGCTGCCGGCCGCAGGCGAGTTTCGTCGCCCCTTTCGCAATCATGACCTGCGCGCCGAACTTCTGCGCCTGCGCGTAGGCGCGCCCCGTCAGGTCCAATCCTGAAATGCCGGTCGGAAACCCGAGATAGTTCTCAATCCTGGAACTCGATCCCGCCTGGCCACCGGGCGAGTTCGATTCGAGGACCAGAACGTCAAGACCCTCCGACGCGCCGTACACGGCAGCCGCCAGCCCCGCCGGCCCCGCGCCGACGATCACCAGATCGCTCACGCCGGTCTGACGGATCGCGTCGTTGAAACCCAGACACTCGGCAATCTGCGCGTTGCTCGGATTTCGCAGGACCGCCTCGGCGCCGCAGATCAGGACGGGCACATCGGCCACGCTCACCTGAAACTGATCGAGCAGCGCTTGCGCCTCGGCGTCACGATCGAGGTCGATGTAGTGGAACGGATGGCCGTTGCGCGTCAAAAACTCTTTGACTCGCAGCGTACCGGCGCAGTGGGCCGAACCCAGCACGACGACATCGCCAAACTCGTGGGCGATCAGCTCAAGGCGGCGGAGCATGAACGCCCGCATGAGAATCTCGCTCAACTCGGCGTCGGTCTGAATCAAGGCGAGCAGTTGTTCACGCTCGAGCTGAATCACGTCACCGGGCTCGCCCACGCGCAGGCGGCCCATCGCCCTGCGACCGGTGATCATGATGGCTTCGCCGGAGAACTGGCCCGGCCCGTGGGCCACGATGAGGATCTCCGTGGCACCCGTGGGCCGCAGGGCCTGCACCTCGCCGCTGACCACGACGAAGAACGGAACATCTTTGTCCCCGACTTCGACCAGGACCTCTCCGCGGGCGATCGGCCGTCGACGCCCGCGCGCCGCGATGCGTGCCATCTGTGCGCTCGTCAGCGTCGGAAACAGCCGTTCTGCATGCGAGGGCGCGGTGGAAGCCAACGGCCGTTGCGGTTCGGGAGCGTTCACAGGTCGCCCTCCAGCGTCTCTAAGCATCCGCGAGGCTGTCACGCAGCGCAAGCTACAGGAACGAACACGCCTCGTTGAACGGCAAACGCGGGAGGCGCGGGTGCAGCGCGCTGGGATCGCCGTACCCGAGGTTGCAGAGGAAATTCGTCTTCACGTGTCCTTCCGGGAAGAACTCCTGATCGCAGCCGAAACAGGGCTTGCCGGCCGCAAAGAACTCCTCGTCCACCGTCGCGTGATCGAAGCCGGACATCGGCCCGCAATCGAGGCCGAGCGCCCGCGCCGCCATGATCAGATACGCGCCCTGGAGGCTGGAATTCCGCTTCGCAGTCGCCTCGACCAACTCGGGATTACTCGCAAACAGCGTCGCCATGCCGGGGCTGTGCGGGAACAGCTTGGGCAGCTGCTCGTAAAACTTTAGGTCGTACGCGACAATCACCGTGACCGGAGCGGTCATCGTCTTCTCGACGTTGAGCGGGGCCAGCGCCGGACGAAGCCGTTCTTTGGCCTCCTTCGACCGGAGAAACGCGAACCGCGCCGGGGCGGCGTTCGCGCTAGTGGGCGCCCACTTCAGCAGCTCGTAGAGATCCCGCAGCGCCTGATCGTCGACCGGTCGCGACTGCCACGTCGCGTACGTGCGCGCTTCACGAAAAAGCGTATCCAACGCCGTGTCGTCGATTCGTTCGCCCATGCTGCCTCCTTCTATCAGCGTTGAAGCACGCCGCCCTCTCAGGCATTGCGGACCGCTGGCGCGACGCGACCCGGACAATCTTCCGACCTGCGGTCTAGTTCGCCCTCGCACCCTTCACAAGATCCTAGGCCCAATGCGCGTCTCCTCATGGGGATGCGTGCGAGCCGCTCGACCCGATTCGGGATGTCTTCTGTGGCGGTCGCACGGTGGCGGAGACTCAGAGTCGGCCTTCACTCTGCAGGCGGTGCTGGATCTCGGTGAGCCGCCGTTCACCGGCCCGCAACGTCGCCGGGCTGGTATGCACGGAGTACTGTCCGAGCACGAGGTCGTGAACGTGGGGAGCCGCGGACCCCACAACAAATTCTGAGTCGGCCTCGGCCTGGAAGGCGATCGCGCCAGTCGACGGCTCGAAGATCGCCAGTTCGCCGGCTTCCACAGTCTCAGGAACACGAAGGCGTCCCGTGCTCACGGCGACCCAGCCAACCGTATGGTCGATGGCCGGCTGGTAGCGCCAGGACTCGCCAGCTCGCAGACGTACCGCCAGGTAGTTCAGCGAGGCCGGAGCCTTGAGCGAGCTCGTCGACCCGCCGTGGGTCCCGACCAGCACACGCGCCGGACCGTCGCGCGCGACGGCGTCAGGCGCCAGGTAGACGTTTTCCACGGGTCCGAGCTCCTGATCGGGCGGTAACGCGAGCCAGAGTTGGAACCCCCGGGCACGGCCGGTGTCGCCGGGTCCTCCGCCGTGCCAGGCTCCGTGCGCAGCCTTGAACCATTCCACCCCGCCTGCCGACAAGACGCCGGTGGCTCCCGTCGAATCTTCGTAGCGGACGCTTCCTTCAAACAGGTATGACACGGTCGCAATGCCCGAGTGTGGGTGCAGGCCCATCCCCGAAGACGCCCCGCTCAGGTTGAAGAAATCAAGAAAGACGAACGGCTTCAGCACATGTCCGAGATCACTCGGGCTCATGAGCCGCGTGATGGCGCCGTGGCGGCTGCCTCTGGTGCGGCGGACGATCGTGCGTGGCCGCGTGTGAATCGGTGTCGGCGATGTTGATGCGTGCGTTTCCGTCATGTTGAACTCCCTTCTCGTTCCTTCTGCGACAGCCCCGCCCACTAGTCGCGAACGTGACCAGCGACGAAACCCGCCAACCGCGAACGCCGTCCCCACGCAATCAGGGCTGTCAACGCAAAGAGCACGAGCGGTGCGGTCGGCGCGGTGTGGAGCACGGTGAGGTGCGCGACAACGGCTCCGACCATGACACCCGCGAGAAGCACAGATCCGAACGCGGCCGTGCCTGGGACAATGAGGAGGAGCGCACCCAGCAGTTCAAGCAAACCGGTGACGTATCGGAACCACTGGCCGACGCCGACGGCGTCAAAGAGCGCGATCATGTCCGGGATTCCCAGGAGCTTTCCTGCCGCAGCGGCCACGAATGCCAGCGCGACCGGCACTTGCAGTGTCCAGAGCGTGATGTTGAACGCCTTCCCAGGCGCGGCGATGTCAAACGGTTGATGAGCTGTTCGGATGGTCGTCATGATTCTCTGTCTCCTTCAGTCAGCTGATGGTCGGCCGTCATACCGAGTTTTTTCAGCAATGCGATCAAGGTGGCGCGTTCGGCCTTCGACAGGCCCTGGGCGGCACGATCCATGGCCTGTTTGTGCGTGGCGAACACCTGCGTGATCAGCGCCTTCCCATCGGGGGTGAGTTCGACCACACGCGCCCGTCGGTCGCTGGCGTGCGCCGCCCGGGCCACCAAACCACGCTGCTCGAGCCGATCGATGGCCGTGGTAATCGAACCGCTCGTAAGCTCAACGCGCCGGCCGATCTCACTGACCGACTGTGATCCTTTGTGCAGCAGCACTTCGAGGACCCCGAAATCCGAGATGCACATGTCGAGGGCCACGATGCTCCGTTCCGCGTGGCGGACCAGCGACCGATAGGCCTTCATCAGCACGAGCCAGACGTGCACGCCAGACCGGTCGCCGACCCCCTCGTTCACAGCCGCCTCAGCCGGGCGGCGTGCGACCCGACTTCCTCTCCAGCGGTTCGTGCCTCCCACCTCGCTGAACGACTCATGCATCCTCCGGCCGCTGCAGCCCGGCCACGCCACGTCTAGGCCCCTGGCGCATGACCACATTATCTTCACATCAAGTAGCTCTATGTCAAGTTAATATTCCTGACAGCTATTCAGAAGCAGAATCGATCGCGAACGCACCCTCGAGACTGCTACGGATTCTCTTGAAAGGGCTCAAAGACGCCCGGTGGGCCAACTCGGCTGTTGTCGCCCAGATCAGCGTGAGGAGGCTCGTCACCAGCAGGCCATGCGGTGGCGATGACTTCGCGTGCCACTCGTTTCGCCAGCTGCACCGCATAGGCGCCGACGTTCCCGCCACCGCCATGGACGAGCACTCGTTTTGTCGAGTCGACGTCGCCATAGTCGAAGAGCATCTGCTATGCCGTGCTGGCCACGACGGCACAGATGCCGCCTGATGGACGCGAATCGCTTTCATCGCAGGGTCAGACGTAATCCGCGGCAGTGCGAGCCGCTATCGGCGCACAGGAGTGTTCGGGACAGTTGCCGTGTCGACATAGCGGGTATCCGTCGGACCGGTCCCGGAGATCTGAACCAAAACCGGTTCGTCGGCGGTTCGAGCAAAATGATTCGTGCCGCCAGGTTCTGAGTAGACGCTGCCGGGCGGCAGCGTCTTCAGCGCTCGTTCGTCAAGCCGGTCGCCATACCCAAACTGCCATGCCCCGGCGATCACCGTGGCCATGCGATCGTCACGGTGCGAATGCGCGGGAATCGTCGTGTGCGCCGGCACCGACAACACGATCGTGTAGAAGCCGGTGCGTGACGGATCGCCGGTAAGAATCTGCGTGGTGACACCGGGCAACTCTGAACTGCCGATCTGCTCCGAACCGGTCTGTTTCGCACGAATCTCGTCCGGTGTCATGCGCAGTTGGCTCGGCACCGTGGACCCGCGTGTCGGACTGGGCCGCGCGCTGAGAGAGTCGACCAACGCGGCGGCCGTCTCGTGTGGTCGCTCTTCCATCAGCCAATGCCCCGTGTTGGGCAAGGTCATCGCGGTTGCGTTCGCCGCGATACGCTTTGGCCTGTCGTCCCAGTGCGTCTCCATTCGCCTTCGCGCCGCCAATCGACAGGACGGGCATGGTCAGCGCGGTCTCGGAGAATCTCGCGAAGTCCTTCGCCGCCTGCTGAAAGGAGTCGAAATAGGCCCAGGCCGCGCGCATGCGGCCCGGCCGCGCATACGCGGCCGCGTACGCCCTCCGGTCGGTCTCCGGAAGCGAGCGCGTCCAGTCGGCAGCGAAGTCGTTCCAGTAGTAATCGAGATACGTTCGCTCGTGACCGGCAACGAGCGCTTCGGGTGTTGGCCCATGGAAGCGGAAATGCCACAACCGGGGATTGTTGTAGACGGCTTCCCATCCGTCCACGCCGGGAAGAAATGCGTCCATCAGCACCAGTTTTTCGGTCTCGGCCGGAAACTGCGCGGCGTACGCGTACGCGACCATCAGCCCGATGTCATGGCCGACGACCGCGGCCTTCTCGATGCCAATGCTCTTCACGAGGTCGTGGATGCGGGCCGCCGCCCGAGTCATGTTCACGCCATCTTTCGGAATGTCCGACTCGCCGATACCCGGCAGGTCTGGGGCAATGACCGTGAAATGCTCGGCGAGGCGCGGCATCAGCGGTCGCCACATCCTGGATGTCTCTGCGTAGCCGTGTAGCAGCACAACGGCGGGGCCGTGACCCGCTGCGAGATACTGCAGTTTCAGACCGTCCACCATCACAGTCCGCACGGCGACGATCGAGTTGTCGGGTGCCTGCGGCTGCGCGCGTATCGTCGGCTGCTGCGGCATCGAAGCAAGGAGCAGCATGCCGACACTGATGTACCAGTCACATCTCATTGGCTCCTCCTGCGGTGGCTGGGACTCGCTTGGCGATCCATGCGTTGATGTCGGCGATGACGACCTCTTTGTCGAGATCGTTGAGCAGATCGTGAACGTGCCCGTCGTACAACTTCAGCGTCTTGTCGGTCGACCCGGCGGCGTCGAAAAAGAATTGACTTCCGGCCGGCTTCGTTGCGTGGTCGGCAGTGCCATGCAGGATCAGCACGGGAAGGGAGATCCGCGGAGGTTCTGCTTCAGCTGCTCGTCGGCGTGCACCATGGCGGCCATGGTCTGGGTCGGCTGCGTCTCGTGCGCGATCAGCGGATCCGCGTTCATCCGCTCCACAACGGCGGGATCCCGCGAGAAGTCTTCGTTCTTTAGGCGCACGACGTGGGCGTGCGGCGTGATGTGCGCCAGGCCCTTGAGCACCGCGAGGGCAAAATCGGGCGCTGGGGTTTGAAACGCGAAGCTCTCGCAGATCAGCCCCGCGAGTTCGTCCCCGTGCTCCAGCGTGTAGAGACAGGCGACGACGCCGCCGGCGCTGTGCCCAAGCAGGAACACGGGGAGACCGGGTTCCCTCGACACAACGACTGCCATACACGTCGCAAGATCGCTGACGTAGTCCGCGAACGTCTCGACGTAAAAGCGCTCCCCGCCCGATTTGCCACGGCCCCGTAAGTCCAGGGCGAAGGTCGCCAGGCCCGCGGCGACGAATTGCTCCGCCGTCCACGCGTAGTACCCACTGTGAGAATTGAACCCGGACACGATGACGACCACTCCGCGTGGCCGTCCGTTCGGCCGCCACGATCGAAGAAAGAGACTCACGCCACCCGTGCCGGTGAGTATTTCCTCGGGCGTGATGCTCGCAAGCTCCTGCGCCACAGCTGCCTCCTTTTGTGCCACTGCCGTTTGGATCGATAATGATCGCTGGCGCGTCGAATTACTTGCCTGAAACGACTGGGTTAGTCCGGATTCGCGACTGATTGTGCGTTCGCACGCGCCGTGCGACAGGTGACGGTGCTATGGCTGACAACTTCGGCGACGTGCTGGGGCGGCATCTCCATGCGGAGTACCGGGTCGTGCTCGCCGCGCGGACGTTGAAACACGCCGACGCGACGGTCACCGAAGTTCACTCTGACCATGCGACGCACGATCGGTCCGACCCACTACCACCGGCCGACGCATTCGGCGTGGCCCTACAACTTCGTGACTTCCCCGTCCACGAGTGGTGGGAGGATGGCCGCGCCGCGCCGGTGAGCGCGCTCCGAGCCGGTCAGACCACTGTCTACGATCTGAAACGCGACCCGCGGTTCAGAATGAACAATCCCTTCCATTCGATCCACGTGGCGCTTCCGCGCGCGTTCATGGACACGGTGGCAGATGAGTTCGGGAACGGACAAATCGTCGATCTTGAATACTCGCCAGGGAAGGGCGTGGATGATCCGGTCGTCGAGCCCCTGCTGCTGGCATTGCGACCGGCGTTGATGCGGCCAGAAGAAGCGAGCCGTCTGTTCGTGGACCATGTCACGCGTGCGGTCGCCGCACATGTCGCGGTCACCTACGGGCATCTGGGTGAGGGCGACGGCACACGAACGGTGGTCTCGCGCCGTGGCAGCAGCGGCGGGCCGTTGACCTAATAGACGCGAACCTTGATGGGAACGTCACGATCGCAGAGCTCGCGCGGCAGTGCGGATTGTCAGGCAGCTACTTCACCCACGCATTCAAGCAGAGCACGGGCCTGACGCCGCATCGGTGGCTGATGCAACGGCGGGTCGAGAAGGCCACAGGCCTCCTGAGAGACGGCGACACGTCGGTAGCGGAGATCGCGTTGGCGTGCGGATTCGCCAATCAGAGTCATTTCACACGAGTGTTCAGAGGGGTATCCGGATGCCCGCCAGCCGAATGGCGGCGCAGAACGTGCAGCAGTCGCCGCCGCCCTGCGCGGCTGGCTACGTGAAGAATAGCCTTGTGTCTGAACTGTGTCAGATGCCCCTCAAAATCCACTCGAACATCGTCACTTAAGGACGCACACCAACTGATCTCGTGTAGGCCGAACTGATTGATACGAATTGCGTTGATGCGTTTGAGTGTGCGTGACTGATCGCGGCCAGAATCGATTTCCAAGCGTGCTCCTTCAACCACTCGTACATCTTTCCGTGCGTTTGCAGTCAACGGCTTTGCGGGCGAGTGGACCCCGCAACCCAATTCGGTCAGACCTGGCAATGGTGCCGCAGTCACCTACCGGGACGAGATGGGCAACGGTCGGCCCGCGCCAAATTGTGGAGAACGGGCAGCTCGGTGGGGAACGCAGCGGTTCAATAGACCGTTACACGTTCACGTTCCGCAGGACGTGAGACGAACTCGGCGAAGCAGGATTGCCGTCGCGCATCGGCGATTCGGAGAAAGGCGTGCTGAGGTCAGGCTCGGAAAATATCTGGGCGTGGCTCAGGCTGGTAGAGCGTCCGGTTCGGGACCGGAGGTCGCCGGTTGGAATCAGTCGCCCCGACCATCCTTCAATCCTGTTGGTCTGCGTCAAAACGATTTCATGCAGTCGTTGGAGTGTTCGGCGAGTCACTGCGGCCACACGATTCGGCCGTCAACCGTAATCGAAGCGACCATGCGCGGCTGGAGCGTCATTCTTCGACCGCGCTGGGGGGACAGTAACTCCTCAGGCTGGAGATCGCGAACCCGCAAGAAGACCAACTGGCCGCCTTCCATTCCCTCAAAGCTCATTCCGCCGAAACCCACATGGGCGGTGCCGCCGCCATCCTCGGCCAAGACGATCTGATCGGTTGGCAGGGGCACCTTTGCTCCGTCTTCGAAGACGATGGACGTTCCAGGGGGACCGTTCTGCAGGATCGGCAGCGTCGACGCGAACTCCAGGAACGCCGGATCGCGGCTGATGCGGGTACCTGGCACGAACTCGATGACCAGTGGATGGGTATTCACTCTAGTGATCCTAGGCCGTCGGCGTCGCGGCGGCCCGGCCGCGGTGGAACTTCTCCAGTTCCTGGTTGGCGCGCACGATCACTGCCAGATTCTCCTCGACGGCGCCGAGTTGCGGGCCGGGAATCGCGAAGTAGGCCTCCGTATCGTCCGCGCCAGTGTAGACGCGGTTCCCGATGCAGCCGAAACTGGCGGCCGTGCG
>ORMF010876307.1_pt1 | contig 15326 bp, 10 predicted proteins | sample 1779871 | NCBI WGS metagenome assembly ORMF01 (sample SAMEA104232316, study PRJEB22302) | groundwater metagenome | biome: forest; feature: aquifer; material: groundwater | place: USA | collected 2011-08-07 | depth 5.4 m | reverse complement strand
TCGCGGGTTGCTATTGGGGGTTGCTATCGGGGGTTGCTATTGGGGGGACGATAGCCCCGCTCGTCAGAGCGGGGATTCCGGGCGCACGCCCGGTCCAGGCCGTTTCTCTCCAGCCGTAAGTTCGCCTGTGTTACACCTAAGGAATGGACCAGATCCAACTAGGCGGCACGGACCTCAAAGTATCCCGCCTCTGCTTCGGCAACATGACCTTTGGCGGCCAGACCGATGAGGCGGTAGGAGGCCGCATTCTCGACTGCTGCCTCTCCAGCGGCATCAACTTCATCGACACCGCCAACGTCTACAACAAAGGCGCATCCGAGGAAATGCTCGGCCGCCTCATGCAGGGGCGGCGTCAACGCATTGTCCTCGCCACCAAGGTGCGCGGGGCCATGGTGGAATACGGTGGGCTTGGCCGCGCCGCCATTCTCCGCGCCGTCGAAGAGAGCCTCCGGCGTCTCCAAACTGATCACATCGACCTTTACTATCTCCATCAACCCGATTACGAGGTGCCCATCGAGGAGACCCTCGAAGCCTGTGAGCAACTGGTGCGCGGCGGCAAGGTGCGCTACATCGGTACTTCGAACTACGCCGCCTGGCAAGTCACCAAAATGCTGTGGGCGGACCAGCGCAGCGGATGGAAGCCGGTGACCGCCGCGCAAATGATGTACAACCTTGTGGCCCGCGGCATCGAGCAGGAGTTTCTCCCCATGGCCAAGGATCTCGGCATCCCGGTGGTAGTCTACAATCCTCTCGCCGGAGGCCTGCTCACCGGCAAGCAGAGCAGGGAAGCCCCGCTCCACGGCACCCGCTTCGACAAGAATCAGATGTACCTGGACCGCTACTGGCATCCCCAATACTTCGACGCCGTAGACCAGCTCGCCGCCGTGGCCCGCGAGGCCGGCCGCTCCATGGTGAGCCTGTCCCTGAACTGGCTCCTCCACCACACCCAAACCACCTGCGTAATTCTAGGAGCCAGCAAGCTGGAGCATCTCGAGCAGAACCTGAAAGCAGCCGAAGAAGGCCCCCTCGATCCCGCCACCCTCGAAAAATGCGAGCAGGTCTGGGCCGGCCTCCGCGGCGTCACTCCCAAGTACAATCGCTAACTCGCACCATGACGTGGCGCGCGTGGTACCGAATGCGGGCTAACCAATGAGGCCTGACCGCAAAAAACTGACCCCTCCCGTGGGAAGCATCCCGGGCGTGCGCTGGCTGCGCTGTTCCGCATCCAGCATCCGCAGTATATGCAACACGGCCGCCGCGTCACTCACACCCAACCGCAGGCTTCCTCCACCGCCGCGATCAGCTGGTCCCAGCCTTCGGCCAGTCCCGCTCGCCCCAGCGGGATACGCCTTTCCAGCAGGAGCATTCAACGTGTGTTTTCATCGTGGCACGGTGGCTTCAGCATCTTTGCGATGCTTTGGGGTTCGGCCTTACGGACTGTGATCTGTGACGTGGGCTAGCCACAGGGCAACGGCCTTCGCACGCTGTCCGGTGGAGATTATTACAATAACAGTTGTTAGTTGGTTTGATACTACTCAAACAAGTACATTTAAATGTAGAATTTTATCGGCGAAACGCCGGAGCTTGGACGAAAGACCATGGATCGACTGACAGCTCAACAACGAAGCTGGAACATGAGCCGCATTAAAGGCAAGGATACCGGGCCTGAACGACGGGTACGCTCCGTGCTCCACCGGCTCGGCTTTCGCTTTTCGCTCAGTCGAAAAGATCTGCCGGGCCGTCCCGACATCGTCCTCACCCGCTACGGAACCGCGATTTTCGTACATGGCTGTTTCTGGCACCGGCACAGGAACTGTTGCAATGCCGTCCTTCCGAAGACCAGACCGGAATTCTGGCTTGCCAAGCTCAACGGCAATGTTGAGCGTGACGCGCGAAATGTACTCGCACTGAAACAACTGGGCTGGCGCGTCCTCACCGTCTGGGAATGTGAAGTGGAGGACGAACCGAAGCTTTCGGGAAAGCTACACGCGAAACTGACCGGGGCAAAACATGGTTGATTCAGCCGCCATTCCCATCATCGACCTGTTCGCCGGACCCGGAGGTCTGGGAGAGGGGTTTTCGGCATTCTCCGCACCCCGTCGATCCTCAGGGTTCACCATTGCGCTCTCAATCGAAATGGAATCCTGGGCCCATCAGACACTGGCACTGCGGAGTTTCTTTCATCACTTTCCCCGAGGGCAGGCACCTGCCGATTACTATACGCACATTCGGGGTGAGATTACTCGCGCGGAACTCTTCGGGCGCTTTCCGGGGGCCGCTGAGGCATCCGACCGACAGGCCTGGAGAGCTGAACTCGGAGCAGTCGAACCGGAAGAGGTGGACCGCCGTATCCGCAGCGCACTTCGATCCTCCGACCCCTGGGTCCTTTGCGGTGGCCCTCCATGTCAGGCCTTCTCGATAGTGGGCCGTTCGCGCAACGGCGGCATTTCGGCCACCGATAATCGCGTCTACCTGTACCGGCAATACCTGCGGATACTTGCCGTCCATGAACCTCCGGTTTTCATCATGGAAAACGTGAAGGGACTGCTCTCTTCGCAGATAAAGGGTAATGAAATTTTTCAGCAGATGCTCGAAGATCTCCATCACCCCGCCGGTGTTGCAAAGACGAAGGGGAAACCGGGCGCCAAGTACTCGCTGTATTCCCTGGTCCATCGGGAAGGGGCGCATGCGCTTCAACCTTATGCGCCTAGCGACTTCGTGGTGAAGTGTGAAGACTACGGCATCCCTCAATCCCGTCATCGCGTCATTATCCTCGGTGTTCGCGAGGACCTGTCAGGTCCGGCAATGCCAACGCTTGCACGTCATCCCGGCGTCGTGCCCGCACGTGCGGTGCTGCGCGGACTTCCCCGGCTACGCAGCGGTCTGTCGCGAAGCGAAGACGGGCAGGAACAGTGGCAGTCTGCGCTGAACGAAATACTCAATGCTGATTTCATGCGATCCCGGCGAAATGGCAATGACCGGCTCGTCAGAGCACGGGTCATCAATATGCTTGCGGACATGCGCAGCTTCCGGGCGGACCGCGGAGCGGAGTTCATCCCGTGTCAGCCTGTGGCCGACTACAGACCGGACTGGTTTCTCGATCCCGCCCTCGGCGGGGTCTGCAACCATACCTCGCGCCCGCATATGTTGTCGGACCTCCACCGTTATCTGTTTGTTGCATCATATGCCAGGGCATGCGGGCGCTCACCCGAGCTCAACGATTTTCCCGTCGAACTGCATCCTGATCACAAGAACCTGGGCGACGCCCTCAGCAAGGGATACTTTGATGACCGCTTTCGCGTTCAGGTATGCGACCGTCCGGCAACAACCATAACCAGTCACATCGCAAAGGACGGCCACTATTTCATCCACTATGACGAAACACAGTGCCGCAGTCTGACGGTACGTGAGGCGGCGCGGTTGCAGACCTTTCCCGATAACTACTACTTCTGCGGGCCGCGCACTCATCAGTACCGCCAGGTGGGGAATGCAGTGCCACCACTTCTCGCCCACCAGATTGCGTCCGTCGTGGATCGCATCCTCAATGGACGTTCCGGCGAAGTACACTGTGCCGAAGATCAGGCTCTTCAGCCCCGCATGGTGGCAGGCCATGCATGATCTGCAGAATGCGCTGAGTCAGCGCTTCCCCCTGCTTACGTCGCTGCGGCTTTTTCACGGTCCGGGTGAAGGAGAAGACCTCGCGTCATTCATGGGGGTCCTTCTTGCGACCATGGACGGTTCGCGCGATTCGTCGTTCTGTTTCGTGTTTCCCCGAAAATCCGGCATCGCACCACTCAGTGCCGCCCTGTACGCCCTCGGACGGTTCGCGGTTGATTTTCCGAAACTCGCAGAACAATACGCCCGCGCAAGCTTTCAGCCGGGGCAGCGGGTCAAGCTGGTTCCCGGAGAAAAAGTGTTCGTGTTCGACGGTGTGTGGCACGGCCAGGGAGCCAATTTCCGATTGAAGCTGCCCGACGACAGGATGAACACCAGATTCAACTGGCCCATCGCGGAAATTCTTCGGATCGAACCCACAACGCACAAAATCCCCAAAGGGCGTCAGGACGACATCTCCATCGCCAGGAAGGAAGCACCGCTTTCAACACTCGACCGATTGATCGGCACCCGCACCTTCGGCAACCCGTCACTCGCTGTCAATTATGTCCTGTACCTCGGCGGACGCACGGACATCGAAACCTTCCTTGCCGACACATCGCTTGGCACTTCGACAGGGGAATTACATTCGACTCTCGACCAGCTTCTGGTCCCCGGCGTCATCAGCGAATCGGGAGAAATAAGACATCAGGACAACTACCAGGCAGCGGGAGAGCCGCTGCTTGCTTTCAGTTCCCGGATTGAGCATGTCGCGGAGGCGTCTACCGCCGCACCGCCGCGATCAAAAGTCGTCGTGGTTGACGGGGCGAAGCGCATCACTGATCTGGCCAGGTTCGATGCGATTGCACAGTCTCAAAACCTCATCATCGTCGCTGAACCCGACGAGGAGGAGAAACTGCAACAGCTGCATGATCGTGGCTGCAAATTCTGGCGGTTCTCCTTTGCCGATCTCGACATGGGAGGGCCAGTCACACACAAGGGACGGGTCTTTAGTGGATTATTCCTTTCAGCCCGCAACGAAGCGAACTTCGCGACAGACATTGTCCCGTGCCGGAACGCTCACCTCGAAGAGGTCTCGCGCGCCCTGGTGAGCTGCCAGGCTGCCCTTGACGAATCCGAAGGGGACGACACACAGCTGCTCCTGCGGAACATCTACAGCCTTCTGCTGCACTGCACCGGACTGCTCGCTCCCCCTGATGCGGATTCGCGTGCGCAACTCCTTGAGCGGGCGCGGAAACTTTCCGCAGCCGCCCGGGAGCGGACCATGTGGCTGGCTGAAGCTTCCGCGAAGGCCCTTGAGAATGCCTGTGCGTCGATAACCCGTGCCATCGAAGATCCTGAGCTCGGAACAGCAAAAGGCAACGCAGTGAGGGAACTACTGGACTACCTTCACCAGCAGAAAATCGAATTGGTCGCTCTGGTGGCGCGATCCATTGCGAACAGGCTGAGTGTTGGCCGATGGATCGAAGCTGAAGACATCATCTGCCCTGTTCTGCTGCCGAATAACGTCGGTGACAACGGCTTTTTCGAGAGGCTCATCTGCACGTCATGGCCGGGCTCCCCCAGCTTCAGGAGGGTCGTGCGGAAATTCGCGGCTCCTCGCGTGACGCTGGTAGCGTATCCTTTCGAAAGCCAATGGTTGCAGTGCTTCCGGCAGAAAGACCGCAACAGTCATGGTGTGCCCGGTCTGACGTCCCTTGAGAAATCCCGCCTCCTCGGACTGTCCGGCGAGGCCTCCTGGCCCGCCGATCCCGGGCCTCCGGCCACATCCGCCGCGCCAGAATCCGTCACCGCATATCCACAGATCGATCTGGAAGAGCGGATGACCCGTAAGGGGATGATACCTGTGGAAGCGACCGGGGAGGAAACAACGCCAGCCAGACTCGTGAGTTTCGCAGGTGATGCATACGCGTTCCTTACCTCCACCTTTCGAATGCCGGTCATTACCGATCTGGTGTCAGGTGCTGCCGGAGAGAACTTCAAGGTGCCGCGCCTTCGGCTCGCCGAACTGAAGGCGGGCGATGTTCTGGTCTTTCGCGAAAGCGGCAGCAAGGAAGTAATTCAGACACTGGCTGATGCCCAGATCGGACCGCAAGCGCCGGTGATTCGTGCGCAGGCGGCCCGCTGGCATGTGGCACTCCGCCGGTCAGGGCATGATGAGGCAACACTGTTGAGGGAACTGGAGCAGGTCAAATGTCCGCGCACTCTCCAGACCGTTCGGGGATGGCTCGCTGATGATTCCATGATAGGTCCGCAGACGAAGGCCGATCTGGAAGCAATTGCCTACGCAGTCGGAGACCAGCAGCTTCTGGACGACGTCCCGTCCGTCTGGGCGGCCATTCACCTTCTGCGCGGGGAACATCTGAAAGCAGGAATGAGTCTCTCCCGGATTCTTCTTGAAAAGCTGCCGCAGCGACTGGAGGAGATGCAGGAAGGCAGAACCCGGATCGAGATTGATAACGCGACGAGCGCGTGGATCGTTCAGGTGGAAAGTATTGCGGATACCGAAGAACTGCGCCCGCGATCCCTCGTCAACGCTCTCCTGTGGGATATGGAAGACTTTGCTTGAGGATCATTCATGGCAAAAATGATACCGCCACACTGGCACGACAACACACCACGCAGCGAACAGCGGGTCTTCAGCCTGCTCAGGAATGATCCTGCGACGGAGGACTGGGTGGTCCTTCATTCACTCAATCTCAAACAGTCGGGTACTCAGCCTTACGGCGAAGTCGATTTCGTTGTTCTGATTCCGGGGGCAGGAGTCTTCTGCCTTGAAGTCAAAGGAGGCCGGGTAGCCTGCAAAGATGGCGCATGGACAACGACGGATTCATCAGGAGCCACGTTCCCGCTGAAGCGCAGTCCGTTCAGCCAGGCTCAGGACGGCATGCACGAGGTTCGCAAGTCTCTTGAGGAACGTCTTGCCCGCATTCCGGAATTCTACAAAGTACCGTTTGGATACGCCGTGGTCTTTACCGATGTCGAGGCCCCGCCTCCGGGTATCGGAACCGAACCGTGGGAGGTTATCGATCACCATGGTCTGAACGCAGGCATTGGGGCACTGCTTCTCAGGGCAGCGAAACAACAACGCGCGAGGCACCATAAACACTCCACGCCGGCCGAGCCACAATTGCCACTTGTGCGAAAGATGAGGGATGCCCTCCGGCCCGACTTCGAAAGGATCGTCGCACGTGGCACCGTTGTTGGAGATTCAGAACGGCGTCTGCTGCGGCTGACCGAAGAGCAATACGACCTGCTGGATCTTCTGGGCGGCAATCCCCGCTGCCTGTTTGAGGGCGCAGCAGGAACCGGCAAGACTCTTCTTGCACTGGAATTCGCGAGGCGTTGTGCAACTTCGGGGGATAGGGTGCTGCTGATCTGTTTCAACAGACTTCTTGGGGACTGGTTTGCGAATGAGATAACGGCGACAACGACCGGTGCAAATATCACGGCGGGGCGATTCTACAAGTGCCTCCGCGATGTCATCATCCTGTCTCCCATCGCCGGTGAATTCCAGACGGCGGAAGAACAGGCGTACGATTCAGAACTGTTTGACTCGGTTTATCCTCTGTACGGACAGCTTGCCCTTGAAGCCGGGCAGGAGCAGTTCGACGTGATTGTTGTGGATGAGGCTCAGGATCTCGTTCGCCCTCCGATACTCGATCTGCTCAACGTCTGGCTCAAAGGCGGTCTTCGCGACGGCAGGTGGGCCTTCTTCGGTGATTTTCACCGTCAGGCGATTTACGGCAGCAGCTGTCGGACGGATGCGCAACAACTGATGAGTGCGAGGTGCGGTTTCCACGCCCGTGCGAGCCTCAAACAGAACTGCCGGAATACACGCCGCATCGGTGAAGAGACCGCGCTTCTGTCGGGATTCGATTCGCCGCCGTACCGGATGGGTCAGGTTGACGGGACGCCTGTCGACTATCTTGAGTACACTGACGCCACGTCGCAACGAGATGCTCTCCAAACGGTGCTTTCGCGACTCGCGGCGGAATCCGGCATCGGCGCTGAAGACGTCATCATACTCTCCAGATATCGACTCGAACAGTCGGCAGCGGGGGGACTCGTCGATACTGCTTCTTTCAGGATCAGATCCGTCGAACAGGCCCCACCGAAACACGGTCGGATACCGACGTTCTGCTTCGCCACCGCTCAGGCTTTCAAGGGTATGGAGAGCAAAGTCATCGTGCTGTGCGACGTGGACCGGATTGACAGCGATGACGACCGATCCCTGCTTTATGTGGCGATGTCACGTGCCCGTAGTCTGTTGACGGTGCTGCTGCATGTCCGCACAAAGGCAGCGGTACGGGAAGCTTTCAGAAAACGGATGTCAGATCTATGGAGGTGATGCTTTGAGCGCGGAAGTTCGCAGCGAAATAGTCGATTTTCTCCGGCGGGAGCTGATCGGTCCTGATCCGGGCCTTCCCGCACAACAGCTCAACAGGGAAGAGATTCTCAGACCTCAGGACCCGCCGCGCCTGCGCTATAGCGCGGGCGTCCTCTTTCCCAGGAAGGCCGCGCTGGCCGTCGCCGAAACCGCGACTGAGGCCGAAGCGGACCTCGACAACAGTGCCGTGCCGGTCGCAGATGAACTGGCAAACGAAGAAACGGGACTCGGCGATCCGCGTGCCGACGCCCGTGGCGAAGGGGAAATTCCGACCGATCAGGAAGTGAACCGCGCAAACGAGTATCTTCCCAGCGCCATGGGGATCTCCGCACTGCTGCACCTTCCGGCGAGACTGAAACTTCGCGTCACAGCCGCCCACTATACGCGCGATATCATTACCGGTCTGGGCCGCACCGACAAGGATGGCAAGTGGCAGCCTCACTGGCTGCGCCGACCCATCGATTTCATCTTCGAGATCGATTGTGCGGACTTCAGAGCGACACGGACCCTGGTGCGTCAGTACCCCGTCAAAAGCGGTGAAAACGACACGGCCCTGGTGGTTCATGTGTTCAGTCGGCCTCATGTTCTCTCAGTCAATGCTGAAGCGGAGCGCATTGTCACATTCACTCTCCTGAACAATCGCACCGCACAGGCGCAGCGACCGCGCGACGAAGAGTGTTTCTTTCAATGTGGAATTGAGATCGCCGGACAGGAGAATGAATCCTGTTTCCTTGAATATCCTGACCAGATTGGTGTTTCCCTGGACGAGGAGGAACAATCACTCCGGCTTCTCTTCTCGCATCTGAAGACCTTCGCAGTGGGGCATGGTTGTGCTGCCAACTGGGAAGGCGGAACCACGGATGCTGTTTCACGCATCCGGACGGAGTCGCTGCCGACCTTCGAGATCAAACCAATTGTGCCGACGCAGTTTGAAGGTCTTGATCTTTCCATGCTCGCGCTCTCCTCCTGCGGCCCTGTATCGATTGCACTGTGCAGCCAGCTTGCGGACCGGTATCAGGAATGGATCGGTGATAGAAACCGGGAAATCGACAGGCTTCCTGATGAACAGCACGACGCCGCCCGACGACACCTGGCGCAATGCAGGGAAGGACTGCAACGTATCCGCGGGGGCATAGCACTTCTTAAAACCGAGGATCTTGTGGCTCAGGCGTTCGCCCTGATGAACGACGCGATGCTCGCACAGCAGGTTCATTACGATCTTGCCTCCAACCCGCAGAAGCAGCGCCGATGGATCAAAAAGGGCGGAGCCCTTGTAATCGAAAAACCCTACGTAAAGCCGGATCTCACCAACCTGCCGAAAGGCCGTGGCCGCTGGCGTCCCTTCCAGCTTGCGTTCATCCTGATGAACCTTGCTTCGATGAGTCAGCGCGGTTGTGATGAACGCCAGATGGTGGATCTGATCTGGTTTCCGACCGGAGGCGGCAAGACGGAAGCCTATCTCGGATTGACAGCGTTCGCCATATTCTGGCGGCGACTCGACAATCCGCAGAATGACGGCACCACAACGCTGATGCGCTACCCCCTGCGATTGCTCACCACGCAACAGTATCAGCGGGCCGCATCTCTCATCTGTGCCTGTGAGCTCATCCGGCGCGAGCGGGAAGAGGATCTCGGGACGACGCCTATCTCCATCGGTCTGTGGGTAGGTGGAGACGTAACGCCGATCCGCCACGATGACGCGGCAAAGAAGCTTCAGCAACTCCTGGCCGATGGCCGCGAGAATCCTTTCATAATGCTTAACTGCCCCTGGTGCGGAGCACAGATGGGACCGGTCGAATTCGGGCGCAGCTATCAGGCCAAAGGCTACCGGCAGCTCGCCAATCCAAAACGCGTGGAGTTCGGCTGTGACGATCCCGACTGCGATTTTCATGACAGCCTGCCCCTCTACGTCGTCGATGAGGCAATCTACACTGAGCGTCCGACTCTTCTGATCGGAACCGTTGACAAGTTCGCGCTGCTTCCCTGGTATCCCGAGGCGCGAAGCATGTTCGGGCTGGACACGGACGGACGGTGCTTTCCGCCCGACCTGGTCATTCAGGATGAACTCCATCTGATCTCCGGGCCGCTGGGATCGATGGTCGGACACTACGAAACCGCAATTGATGAACTCTGTACCCACGAAAAATTCGGACAACGGATTCCGGCTAAGATCATCGCGTCAACGGCAACCATCTGCCGTGCCGGAGAGCAGGTTCAGAATCTTTACGGTCGCAGGGTGTTCCTTTTTCCGCCCCAGGGTCTCAAGGCAGGCGAATCCTTCTTTGCACATGAGGATGCGGAAGCTCCCGGACGCCTGTATGTCGGTGTATTCGCGACGGCACTTTCATCTCACGTCACGGCGCAGATCCGGGTCATGGCGTCGCTGCTTCAATCCGTCAAGAGCCTCAATGGAAGAACGCCCGATGAGCTTGATCCCTACTGGACGCTCATGTCGTATTTCAACAGCCTCCGTGAACTCGGGCACGCGGCGACGCTGATTCGCGCGGACATTACCGACTATCTGAATGCGATGTGGGACCGTCTGGAAATCCGTTCCGATGGGACCCACGACCCGAGGAGGTTCATCAACGCGGATCGCGAACTGACAAGCCGTGTCCAGAGCAGTGAGATACCGGAGGGCCTTCAGCAGCTTTTCGTCAGATGGGGCGGCACCAGAGATTCCCACCCAATCGACGTTTGCCTGGCCACGAACATGATTCAGGTCGGATTGGATGTTCCACGACTGGGCCTCATGACCGTCGTAGGGCAGCCCAAAACGACATCCGAGTACATTCAGGCTACAAGCCGGGTCGGACGTTCCCACCCCGGTCTGGTCGTGACCGTCTACAACCCCTCCAAGCCAAGGGACCGTTCTCATTTTGAGCATTTCCGCTCTTATCACGAGACGATATACCGATGGGTGGAGCCCACCAGCGTCACGCCGTTTGCCGTTCCTGTGCGTGATCGTGCACTCCACGCACTTGCGGTGACGCTCGTGAGGTACCTCGGCGGAGATGTCTCCCGCAGCTGGCCGCAACCCTGGAAGCCTGTGGAGGATCTGGCACCCAGAGTCACTGAGATCATCGCCGCGCGCGTTAGGGAGATTGATCCAGGTGAGGAGGGTCCTGCCCGAAAGCAGCTGAAGGAGATATTCAGCGACTGGCGTCGCAATCCGCCGCCCCGGTATGGAGACTTCAAGCCGCCATCTGCGGACACACGGCTCATGTATCCGGCGGGCACTCAGAAACTTGCGGAATGGGGTGAGCCCACCTATCAGACGCCCAGCTCCATGCGCAATGTCGATTCCACCTGCGACGCCCGTGTGCTTCCCAGATTCCCTCAACCGGAGGACGAATAGATGCCGGCTGACAGACCCATTCGCAGAGGCCAGCTCATCTCCCCGTTTGGCGTCGGAGCCATGGTTTCATTCCCACGCGACGAGGCCCTGATGACCGCAGGACTGGACGCCTGGACTGCGCACGCGAAGCGGCAATGCCCCCCCGACTGGCTGATTCGCGAGGAGCGGTTGGAGGCGAGACTCGGGGTGAGCCATCTTCGTCTGCCACCGGATCACCGCGATCCCGGCGTCGGCGTGCAGTTGCCCAATCAGGACGTGCCCTTTGTGCGCTTTCCGAGGTGGCACTACTGTCACTTCTGCGGCGGTATGGAGGAACTCTCGCTTTTCGGCAATCGCCAGCGATGCAGAGCGGTTGCGTGGCCAAACCGCAATTGCGTGCAGCGGACGCGCAAACCGTGGCTGATTCCAGTCCGCTTTGTGACGGCCTGCCCCCAGGGGCACATTCAGGATTTCCCTTTCAGCGAGTGGGTTCATCGCGGCCAGCCTGCTGGTCCACAGTGTCAGCTGCGGATGCTTGCAGGCCGGTCGTCGGCAGGACTGACCGGTATCAGGATCACATGTACGTGTGGCCAGAGCCGGAGTCTGGGCGGTATTTTCGATTTTAACGATCAGAACGGCGGCGCGTTACACAGGATCGGATGCGACTGCCAGGGCTTTCGCCCCTGGCTGGGGGAGTGGGAGAATCCGTCGGGGTGCGGCCAGTTCCTTCAGGTGGTGCAGCGCGGCGCGTCCAACGTTTACTTCCCGCACGTAGTGAGTTCGATATATCTGCCGCTGTGGGCCGAAGCAGCCACCGGCGGAATCGTCAAGGCACTTGAAGATCCGAGGATCTGGGGACCACTCTCATCGGGACTCGTTGGCGGAAGAATATCGCCGGATCGATGTGAGATGGTGGCGTCCATGCGTAATCTCGATCCGCAGGATCTGCTCGCAGCGGCGCAACGCAAACTCGAAGGTATCCCCGAGCCGTCGGCACTCGTCGGCCAGAGCGAAGAGGCATTCCGGCGCAGTGAGTACGATGCCCTGAAGGCCGCACGCGGTGCGGCACAGAGCGACCTTCTGGTCGAGACTGCCGAGCTTGACAGGTACCAGTCACCGGTAGCCGCCTCCTTTTCGCATCTGGCAATGGTCCACAAGCTTCGCGAGACGCGTGCGCTCAAAGGATTCACCCGAATTCTGCCGCCGGACGGTAATCTTACCAGTCCGCGTCTTCAACCGCTCGCTCTGGATCAGCGGATTGACTGGCTCCCCGCGATGATCGTCAGAGGCGAAGGTATTTTTCTGGAATTCAATACCGGGCGAATGGATGCCTGGCTGCAACACACCCCCCTCGTCGCAGCGCGCATCCAGCAATTAAATGGCAGGTACAATCAGCGTCGCGTTGCTCAGGGACAGCCCCAGAGACCGGTCACGCCCCAGTTCGTGCTTCTGCACACTTTCGCGCATGTGGTCATCAATCAGCTTGCCTATGAATGCGGGTACGGCAGCGCCTCTCTGCGAGAGCGTCTGTACTGTGATCTGGAGGATGCCGCAAACCCCATGTGCGGAGTGCTTATCTACACGGCCTCTGGAGATTCCGAAGGCTCAATGGGCGGACTCGTCCGGCAGGCGAAGGAGGGCCTGTTCGAGACTATTGTGATGCGAGCGATTCAAAAGGCAGGGTGGTGTTCTTCTGATCCAGTCTGCATAGAAAGCAATGGCCAGGGTGCAGAGAACTGCAATCTCTCCGCCTGTCACAGTTGCTGCCTTCTGCCGGAAACGTCGTGCGAAGAAGGCAACCGTCTGCTCGACCGTGCGCTGCTTGTTGGAAAACCAGGGGAACCAGCTGTCGGATTTTTCTCGACGTCAGGCTGAGCCCGGCGAACGCCTGCATCCAAGGGCAAATGGCAGGTGCATCGGTTCAGGCGAATGTATGAAGCATCCCTGTTGAGCGCTGTTCAAGGTGCTTGCTCCGCCAGCGGACCCGAATCCAGTTTTTGTTGTAATACCGATGAAGACGCATGGAACAGATTAAATCATTCGCAGATGCCCGGCTGACGTTCAAGGCTAGAATAGCAAGTCAAGCAGCAGGGAAACACCGGACAATTCAGTCCGCTCTGAGACAGGCGCTACTTTCCAATTGACTCCTCCAAGCAGGTTTAGCGTACGGTTGTGTTGCGCCCGTCCCAAAGGGCCCCAAAGCTGGCACAGCGTAGCACATTAGGAGTGGCGCTCAACAGCGATCCGGGAACTCCCGCAAGGGGAACCCGCTAAGCGATCCGTTGCACATTCCGCCCTTGGGACGGGCTACAATAGAAGAAGCATGAGCGCGTACGCAACTGGCGACTTCATCAAGGTAGAATTCCGCGACGAGGCATCCCGCGAGTCGGAGTGGATGTGGGTGCGCATCCAGGGCGACGACTCAGTGTTACGAGTGGTGTACGGCGTTCTCGATAGCGGGCCCATCGTGAACACCGACTTGCGCCTCGGGCAAGAGCTCGCGGTGAGCTACGACAACATCAGGGAACACCGCACCGCATCATCATTCAACCCGGTATAGCATCATGGCGTTCATGTTGACGATCACCGAGCGGAACCACTCGTGGGCAGGCCGAAGCCCAGCAATCACAACCCACGCGACGAAGGCCGATGCAGCAGCAGCCCTCATCGAGTACGTCCGGCGAAATTGGGACGCGGAAATCGGCACCGAACCACCCGCGGACGAGCAAGACCTAATCGCCGAGTACTTCGGTGAGGTCCTCGAACAGTACGAAATAGAAGAAGAACGAGCGGTTGAATCATCCCGAACAACCTAGGACGCTTCACGACCCAAACGTGATCAGTTTGTCCGCGCACCTTCCATATCAATAGTGGGCCCCTGCCCGGATCGTCCAAGAGCCCTTGTTTCCTGCCACACGCCGCACAAATATTTCTCGCGTCTGAACCTCCCATAACAAATGCCGAATCACCACGGACAAATAAAGGTGCCAGTTCGCCCTCAGCGCGGACGGCCAGAACAGCACTTACACTGTTGATTCTGCTGGACTTTCTTCGTGTCTTCTCGTATGTTGTTGCTTGGCAGGGGCCGCAACTGCGGGCGTGCGTTTGAGCACGTCCTCATACCGGGCCCGCCAGAGTGCCACGACTCCCCAAAGGGAGTCCGTCTAGCTTGCCCTGCGCACGGTATCCTCGACTGCTTCCGGATGTCGAGCGATCACCGCAAGAAGCACGCGGGCTGGGCCGTCCGGTCGTGTTCGGCCCTGCTCCCAATTCCGCAGAGTCGAGGGCTGGAACCCGAACTTCGCCGCGAACGCTGCTTGGCTCAGCCCTAGGCTAAGGCGCGTTGCCCGAACGTCGGTTATGGGCACTTCCACGGTGCTGACTCGGACCGCTACACCCTTGCCCTCTACCCAATCCACCGCTTCCTTCAGGCTGGCGATCATCCGGCTGCCAGCGCTCCTCTCTCGTTTCTTCGTCGTAATTTGCTTTTTCATTACGTCATCCTCTTCCGGTAGCCTGCCACCAAACGGGGCAACAGCGACTTCATCTCGTTCCTCTCGGTCTTTGTGAGAGTGGCTTTGTCATTCTTCGCGAACACGTTGAGAAGAAACAGCGGCAGCGACTGGTTGTAAAAATAGTAGATCACCCTCACTCCTCCTCGCTTCCCTCGTCCAGGAGCCTTCCAACGCAGTTTTCTTCCGCCGCCAGTCTCTGGCATGATGTCGCCGCTTTCGGGGTTGGCTGCCAAGAACGAAACCACTTCTTCTCGTTCCTCCTCGCTCAGTGCTTTCGCGGAGTCCCTAAGGAAGGTAGGCGTCTCCACCACAGTCATAGGAACGGAGTCCACAATCACCACTGTACGCTATTAGCGCATCGTAGACAACCCTCGAGTCATCCTCCCACTACCCCAACCCCAAACTCCGCCCCTGCGGACCAATCATCCCTCTCCGCCGCGCCCTCCAGCACGCCAGCGCCACCGCCATC
>ORMF010562244.1_pt1 | contig 15326 bp, 18 predicted proteins | sample 1779871 | NCBI WGS metagenome assembly ORMF01 (sample SAMEA104232316, study PRJEB22302) | groundwater metagenome | biome: forest; feature: aquifer; material: groundwater | place: USA | collected 2011-08-07 | depth 5.4 m | reverse complement strand
TGCGAGTGGGCCGCTTACTTCGTGCGCGGCTCTTACTTCTGGCGACTCATCAATTCATGCGTGACAGAGCACTAGCCCCACCCCCACTCCACAAATGCATGGGCCCCACTTGGCAACGTTGCCACCTTTTGGCAACCTTGCCTTCAGCGTTCCAACACCGTCGCCAAAGCCTCGGGATTCGCCGCGGCCACTTTGAGCAAGGCACGCGCACCCTAGCGCGGTTCGTTCGGCCAGGGCTGCACCACCTTTGACCTGGGCTGCGTCGAGGCTTGGATTCGGAAATGGGTACGGTCGGCGAAGGTTTGCCAGCCCGGCCACCCCTGCCGTTTGCAAGTTCCCTGATTGCGAACGCCACGCGCGCGTGTTATACACATTCCCATGAGCGCCACGAAAATTCCTGGATCGCTAGAGGGCTGGAACGACGCCTTGCCCCCGAATGCTCCCGGACTTGTCGCGGTGCTGAACAATCGACGCGATTTTGAGTTCGCCGAAGTTGACCACTGGTACCGCATTCCGGTCCAAGCGGCGCCCGACGGCCTGCGCGATATTCGCTGGATCGCGTTCTATTTGACCAAGGTTTTCGGACGCGAGAAGTGGTCCGTCCGGCATTGGGCGACGGTGCGCAAGATCACGCAAGCAAAACGGGTTGACTTGCTGCCTGCGGAAAAGCGGCATCCCCGAGCCCAGACCCTCTACCACCGCCTCGAGCTTGACTCGCTGCAAACTCGGCCCGAGCCGATCTTCAGCAGGCGCCAACGCCGCATCGTATTCATTCCGTCCATTTGGCGGAAGTTCACCACAGCCCTTGAAATCAACGACCTCGTGCACGGCAGCCCGCTGGAGGATCGATTGTGGGCGGCGTTCAAGCAGGAGGAGATCGAAGCCGAACGGCAATGGTGGGAATTCGACAAGCAAACTCGCTACTGTCTGGACTTTGCGCTATTCTGTCCCGAGCGCAACATTGACGTGGAGTGCGACGGCGATTCCTGGCATATCAAGCCCGAGGCGGCCGCTCACGACAATGCCCGCAACAACTTCATGGAGCAGCGCGGCTGGCACGTGCTTCGCTTCGGCACGAGACAACTGACCGACGATTTGGCTGGCTGTGTCCATAGCGTGACGACGATGATCAATCGGTGCGGTGGACTGATCATGTCGGACGATTCCGTCAAGGCGGTCCCCGAGACGCGGCCGGATGGATGGAAGCAGTTGCGATTGTTTTGAAGCAAGTCTCGTCGCCCGGCCGCAAAGGGATCGATCGCCGCCGCTGGTTGTTATCTGCTGCTGGCCCGCCGCGATTGCCGGCTTGGCGCGAGACTCGAACGGCGATAGCCAGATCGTTCACGGATTCTCCTCGTCAACCTCGATTCCCGAAGCGGTGCAAGTTCTGAGCGATACTACCCGGCGCTTGCTGGAGGAGTCGCAGACAACCGAACATTCGTGTGAACCTGCGATGCGCTAGCGGCTGACAACGTCACGCGGCTTGGGCTGGGCTCTCTTTCTCTGGCCGCGATCACCGCGCATGGTTTGCCGGCTTCTCCTGGCATATCAAGCCCGAGGCAACCGCTCACGACCGTAACGCGAGCATAAAGAGACCCGCGAGAAAACTGGCTCGGGAAATGACGAATGGACTTTTGAAGTCATTCATGTTGCTGCACCCTATTCTGCACCGGCACCAGTTGAACCCAAAACAAATTGCAGGGCCCGGCCAGGTGGGGCGTTCGTTGCAGAGGTTGGTCAGGGTGCGTTTTTATTGCAGATTCTTGGCGCTGGCGGCGTCTTTGGGGACCAGGCGCGGGTAGCGGACGGCGCCGATGCCGCGCTCGTCGGGGTCGTGAACGTTGCGGGACCAGGGGCCGGTGGTGGAGCCGGGGAATTCCAGGACCTCTTGCCGGGTCCATTCCGGCGGGTTGAGCCAGTTGGTGCGGAGCGTGTCGAGTTCCTTCGCCGCGATGGCGATGGCGGCTGTCCAATAGCCCAGTGAGATCATCGTAGCGAAAGATAAGTCAAGACAAACAATGCCGCCAAGATTACCAGAATTGCCAATGCCGCTACTGTAATTTTGACACGAGATGACTGGTAATTCTTCACTGAATGCTGTTGTAGGGGTCGTCTCAGATATCCAGCGACTTGACCGTACCAAGGGCCTTCCAATCCACGTAACGTGTGGCTGATGTCCAAGTTCTCGCCCAGCTTGCTTGTCCACAATCCGTCAGGCAATTGTCTGGCGGCATGCTTCGGCCTGCCGTCGCGTGCGTAGAACGCTACCTTGTCAAAGCCTCGCTCTCGCCGACCGTCATTGCAACGTTCATAACCGAGCAATGCAAACGCCGCATAGAAAGCATCCAACGTTTCCACTCTTGGTGCTTCTTCCGGCCAATAGGAGACGAAGCCTGGATCAGGCCACCACCAGTCGTCCTGGCGCCCAGCCGCCCAAGCAATGCAGTTGTAGTCCTCGGTGGCCGGGCTCGTTTGGGAAAACCCCTCGGCGTCGAGGTCAGGAAAGTCGTCACGCAGCGCCACGGTTCAATATCCCCGAAGCCTTGCCCACTCCAACCACGCTTGTGCCATACGCCGCACTTTGCCGCGATCAGCCGGGTCAACTGGATCCTCACCCGTGATTGCCTTGAGTGCCCAAAACCATTGACCGGGTTGTCGACGCAATTCGGCAAGAATGAGCGGCAGCACCTCAGGCCCCATGCCGATGATTTGCTGATAAGCGGGGTGCATGACCATGTCCGTGGTTGAGGACATGAATGCGGTGGACTCTTTCCACTGTCGGGCAAGATCGCCAAAGCGATGCTCTACGGACGACTGCGAGCCATTCGGCGCGGGTTTCTGAGCCGATTTGTCTGCCGCTGCGCCTTCACCGTAGCGCTTAATCAAGTCGGCGACCTCGCCTGCCAACCCGGCGCCCTGCTGCGCGGCACGACGTTCGGCCTGCACGTAAACATCATCAGGTAGTTGCACGGCCAGTGTTTTCATGGCGAAGTCCTCAAAACGATCAACTCCAGTCTAATGGGAATCGCCGGTGCTTGCAATGTCGCGGCTTGTTAGGTTCAGTTTCAACGTCAGCAACCGCCCTAAAATCTCCTTTTCCGCAAACTCCGCCGGCCAACCGTAAGCGGCGGCGACTGCGGCGTCCAGCTTTTGGTGGGCCAGGGCGAGCCAGGTGGGGCGTTCATTATTAAGGTTGGTCAGGGTGCGTTTTTATTGCAGATTCTTGGCGCTGGCGGAATCTTTGGGGACCAGGCGCGGGTAGCGGACGGCGCCGATGCCGCGCTCGTCGGGGTCGTGGACGTTGCGGGACCAGGGGCCGGTGGTGGAGCCGGGGAATTCCAGGACCTCTTGCCGAGTCCATTCCGGCGGGTTGAGCCAGTTGGTGCTCCGTCAAATTCCTCGGATAACCGAAGTGTCAGTTTCGGAAAAGGAAAAGGGCGATAACCACGGCGATTAAGGTCAGCAACAAGACCAAGAGTGGTGTGGAGAAACCCTGCGTCCAAATTCTACCCTGTACGGGAGAGCTACGTAGTGCTTCGACCATCGTACCGGGATCGACAGGATCGTGGGCGCTTTCTGAGGCCTGGGACAGCTCGACCGGCTCTATCACCCATCGACATTTCTTCGCGAGTTTCTCCGATTGACCTCCTGAGACCTTCACGCAGATTAGCGCGTGACCCGGATTGTCAGGTTCGGGGTCACGACAGATGACGACCTTTGGATCCAATATCTCTCTTGCCAGTCCTGCGGTGAATTCCACGATTAAGAAACCCGAATGTCCCTCGAGAATCTTCGCGATTTTCGACTCGTCGGCGAGATTGACGGATAGTTCATCCCTTTGGTCGCGAAAATTGATTGAGGTTGGTCTATATCTATTGAGCTTCTCGTCAAATTTGTAATTCTTCGGACGGTTGGGAATCCGTCGCCAAAGGCGCACGTTCCCGGAAATCGAAGGATCATCCTGGCGTGCCGTGGCCACAAGAGAATCCCTCAATTGCTCTTCAGCCGCGAGTGAGCCAATGGGTCAGTTGACTGAGATCCCCAGCATTTGGTCTGGCTATTTCCCCTTCCTCCATCTCCTCGTTTGGGAAGACCTTCAACCACGCGATCGTGCCGGGCTTCTTGATTTCTAGTTCAAGCGCCTTGCCACGAATCTGCCACTCGAATTGAACGGTGCCTCCCGAACCCAGGAAAACATCAGGCGTCGGGAGGTCCTCTTTCTCAAGCCAGCCAAGGTATGTCACAGCCTTGTCACGCACGAATGGGTCAAGCGGTAGGCCACCATACGAATCCCAGTTCGCAGGAAACTGAGAAAGATTGCCAAGTTTTTGGAGGGTGTTGTTAATCCACTCCATCTCTGATGCCTGGACGACTTCCTGCATGGAAACCGGAATGTCCTGGACCAGCGTTTTCTCGTCAACTTCTCGATCTGACGACACTCGAGCGGGCGCGCGCCGTCTGGTTCTAAATGGAGTTTCCTCCTCGACATCTCTGTCCGATGAAACGCGGTTCTTCCAATAGGGCGGATTCAAGACGAGTTCGCTCATGTTTTTCTTCCCCAAAGTTTGTGCATTTTCGCGGTTGTCAGCTCGGCAAATCCACGGACAATCCACTCATGAGCTAATTCCATCCACGCCAATGACGCGCCAAGGGTTGCATTCTCCGGGGCTCCCCTGGCGGTAAGATCCAGAATCAATATCGGCTTGAGTTGCTTTCTTCGAAAAGCAGGTTTCATTTGGGCACGCAATCTTCCGCGCCCATTCGGCAAAGCGTACTGAGCCTGCCAAAAGACGGTTTCGGGGTCAGGCAAGAATGACTTCGGGCGGGGCGACCAGACGGTTATCACCTCGTCCAGCGCTGAACACAAATCTTCCCAACCCGCGCCGCGCTCAATGTAGTTGATGTAAGTCAATTCGCATTGATCTATCCTTGGCTGTCCTAGCTGTTCTTTGTCAAGAAAAGCCGCGAATTCATGCCACTCAAGCTTGAATTTGTCAAGCAACGTCTGAAATCGTGGATAGGTCTCTTTTGTCGCCAACTGGCGCCAATTCCGCAGAAAACGATCCTTTTGCAACTGGATCAGTTCAAGGCCCGTTTCGCCCAGGAACCAACAACGAGGGTAAATCTGTTCGATCGGGATGTTATCCTGTTTTTCCTCAAGAGCCGGTGTCGGCCTTTCCAGGATGTGCAGGATTGGTGGTTGATCCTCCGTCTGCGGATACCTGTCGCGGATTCGACTCCAGAACAGGGCCATTTGAGCGCAGTGCATCTTTTCCAAGGGTTCAAACTGAAACCCGATGGCCACTTCGTTCAAAGGTGGTTTCTCGAAATCCGGCAGCGGTGATTTTGACACAGCAGGGGTCTCCCGTCGCTTTTGTCATGGTACGTCGCCGCTTCCATGCAGGCAAGCAAAACGCCGCCACATCGCCTGTCGCAATCAACTCCGCCGCCGGCCATTCCGGTTCCTTCGGATTGGCCGGGTCGCTCGGGTCGAGGATCGCGTCCATGTTCTGGATGTTCTCGAACGGCTCCAGGACCGGGTCGCTGGGGGCGATGAAGCCGTTTTGCTGCATCCATTGCAACCCGCCGATCCAGATGACCACCTGGGCCAGCTCCTGGGCGAACGGGTTGATCTCGATGCCGAGGAGCTGCGTGGGGCGGACGTGCGGCAGCAGGCTGATGTTGTAGGTGGAGGCGAAGGCGATCACCTGTTTTTCCAGGTCGAGCAGCAGGTTGATCGCGACGTAGAGGAAGTTGCCGGAGCCGCAGGCGGGGGCGGGGATTTTGACCTCGGCGAGGCGGTGCAGGTATTGGCGCAGGGTTTCTTCGAACTTTTTGAGGGCGGCGGAGGGTTTGGCGCGTTGGCCGCCTTTGCGCGCCGCTTCTTGCACCTTGGGCCAGAGCGCCAGGCAGTCGGCTTTGGCGGCGTCCCATTCGCGGCGGAGCGGGGCCATCAGCACCGGTTCCAGCAGCGTGAGAATGTCGGCGCGGCTGGTGTTGTGAGCGAAAATCGCCGCAATGCAGGGGCTCTCCTTGAATCGTGTTGTGAACGGGCGCCACGCGGACGCAGCTCGGCCGTCCGTGGCAAGCGCTGCGGCCTGAGCCCGCCGTGCCCTCGCTTCTGAGTTGTGCCTATTCGGGGACCAGGAGGTAGAGAATCCCGGCGATAACGCCCAAAGTGATCAACAACATCAGAGTTCCGAATTCGTCGTGCGTCAATGCCATCAGTCCTGGCGGCAGATCGACGTCGCCCTCGACCAGCTGGGTCGCTGCGCCTTGAGCCAAGCAGTGAGGCTGGTGCCTTCCACGAAATCGGTGACCAGATAAACTTGTTCGTCCTGCATGCCGACATCGAAAATCGTCACGAAGCCTGGATGCTTGAGCCGGGCGATGCGGCGTGCTTCCTGGAGGAATTGCTGCACCGTGGTCTTCTTGTCGCGACGTTCGAGGTTCGGGACTTTGATGGCCACTTCGCGTTCGAGCTGCGGTTGCGGTTGTACGAAGAACTGAGCAATCGCCCACCGAAGCCGTTCGCGTGGAAGTTCACTCGACAGGATTTGACGGATTGGCTAAAACGTGCGTCGCCGCACTTTTTAGCAGCTTCCGCTGCCTGAGGGGAAGGAACCCGGAAACTACGGCGCTATTTGTGAAACGGACCACTGAGCCTGCATTTCTCACCACCGTGGGACGGGTTTCTTAACGCGTCCGGCCGTGACGGGTTAGGAAACCCGTCCCACGACAGCGCGCTGCTCTGCATTATTGGTGAGAAATGCAGGTTAGCGATCACGCGAATCTGCCGACGTCGTGAGCGCTAAGAAGCTGTTTCAAAACGGGGACAGGCCCCCCAAGGCAAACGGGCCAGTCCCCGTTTTGAAACAGCTTCTAAACGGCAAGCAACAAGTCCGTCAATCCACTTTTTCGATGAGGGTTTGCGCCTTAACGATGGCGTTTTCTTCGGGAAACGTGTGAAAACTGTTCACAAACAGACAGCGGGCCCGCGTTTCAACCGTGACGAAGCCGAGCGGCGCGATCGCGAGACGATGATTCGGCTGGAAATTGTGCAATAGGCCGCGTTTGCTGCCGTCGGCGAGGATTTCGTCGTGAACATGGAGAAAGATTTCCGGCGGCAACGTTTCGACCTGGAAACTGGTCTGGTAGACAACGCCGCGGCCGCAACTTAGCGACGCGGTGTGTTCGCCGCGTAAGCGATAGTGCAGCAGGCGGCGTGTGTTGACGATGTCGGCAATGGGGATGTCGGCGATCTCGGCCAGGAAAACGGCGCCGTTGCTCCAGACAAGGAAATGCCCGCTGCGGGTGATATGCACGGCGATGCGCCAATCTTCACGCTGCCAGGCTTGCGTCGCCAGGATATCGAACAGTTCCGGGTGCAGCGGTTTGGCGTAAACTTGGAACACCAGGTCCGCGACCGGAGGTCTCACCAGATGCAGATTCATGATGCCACGAATTACGCCTCTTACTGTTTGGACAGTTGGCACGCGCCGCTTGTAGGAAAGCATGCCGCGCTGGAGTCATAGCGCCGATTATAGCAAGCCGGTGGGGCATCTCAATCCGAAACGCTTTGGTTTTTGACAAGGGGGCCGGCAAGCTGGGCAAGATGTCGGGAGTGCACACTTCACTTATAATGATGTCGAAGCAATCTCCTCTTGTTCCGTGAGATGCGTCCCATGTCCGATGTCCTACTTCTTGCCGCGGTCCGCACGCCGATTGGCAAATATCTCGGCGGCCTCGCGGATTTGCCGGCTCCGCAGCTTGGCGCCCTTGTGTTGCGTGAGGCGCTGCGCCGCGCCAACGTACCGGCCGAGCGTGTCGACGAGGTCATCGTTGGCAACGTCATTCAAGCGGGGGTCGGCCAGAATCCGGCCCGGCAAGCGGCGCTGCACGCGGGTTTACCCGACACGATCGCAGCGCTCACGGTGAACAAGGTTTGCGGCTCTGGTCTCAAGGCGGTCATGCTCGCGGCCCAGGCGATCAAGGCGGGCGATGCGGATGTCATCCTCGCCGGGGGCATCGAGAGCATGAGCCGGGCGCCGCACCTGCTCATGGGCACGCGCACTGGCTGGAAGTACGGCGATCAAAAGGCCGTGGATGCCATGATCCACGACGGCCTGTGGTGCGCCTTCGAAAACTGGCACATGGGTGAAGCGGCGGAGCACATCGCGGCCAAGTGCAACGTGAATCGAGACGATCAAGATCGCTTCGCCGCCCAGAGTCATCAACGTGCCGCCGCGGCTTGGGAGAAGGGTTTGTTCAACGCCGAGGTGCTGCCCGTTACGATCGGCAGCGGCCCCAAGGTGAAGACGATTGCGCGTGACGAAGCCATGCGTGCCGACACTAGCGCCGAAGGACTCGCCAAGCTCAAGCCCGCCTTTCGCGACATCGGCACTGTGACGGCCGGCAACGCCTCGATGCTCAGCGACGGGGCCGCGGCAGTTGTCGTCGCTTCATCGACCGCTGCTGCCAAGCTCGCCGCCAAACCGCTGGCCCGCATCGTCGCCTATGCCACCAGCGGCATTGCCCCCAGGGACATCTTTCTCGCGCCGGTCGGGGCCGTACTCCAGGTGTTGGCGAAAGCGGAAATGACATTGAAAGACATCGATCTATTCGAGCTGAACGAAGCGTTCGCCGCGCAGATGCTGGCGTGCAATAAGGAACTTGGACTAGACGAATCGCGCATCAACGTCCATGGCGGCGCGATTGCGCTGGGACATCCGATCGGCGCTTCCGGCACGCGCGTGTTGGTCACGCTGTTGTACGCCTTGCAACAGCGCGGCCTCAAACGCGGCCTGGCGTCGCTGTGCCTCGGCGGCGGCAATGCGGTAGCGATGATTGTCGAACGGCTTTAGAATCATTCTTCAAGCCGCGGGGTGAGTCTTCGAACCCCGCGGGTTCGGCGAGCGGAACGCCAATGACAATTTCCTCCATTCCAACAATCGTCCGCGCTCGCCGCAATTTGTTTTTCTCCGGCTGGTTGTGGCTGTTCGTTTTCCTGGTCGCTGGCGCTGCCGGTTTCGTCGCGGCGATCCATTTGTACAACCGCTCGATGCTAGAGCGCGATGTCGATCATTTGTATCGCCACGTGTTGGCTGATGGCGACGTTGCTGTCGCCTACAAACATGCCGACGCTACCTTTCAAGCGATGGTCCCATGGCCCGACTATTTCGCCGTCACCCAGGACAAGCCGCACTGGTTCCAGCGCGACAAGCTTGAAGGCGTCGAAGTGGTCTGGATGGCGCAGGGTGATAGCCTGTATGTTGTCATGAGAACCCGCGTGGACGGCGCCGACGTCGATTTCTACTGCAAGCCCGGTGAACGCGGCAACTGGCGGCTCGCCGGCATTGCGCCGGGTTTGACCGCGGCGCTGCCGAAGGATTTGCAGCCGGCGTTGGTGAGGAAGAGTCCGACACCCAAAACTGGAAAACGATGAACGTCAAGAAACTCTTGCGCATGCTCGCCTACACGATGCTGGCGGTTTGCATCGCCGGTTGGTTGCTATTGCCGTATACGCGGCAACTGACCTTCGGACCAGCGATTGAAGGCGTGCCATTATGCCGGTTGCAGGCGGATTTTCGCAGAGATGCCTTGGGACCCGACTTCGTGCCTGGCCCGTTCGACAAAGTTGCCAATTGGTTGAAACTTAGAGGAACTAGAAACACCTATGAGGCGCTTCAAGCCGAAGGGCGTGTCGCGATCCTGAAGAGCTTGCTTGACGATGCACATCCGGCTGTCCGCAAGCGGGCCGTGGAGAAACTCGCGGCCAATGCCATCTGGTCTCCCGACATCCCGCCCATGCTTGCCCTCCTGCTGGACGACGCCTCGCGGGAAATTAAGAAGTTGGCCATGGAGGGATTGCTGAGCGCCAAGATCAAGGAGGCGTCGGCGGTTCCCAAGTTGCTGCTGCTGGCAGACGATCCCGACCGTGACTGCCGCATTCTCGCCTCCCAAACGATCTGCGTGCTCAGCGATGACGCGCAACTGAAGGTTTCGATTGTGGAGAAGGCGTTGCGGGACGCTGACATGACGGTGGTCTTCCGGGCGTTGCAGCTCTTGGACGAATTGCGCTTGGTGAGTGACTTGGCGTTGTCTTACCGTGTGCGCTATCCCAACGTCCACGCGCTGCCCTGGAGACAGGAGAAACAGTCTGAACAATTCCAAGCAACGCCAGCGCTCAGCGCGGCACTCAGCCACTTGCTGGACAACGCCAATCCTGAGGTAAGAAGCCATGCGGCCCGAACACTGGCGGAGTTTGGCGACTCGGCCAGGTCGGCCTTGCCCAAAGTCAACGCAATGCTCGGCGATGCGGATACGATGTGCCGTGTTAGCGCCGCCTATGCCGTCATGCGGATGAACCCGGAGAGTCCCGAAGCCCTGGCGGTCCTTCGCCAATCATTGCAGAGTCAGAACGCCCAAGTGCGCATTGCCGCCTTGGGCGCTGCGCGCCTCCTACCGCCATTGGCAAACACACTCTTCTCGGAGATTCTTGCTATGGCCGCTGCGGATGACCATGACCATTTTTTTCCCGTGCGTGTGCATGCGGTTGCAACACTGGGGAACTGTGGCCGAAAAGCGGTGCCGCATTTGCTCAAATTGATGCAAACAGCGCCGCCGCTGATGCTCATTGCATGCGTCGACGCTCTTGGCGCCGTCGGCAAAGACGCTCACGAGGCCACTGGGGTGCTTCGAGCTTTGGTCAATGATTACCATGTCGGAGTTGCCGCGAGAAACGCCCTGGCGCGTATCGATGCCCGGTACCTCGCCGAAAAAGAATAGCATTGCGCAGCATCGCAGAATCGCCTTTGAACGTCACGACCGTGGCGATACGATGGCGGCATGGGCACGGCCGTTCGTTTCGCAACGGAGTAAGCAACGATGGGCCTGGAATTCGAATGGGACCGTGACAAAGCCAAAACGAATCGGAAGAAACACGGCGTTTCGTTCGAGGAAGCCAGCACTGTTTTCGCCGATCCGCTGGCATTGACGATTCATGACCCGATGCATTCTGATGAAGAAGATCGTTACGTGACGATTGGAGAATCAAATCGACGGCGTTTGCTCGTGGTCGTTTTCACGGATCGCGACGATAGAATACGCATCATCAGCGCGACCACGACAACACGTCAGGAGAGAAAAGACTATGAAGAAGGGAACTACCAGTAAGCGCGGCAAAGGCATGCTCGACGAATACGATTTCCGCAAAGGCGTGCGCGGCAAGTTCGCCAAACGCTATGCAATTGGGACCAATGTGGTGGTCCTTGATCCTGATGTAGCATCCGTTTTTCCGAATGCGAAGTCGGTCAATGAGGCGCTCCGGGAGCTGGTAAGGATCGCACGAAGAAACGGCAAAGCAAGCGCTGCGAGGTAACTCAACACGGGGCTCGAAACATGCGGAACGTCAATCTCAAAGACGCTGTCGCTCGCCTGTTGCCGCGTGTGCAAATGCCGGCGCAGTATCTCGGCGGCGAGTTGAACAGCGTCGTCAAGGACCATCGCCGGGTGCGCGGCAAGCTGTGCATGGCTTTTCCGGACACCTACGCGCTCGGCATGAGCCATCATGGCTTGCAGGTGCTGTACACGATCATGAACAACGATCCGCAGTGGGCGTGCGAACGCGCCTTCACGCCGTGGATCGATTTCGAAGGTGAATTGCGCCGCGCCAATCTGCCGCTCTACAGCTTGGAGACGTTCACGCCGCTGCGCGAGTTCGACATCGTCGGCTTCAGCCTGCAGTACGAAATCTGCTACACCAACGTGCTGACAATGCTCGACCTGGGCGGCATTCCGCTGCACGCCAAGGACCGCACGCTCGAACATCCGCTCGTCATTGCCGGCGGTCCTGGGGCACAGAATCCGGAGTTGCTGGCGCCCTTCATCGACCTGTTCATCATCGGCGACGGTGAGGAGAGCTTGCCGTGGCTGATGGACAAATGGATGAGTCTGAAAGAGTCATTGAGCCGGCGCGCTTGCTCGCCGCAGGATCGCGACGACATGCTCGCCGAACTGGTCAGCAGCGTCCCCTGGGCCTACGCGCCGCGCTTCTACGAACCGGACTACCACGCCGATGGCACCATCGCAGCCATGAACCGCATTCGCGCCGACGTGCCGCGCGAAATCACGGCAGGCACCATCCATCAGGATTTCGACTCGATTCCGTTGCCGACCAGGCCGGTCGTGCCATTCGTGCAGACGCCGCACGACCGCATCGCCATCGAGATCATGCGTGGCTGTCCGTGGCAGTGTCGGTTCTGTCAATCGACCGTCATCAAGCGGCCGCTGCGTGTGCGGTCCGTGGCGACGATCGTGCAGGCGGCGCTCGAAAGCTACCGCAACACCGGGCACAACGAGATCAGCCTTTTGTCGCTGTCGACGAGCGATTATCCGCACTTCGAAGAGTTGGTGACGCGGATGCACGAGGTATTCAAACCGTTGGGGGTGAGCATTTCGCTGCCGAGCCTGCGTGTGACGCATCAGTTGCGGTCGTTGCCGAATTTGATGGAGGGTGTGCGCAAAGCGGGGCTGACGTTGGCGCCGGAAGTGGCGCGGGACGACATGCGCGTGCAGATTCGCAAGCCGGTCAAGAACGACGATCTCTACGAAGGCTGCCGGGCCGCGTTCGCGAATGGTTGGCAGCGCGTAAAGCTGTACTATTTGTGCGGCCTGCCGGGCGAGCGGACGGTCGATCTCGACGGCATCATCGACCAGGCCGAAACGATTTCGCGCATCGGCAAGGAGGTGAAGGGCCGCTTCGTCGAGGTGACCGCTGCGGTATCGAACTTCGTCCCCAAGCCGCACACGCCGTACCAGTGGAACGGCATGCAATCGCGCGAATACTTCAAATGGGCCGGGCAGCATCTGCGGCAGCGTTGCCGAATTCGCGCCGTGAAAATCAATCAGCATGATATCGAATGCAGTCTGCTCGAAGGGGTGCTCACCCGCGGCGATCGGCGCGTCGCGGTTGCTCTTGAAGAAGCCTGGAGGCGCGGCTGCCGGCTCGACGGCTGGCGCGAGTGTTTCAAGCCGGATGTCTGGTGGCAGACCTTCCGCGATTTGGGGATCGACGTGAACTGGTATTCGCACCGCAGTCGGCCGATGACCGAAGTGCTGCCGTGGGATCACGTCAACGTCAAGAAGGGCCGGGAATATTTGGAAAAAGAACAGACACGCAGTTTGATGCAGCTTGCGGTGATGGCGGAAGCGCGGTAGAATGGCCGCTGAGAAGTTATGCAGCACAAATGCGGGACGAACATGGAAAGAACCACTGCCAAACTCATGACTGCCGAGGATCTTTGGGATCTTTCCAAGGACGGCATGCGGCATGAGCTTGTCCGAGGGGAGTTGCGCACCATGCCACCTGCTGGAGGCGAACACGGCGTGACCACGGTTCATTTGACCGGCCCACTCTGGGCGCACATCACCCCTCTCGATTTGGGCGAGCTGCTTGCCGCTGAAACGGGATTCATATTATTCCGCGATCCCGACGTGGTGCGCGCTGCCGACATCGCTTTCGTCGCCAAAGCTCGCATTCCCGCCACGGGCGTTCCGAAGGGCTTTTGGCCGGGAGCGCCCGATCTGGCCGTCGAAACCGTTTCGCCCGGCGACACGATGGAAGAGGTCGATGAAAAGGTCGATGATTGGCTGAAGGCGGGTACGAAGATGGTTTGGGTAGTCAATCCCCGACGGCGAACCGTCACGGTTTACCGTTCGCGCGATCATGCCCACATCTTGCATGAAAAAGATGAGTTGGACGGCCAGGACGTCCTGCCGGGATTTCAAATCTCGGTGGCCAAGATTTTCGCATGAGTTCCGCGGATCGTTACTTGAACGCTCATCCCGCCTTCCGCTCCCAATGCTCCCGCAGCGAGTTGATCTGCTGCCGACGCATCGCTTCCGGGGCATAGGGATCAAACGCGATCGGCCTTTTCAAAATCGTCTGCAGCACCTGCACAGCCTGGCGGCGCAACTCGACGTCGCGGCGTTCCAAGGCGGCCAAGAGCGCCGGCACAGAAGCCTGGCCGCGCTGTACCAATTCGGACGCGGCGTGGGCGTGGTCGGGCGTCTTCAAGCCTTCGACGAGCCGCTCGATCTTCCCATGATCGTGTTGCGGTCGAGCCGCGGCGGCGATCGGCTTGGGTGCCGGCGGTGGGAAGTCCAGCGTCGGCCCGGGCGGCGGCGTCGGCAGCGACGCCTGACGCTGTGGCACGTCGTAGCCATCCATGTCGGCATAGGTATCGTCATTGAAGCCGGTGCCAAGGTATTCGCTGATGGCGACCGGATCGCGGATGATCTGCGATGGCGTCCCTTGCGTGCGCACGGTCCCATCCTTGATCAGGTAACTGCGCGTCGTGATTTTGAGCGCCTCGCGCACGTTGTGATCGGTGAGTAACACGCCGATGCCCTGGTTCTTCAGATCCTTCACGATCTGGCGAATCTCCGCGATCGTGATCGGGTCGATGCCGGTGAACGGCTCGTCGAGCAGAATCAACATCGGCTCGCAGACGAGACATCGAGCGATTTCCAGACGCCGCTTTTCACCACCGGAGAGACGGGCCGCGCCGTTCTTGCGCACCTTGCCCAGGCCGAATTGATCGATGACAGTGTTCGTGCGGTTCCAGCGCTCTTTGCTGGTGAGCGGCCGGCCGAGCGAGCGCGACTTCGGCATGATCTCGAGAATCGCGAGAATGTTCTGTTCGACCGTCAGCTTGCGAAAAACGCTGGTTTCCTGCGAGAGATATCCCATGCCCAGCCGGGCGCGCTGATACATCGGCAGCTTCGTGACATCCTGTCCGTCAAAGGTCACCGAGCCGGCATACGGTGCGATTTGGCCGGTGGTCATGCGGAAGCTGGTGGTCTTGCCGGCGCCGTTGGGACCGAGCAGTCCCACGACTTCGCCGGCGCTCACCTCAAATGACACGCCGTCCACGACCTTGCGGCGGCCGTAGAACTTGACCAGCCCGCGCGTTTCCAACAGGGCCATCGATGCTCCTCCGTGAGCCGAAAAAGGCGGTGGGATGAATTGCGTATACCGCAATTTGCCGAATGGGACAAGGCCAGTCGAATGGCACTGATTGGGAGAATTGGGAAGATGGCGGCGTGTGCTTGCCGTTTAGCGCGCCGAGAATCCCGATTTGTGCAGCAACCCATCCCGCGAGCGCTAAAAGGCAAGCCAAATGCGACATGGTTCAATTCTTGTCATTTCTGGGTGACAGAGTGAACGCTGTAGGGACTACACTTGCCTGTCATGTGATGCCGACATTTTTTTCGATGTAACATTGGATGGATCAAGGGGATAGGAAGTTGAGTGCGTGCCAACT
>ORMF010604344.1_pt1 | contig 15328 bp, 13 predicted proteins | sample 1779871 | NCBI WGS metagenome assembly ORMF01 (sample SAMEA104232316, study PRJEB22302) | groundwater metagenome | biome: forest; feature: aquifer; material: groundwater | place: USA | collected 2011-08-07 | depth 5.4 m | reverse complement strand
GTAAGTTGCATGGGTCGGCTTCCTTGCCTGGGCGGCTTGTGTTGTGTGTTAACAAGACAAGTTTCCCATAAAAGAGCAACGAAGCCGACATCAACTTACCCGGAATTCCGCCTCGGAAATCTGCGAAACTCGAACTGAGTGGTGAGTAGTGAGTGGTGAGTAGTGAGTGAATGTCAACCACTCACCACTCACTACTCACCACTCACCTTTTTTGCTGGACTTGGTTAGGGCGCGGCCCTTCTAATAGGATGAGCTTTTCGACGATTGGGGATCGCGTCGCATGTCGTTTCGGGTCTTCGTTTATTACTGCGCCTTGTGCGGCGGCTGGGCGGCGTTTGTCGGGTGGCTGCTCGGCGCGTGGCTCGTCCCCAGGAGCGACGACAATCTCGTGGGCCAAATGGGCATCATCGCGATGTTCCTCGGCATGATGATTGCGATTGGCTTGGGCTTGGTCGATGCCCTGTGGGTCCTGCCCTGGCGGCGCGCTGGCCAGATTTCACTCCGGGTTCTTGTCGCGGTCATCATCGGCGGCGTCGGCGGACTTGCGGGGGGCGTTGCCGGCCAGTATCTCTATGGCCTCACGGGGCGTATCCTCTTGCTGACCGTAGCATGGCTGGTCGTTGGCATTTTGTGCGGCGCCTCCGTCGGCAGTTATGAGATGCTGGCCAGCATGGTCACGCACAAGGACCAAAAAGGCGCCCGCGCCAAGTTCTTGAAGTGTTTGCTCGGCGGTACCGTGGGCGGGGCCATCGGCTCGCTGTTTTTTCTCTTGTTCCGCCAGTCGTTCATCGGCGTTTTTAGCGGGAAACAAGAAGGCGCGCTGTTTTCGCCACGCGCCATCGGTTTTGTCGCTTTGGGCGCCTGCATCGGCCTGCTGGTCGGGCTTGCCCAGGTGATTTTGAAGGAAGCTTGGGTTAGAGTAGAAGAGGGTTATCGCGCCGGCCGCGAGATGATCCTGGCGAAAGAGAAGACCTCGGTGGGGCGCGCCGAAGGGACTGATATTGCTCTGTTCGGCGATGCGGGTGTGGAAAAGCTGCACGCTCACATCGTCGTTGCCGATGGCCGGTTCGTTTTGGAAGATAATGGCACGCCCGGCGGAACCTTCGTCAACGAACAGCGTGTGCACGGCCGCACGCCGCTGCAATCGGGCGATTTGATTCGCATGGGTAAGAGCGTGTTGCGATTTTACGAGAGGCAGAAACGGAAATGACCCACGTTTAGCCGCGGTTCGCAGAACCGCGCCGGTCTTCGACCGAGGGCTAAACAAATGAGACATGGTTGACTATGCCCCAGATCATTCGCTGTCCGCATTGCCAGAAATCGATGCAGATCCCGGACAATGTCGCCGGCAAGCGCTTGCAGTGTCCCTCGTGCAAGCAGCCGTTCATGGCGCCGGGGGCCGCGTCGCCGTCCGTGCCGGCCGCCGGCGCCGCTTCGACCGGCGCCTTTGCCGCCGTCGTCCCGCGTCCCGCCGACCGCAACGGCTCGAAATCCAGCGTCGCGCCGGCCACGCCGACCAAGTGCCCTCAGTGCAACTCACAGCTCCTGGAAGGCGCCGTCGCCTGCATGGATTGCGGCTTCATGCTGCAAGCCGAGGCTGGTCCCGCCGAACAGGAAGGCCCGCCGAATCTTTGCGCCAACCCGGCGTGCGGCGTCGCCAATCCACCGGGCGATCGCAACTGCCAGCGCTGCGGCCAACCGCTCCCCATTGCCGGCGGCACTTTGCTCGCGGGCCGCTATCGCCTCGAAAAGCTGCTCAAGATGGGCGGCTTCGGCGCGGTTTACATGGCCGTGGACACCAAGGCCGGCAACCGACCCGTCGCCATCAAAGACATGATCGGCAACGACCCGCAGGAATTCGCCATCCGTCTCAATTTCTTCCGCCGCGAGGCTGAAATCCTCCGCTCGCTCGAAACGGTTTCGATCGTGCCGCGCTTCTACGATTTCATCCATCAGGGCCAGACCGCTCATCTCGTGATGGAGTTCATCAAGGGCAAGGACCTGCTCGACATCATGGAAGCGAGCAACAACAAGCCGTTCCCGCTGCCGCTGGTCGTCGAATGGGGCAAGAGCGTGTGCGACGTATTGCACACGATGCACAACCAGTCGCCGCCGGTGATCCATCGCGATCTCAAGCCGGACAACATCATGCTGCTGGAAGATCAGAAATCGATCAAGATGATCGACTTCGGCACCGCCCGCGACCTGGGCCGCACCGTGAAGGAACGCATGGCCGGCAAGACGCGCGTCTATACCGAGGGCTACGCGCCGCCGGAGCAAATCGTCGGCAAGCCGGAAGCCCGCAGCGATTTGTTCGCCCTGGCCGCGACGCTGTATCATCTGGCGACGGGCAAGGCGCCGGAAGGATTCTACACCGCCAAGGAACTGGAGCAGCAGCTTGCCGAGACGAATTCGCCGCTGCCGGCCGCGCAGCGCTGGTTCTACGAGCTGATCCGCATCAACCTGGCGGAGGACATGAACGATCGCTATTTCTCGGCCAAGGAGATCAAGGCCGACTTGGAACGCCAGCGCGTGACCAAGGAGCTGCCCTGCCCGAAATGCAAAGCCGCCAACAAGGTGCGCACTCCCTACTGCGTGAAGTGCGCCGAGCCGCTGTCCGATTCGGCGGCCCCGTGCGCCAGTTGCGGCAAGTTCAATCGCATGGGCAGCCGGTTCTGCATCCATTGCGGGAATCGCCTTCGTTAGTCCGTAGTCAGTGGTCAGTTGTCCGTGGCATTTGGATTTCCTGATTGCAACGGCGGCCCGACCACGACGACGGATACGCTGAAAGCCGAATGGTATTTGCTACTGACTACGGACTACTGACTACGGACTAGCAAGAAATGAGTGACGCACGGAATCCGAAAGCCGGCGGTTTGTGGGCCCGGCTGTTCAACTTGGACGCCGAGCCGGAAGAAGCGGCCGCGCAGGCGAACGGCGCTGCGCCCGTCGAAACGCCGGCCGTTCAGAATCTGTCATTGGACGACGATCAGATAGTCGTGCCGCCGACCGTGCCGGACCTAGATCTAGATGCGCCGCCGCCGGTCCCCAAGGCTGTGCCCGCGGTTGCTGTGGTTGCGGCGCTTCCAGCGGTCGCATCGGCGCCGCCGCCGATCAGCGCGCCGGTCGGACCGCGACCGTGCCCCAGTTGCGGAACGGTATGCAAGGCCGACGCCAAATTCTGCGACGACTGCGGCTGGATGTTTGCCGGGGACGCCGGCCTCGCGCTGCCGTCCTCTCCCACTCCGTCCATCCTCACCCTTCGAGCCATCGCCATGCCCAACTCTCCTTCAGTTCGCCTTCAGGGTCGTTATGAAATCGGCGCGCTCACGAACGAGCGCCTCGGCATCAGCCGGTATCGCGGCATCGATCACGGCGACGGCGTGCCCAAGCCGATCACGATCGTGGCGCTGGCGCTGGCGCCGGTCGCCGAAGTGTTAGTTGACGAAGAGCCGGTCGCGGTCGCTGACGTTGCTGACGATGAGATGATCCTGCCCGACTTCGACACCGAAGTGCCGGTCGCCGCCGCCGTCACCACGGAGATTCCAGCGAGCCATGCCCCGTGGCCCTCGGTCGCCTGGGAACGGGATTTGCTCAGCAAGGCCCTGTGTCCGTCGCTGCCCACGCCGCTCGACTATTTCATCGAGGACAACGTCGAATATCTCATCGAATCGCTGCCGGAAGGCCGCGTCTTATGGGACGCCTGGGACGATCCCGAAGCCAACGCCGACATCCGCTACGGCTGGTTGCAGCATGTCGCGGAAGGTCTGCAAGCGCTTCACGCGGCCGGTGCCGTGCTTGAAGGCGTGCGACCCGATCTGGTCACGGTGACGCAATCGGGCCAGGCGATTATCGGCGATCTGTCCGACTTGTTGCCGGTGCCCATGCCGGCCGACCCGCCGATCCGGGCCACGCTTTACACGGCCCCGGAACTGGTCCTCGCCCCGGAATCGGTCGATGCCCGCTCCGATCTCTACAGCATTGGCGCCATGCTTTATTCCTTGGAATATCTGCACCATGCCCTGGAGGAAAAGGACTTCGAGCGCCAGTTCGTGCCGACGCAAATCACCGAACGCTTCCCGGACGTGCATCCGCTCTTCCTGCGGCTCATCAACAAGACGTTTTGCCGCGATCTCAACACGCGTTTCCCGACGGACGAAGCCGGCAAGAAAGATCCGACCGGGTTCAGCGAACTCATCGATACGATCAAGGTGTGCCGGCGTTCGTTCGACAATGTCCGCTTCGACATGGCCGCCTGGACGACGACCGGCATGGTCCGCACCGGCAACGAGGACGCGCTGGCGTTCTTGCACGGCGTCGAATCGCGCCAAGACGATCTGCACGAATATGCCCTGATCATCCTGTGCGACGGCATGGGCGGCTACGAGGCGGGCGAAGTGGCCGCGGCCCTGGCGATCTCCGAGCTGCGCAAGTACCTTTTGCAACAGCCGATGTTCGCCGCCCTCTCCGGCAAGGAAGCGCCCACCCCCCCATCCCCCCCTTCTCAAGGGGGGGCGACAAACAGTTCCCCCCCTTCGCAAGGGGGGGCGGCAGGGGGGGTGGACGTCGAGGCGATTCGCAAGGTGCTCGAAGCCGCCCTGAAGCACGCCAACAAGGAAGTCCACACCGCCGGCCGCACCCCCGGTCGTGGCAAACGCGGCATGGGCTGCACCGCCGAAGCCGTCTACATCGATAGCCGCAACGTCATCGTCGGCCACGTCGGCGATAGCCGCACGTATCATTTGCGTCGCGGTCGGCTGCAACAACTGACGCGCGACCAAACCCTCGTCAACCGCCTCGTCGAGTTGGGCCAGCTCAGCGCTGCGGACGCCGAGAACCACCCGCGCAAGAACGAACTGCAGCAAGCGATCGGCGGCCAACCCGACGTCGCCCCCGGCACCTACAGCAGCAAGCTCAGCCGCGGCGATTGGATCCTGGTCTGCTCCGACGGCCTCACAAATCACATCAGCAATCAAGAGCTGGAAAAGATGCTGACCCGCGAAGCCGCATACTCGGCGGAGGAAGCGGCGCGGCGCTTGTTGAATTTGGTGAATCTGCGCGGGGCAACGGACAACGCGACGATCGTGGTGGTCAGGGCGTCGTAGCTTGGTGAGTGGTGAGTGGTAAGTGGTTGACGTGTAAGCCGCAGGGCGAGTCTTCGATCCCTGCGGGTCAGCGGCGCGGGCCCCATTTCATTCTCGAGGGTTCTTGGGTAAGATTGCAGCAGGACACAGCCCCCATGCCCGGAGGGTGACGCCATGAAAACCGAGACGATTCAGATCGTGGACCAGGGCCGCGGACCGCAACTTTCGTCGAGCCGGATCACGGTGCAGGATCTGCTGCCCTATTATCGCGACGGCGCTTGCAACGACGAAATTCGACGCTGGATTCCCTCATTAAGCGACGACGAGATCGCCCTGTTGAACGACTACATTCGCGACCACTACACCGTGGTCGTCCAGGCCGAAAACGAAATCAAAGCGTATCACGACCGCATGAGGGCTGCGCAACCGGCTTGGACGCAGGCCAACGACCACCTTTCGACTGAGCAGCGACGAGCGCTGCTGCGGGGGAAACTCGCAGAGCGGCAAGCGGAGCAAAGTGGTGTTGACGCTACTCCTGGATGAAAACATCGAACGAACGATTCTCCTCAGCCCCAACGGGGCGCAATGCGCGAGCCCAGGGCGATAGCCCTGGGTCGGCGTCACCAATTCTCATGAAGCCCCAACGGGGCGTAATTGCATCGAGCATCCTTATGGCGATTGCGGCCATTGCGCCCCGTTGGGGCTTTCCGCTCGGAATGGCCAATTACTCAGGGCTGCGCCCTGGGCTAGCGCATTGCGCCCCGTTGGGGCTGCGAGACAGTCGGCGATGGCGTTCGCCTTCGCGTGCGCCAGGTCGTGCAGAAGTACATCGCCATGCCCGCCCCCGCCGCTCCGCCGACAATCCAACCCCACAGCCGCCGCGGCGGAAAATCCCAGAGCTGCACTTGGTGTTCGTCGTTTAAAAACACCGCCAGCGTGCGACCATCGGGGCTGAATTTCGAGTCCCCGCCTCCACGAAACTGCGCCACGATCGCACCATCGGACACGCGAACCACGCGAACCCTCGGACTCAGCGTTGGCAGCCAGCGCGTATACCATGTCTTATTCTCGGTAGCTGTGCTCATGTGCCCGGCCAAGTATTCGCCGCTGGGCGAAAGGTTGATATTGAAGGTATTATTCAGCGCGGGAAGGTGGTTCCAGTCGGAAGTTGGGGAGACTGCGACGAAGATTTCCGTGATCGTATCTCCCCGTGTGACGGCGGCCATATTCCCATCGGCCGAGAACTCCATCCAGTTGTATTTGAACGGGACCCTCCATTCCGCTCGTTTGCGTCCTGTCGCCAAATCGAACAGACATTGATGGTGCGAATCGTTTATGAAAGCTGCGTGGTGTGGAAGAGCCTTTGGGTGCTGACTCAAATGAAAATCGCGACCCAAGTCGGGCAGAGGAACTGCAAATGTCTGTCTGTTGGTCGCCGCGTCAAGCAGCCGCAGCACGGGCGGTATCTGCTCCAAGGCTTTCACGTCTTGAACCAGGAGTGCTCCTGATGGCGCATAGCTCATCAGGGCATACGAGTCCTTATTGCTGTCAACGGGACTGTCGGTGCGCATGCGTTGACGACCGGTCGCCGTTTCCCAGGTGACAACTCCGCCGGTGTTGGTGATTCCCGCGATTTCCTGGCCATCCGGAGAGAAGAGAAGGTAGACGAATTGTTCCTGACCTTGGTAAAGGAGCGCCACAAGTTGTCCATCCACGACACCGAAGACGCGCAGCCGGGTCCTTTTGTCCGGGCCGTAGTCCTTCGTGGCGAACAGCCGACTATCGGGCGAAAACCAAAAGCTGAAGGTGTGCGCGTCCGCATCGGAGACGTGGGCGCGTGGCCGTTCCAGAGGCGCCAACCACAGGCCCCAGGCGGTCAGGCCGGCGATGGCGAGCGAGGCGATGATGCGTTTGCGGCGGATCATAATTGCGATCATACCATTGCGAGCGGCATCATTCGAGAGGCGATTCGTTGGCGCTATATCCATGGCTGAGTAGATTTGATATGGTGGCGCCATGAACATGATCGTGCGTGACTCATTGAATCCGCTGCTCGATGCGCTGGGAAAATGCTTGAGCGTTCGCAGCGCCGCAGCGTTGGTCAAATTGCGCGCTGACAAAAAGAGCCAGCGGCGCATCGAAAAGCTGGCCGACAAGAACACCGAGGGCGATCTTACGCCCGAAGAGCATTCCGAATACGCAGGATACGTGTTCGCCAACAACTTCATCGCGATCCTGCAGGCCAAGGCGCGGGCGCTGTTGAGACGGCGCCGCCGCAAAGTGAAATGAAGCAGTTCCTGCGACGACAGGTCTGGCGACGTGCCGGCAGCCAGTGCGAGTATTGCCGCTTGCACCAACGCCAGGAGCCGGCGATTCCATTTCACATCGAGCATATTCTCCCGAAGAAACACCATGGCGCCACCGCGCTGGAGAATCTAGCGCTTGCATGTTGCTTTTGCAATCTGCACAAATCTTCGAATTTCATGGGGATCGAACCCCAGTCGTGCCAGGTCGTGCCCCTGTTCCATCCGCGCCGCGATTTGTGGAATGAGCATTTTCGTTGGAAGGGAGTGTTCCTGATCGGTCAAACTGGCGTTGGTCGAGCGACCATTGACGTCCTGCAAATCAATCATCCGGATCGAGTTCGTCTGCGCAACACTTTGCTGCGGTTTGGCGATTGGGCGAATCGTTGATTCATCGCAGTGGCGCGAGCGCTATGCCCCAGGCGACGGTGCCTCCGACAAGCAGCGACGCAAACAGCCGGCGACGGTTCATGGCGTTGATCTTAACCGGCGGCCGACGTGGGTGGAATTGCAATTCGCTGGCGGTTTGGCAAAGCCAGTTGGCGACGTGAGCGCTAAGCCGCAATCGGCAACAAAAATCGACGCACGATTTCGCTCAACACTTCCGGATGCGTGTATTGCGGAAGATGGCCGCACAGTTCAATCTCGGCGCGGGCGACGTTGGGCAGGCCGCGCTGCAATTCATCGGAGCATGCCTGTCCGACCAGCGGGTCGCGGTCGCCGCAGATGAGCAGCACTGGCTGGCGAATCTGCGGCAAGAGCGGCCGCACATCGACCTGGTGCAGCAACCGGGCGCGGTGGGCGACGGCGGCGATCGGTTGGCGGCCGTCGTGATCCATGTAGTATTGCCACACATCCGGGTCGCGCTGATCGAACGACGGCTCGAGCACTTGCTTGAAGAGATGGCGGCGCAACGGCAAATGATCGAGCGAGCCTGGCCACCAGCGGGCCCAGGCGGCGAGCATCACCTCCGGCCAGGCCAAGGGGCGCCGCGCGAAGCCGCCTTGCAAGATCGCATTCGGAAAACGCTGGGGTTGGGCGTGCAGGGCGGCGAGCGTGACGGTCGAGCCGAACGAGGCGCCATACGGAAATGCTTCGCGGATGCCGGCGTGATCGAGCAGAGCAAACAAGTCATCGACGAGATCCGCGTGGCGATAGCCGTCGAGCTTGGCGCCGTCGCCTTGGCCGGTCGGCATCGTATAGGCGACGCAGCGAAAGTGCTCGCGCAGCCGGGCCATCGGCAGGACGAACGACCACGGATCGTCGCACAGGCCCGGGATGAAAATGAGATTCGGTCCGTCGCCCCAGGTCATGTACCGACATTGATAACGGCGGGTGTCGCAGGTGTGCCACTGGGCTTCGCGGCGAAAGTCGGCGAGACAGGTTTGCAGTTGCAGCCGGGTCGAGCAGCTCGGCGGTTGGCCGTTGACGAGATGACAGGGCGAGGGTGCGACAACATCCGCCGGGCCTTCGCTCAGCGGCATCGCGACGCGGCTTTCAACGTGGTGCAGCAAGTCAGTCATGGGACACCGGGGCAATTCGTCTAATCCATTATAGGATGGCACGCGATTTTCGTTGGGCGGCGAACGGCGTTGGTTTACAATTCGACACTTCAGCGACGCACTCGCCCTTGCTGGCGCTGCGGGCTGGTAATATCGACGAAGGGTCAATCATGAATTTGGATTTCGACGCCGATCGTGCGCTTGATCGATTGATGCAATTCTTGACGATCGAGGGGGTCACAGGCCAGGAAGAGAAGATCGGCAAGGTCGTCGTGCAGGCGTTGCGCGAGGCCGGCGTGCCGCGCGGGCAAATTCGCTTTGATGACGCCAACACGCGCATTCCGTTGCCGACGCAGACAGGGAATCTCATCGTCGATTTGCCCGGAACGATGCCGGGTCCGCGGCGGCTGTTTTCGACGCACCTCGACACGGTGCCGCTTTGCGCCGGCGCCAAGGCGACGCGCAAGGGGAATCGCATCGTCTCCGACGGGACCACGGCGCTGGGCGGCGACAACCGCACCGGCTGTGCATGCCTGGTCACCATGGTGGCGAACATACTGGAACAGAAGTTGCCGCATCCGCCGATGACGGTTTTGTTCACCGTGCGCGAGGAGAGCGGTTTGTGGGGCGCACGCTTCGTGAAACTGGCTGAATTGTTCAATCCTGCATTGGGCTTCAACGTCGATGGCCGGGCGCCGCGCGAGATCACCGTCGGCGCCACGGGGGCGGAACGCTGGGACGTGGAGATCTTCGGCAAAGCGTCACATGCCGGCGTCCATCCGGAGCGCGGCGTGTCGGCGACGCTGGTGGCCTCGATCGCGCTTGCCGATATTCACAAGCGCGGCTGGTTCGGCAAAGTGAAGGTGAAGGGCAAGGAAGGGACATCCAACGTTGGTCCGTTTGGGGGCGCGAATGGCATGTGTGCGGGTCAGGCGACCAACGTCGTCACCGATTATGTTCATATTCAAGGTGAATCGCGCAGCCATGACACCCGTTTCGGCCGGGCGATCACCAAGGCGTATCAAGACGCGTTTTGCATGGCGTCGAAAAAGGTGGTCGATCACCAGGGCCGCAGCGCCAAGGTGCAATTCCGGGCGCGGCGCGACTATTATCCGTTTCATCTCAAGGAAACCAGCCCGGTCGTGCAGCTCGCCCAACAGGGGGCCAAGCAGGCTGGTTGGGAGCCGCACCTGCGCGTCACGAACGGAGGCCTCGACGCCAACTGGTTATCGCGGCATGGCGTGCCGACGATTACTTTCGGCGCCGGTCAGAATAATCCGCATACCGTGGACGAATACGTGGATGTCGATGATTTCTTGGACGGGTGCCGGTATGCGCTGGCGCTGGCACAAGAACCAGGCGTCAGGAGTCAGTGATCAGGAGTCAGCCCCTGACCCCTGACCCCTGACCCCTGACCCCTGACCCCTGACCCCTGATTCCTGTTATGATCGAAGTCACCAACCTTCGCAAAGCTTACGGCAGTCTGGTCGCTGTCGATGGCGTGTCGTTCACCGTCGCCGATGGCGAGACGTTCGGCTTGCTCGGTCCGAACGGCGCCGGCAAGACCACGATCATGCACATGATCACCGGCGCGCTGGCGCCCGACTCCGGCGGCATCAACATCAATGGCCAGCAAGAGCCGGGGCGCTCGGACGTGCGTTATCACCTCGGCCTGGCGCCGCAGAGCCTCGCCGTTTACGAAAGTCTCACCGCCGAAGAGAACCTGGCTTTCTTCGGCAAGCTGTACGGCCTGAGCGGCGCCAAGTTGCGTGAACGTGTCGATTTCACGCTCGGCTTGAGCGGTTTGGCGGATCGTCGCCGCGACTTGGTCAGAACCTACTCCGGCGGCATGAAGCGGCGGCTGAATCTTGCCTGTGCTTTGGTCCACGATCCGAGTGTGGTGTTTCTCGATGAGCCGACCGTTGGCGTCGATCCGCAGTCGCGCAATCACCTGTTCGATACCATTGAAAAACTCGCCGGCGAAGGCCACACGATCATCTACACGACGCACTACATGGAAGAAGCTCAGCGCCTGTGCGACCGCGTGGCGATCATGGATCACGGCAAGATACTGGCGCTCGACACGATTCCCTGCTTGGTGGCGAAACACGGCGGCGAAGCGTGGATTGAAGCGGAACTGGCCGAGCTGCCGCCTTCGACGGAAGGGTTACCGGCGCAACCGGACGGGAACAAGTTGCGCTATCAGACGGAGCGGCCATTCGAGGAGGCGACGCGGCTGGCGAGCCTCGGCTTGAAGTTGACGTCGTTCCGCATCGATCAGCCGGACTTGGAGAAGGTGTTCCTGAACCTGACGGGGCGCAGCCTGCGCGATTAGTCATGAAATCCATTCTCATCCTCGCCTTGAAAGACCTCAAGCTCCAATCGCGCGATTGGTTCGGGCTGTTTTGGATCCTCGTTTTTCCCTTAATGCTCGCGCTCTTTATCGGGGCGATGTTCTCCGGCTCCGGCCCCGGCAACACCAAGGCGATTTCGCTCGGCGTGATCGACGAAGTGCAATCGAAGGCGTCGAAGGACTTTCTCGACCGCCTTGGGAAATCGAATGCCCTCGACCTGAAAGCGATGCCGCTCGAAGAAGCCCGGGCTGCGGTCATGAAGGGCAAGAAGGTCGCGTATCTCGTCGTGAAGTCGGGCTTCGGCGATCAGGGCATGTTCTTCGGCGGCGATCCGAAGCGGCTGGAGCTGGGCATCGATCCTAAGCAGCGTGCGGATGTTGAGCTTATCAAGGGTTTGATCATGGAGGCGGTGTTTGCCGATTTCAAAGACATGTTTGCCGACCCAGCCAAGGGCCGCGCGCAGATGAAGCAGGCGATGAAGGGCATCGAAAAGAGCCTTGAACTGGACGATGCGGCCAAGGGCCTGTTCCGCTGGTTCTTTGGGGTAGTCGATCAGTTTCTCGAAAAGATGCCGGCGGCGATCGGCAAGGAGAAGGGCGACGGTAAAGGCGGGTTCAACATCGTCGATCTCGATATCAAGGACACCGCGACGCAAGACGAGGGCCCGCATAGCCCCTTCGAGATCACGTTTCCCTCGTCGATCCTCTGGGCCATGATCGGCTGCGTCGCGGCGTTTTCCATTTCGCTCGTTGTGGAGCGGCGTGAAGGCACGTTCCTGCGACTGCGCACCGCGCCGCTGTCGCTGATTCAGTTACTGGCAGGCAAAGGGCTCGCGTGCTTCTTCATGTGCTGCGGCGCGACGGTGCTGCTCCTGGCGTTTGCGACCTTGGCACTAGGCGCCCGGTTGGGCAACGTCGCGCTGCTGGCGCTCGCCATCGTCTGCACCTCGCTCTGCTTCACAGGCATCATGATGTTCGTCAGCACGCTGGGCCGGACGGAGCAAAGTGTCGCGGGCGCCGGCTGGGGCATTATGATGCCGCTGGCGATGCTCGGCGGCGGCATGATTCCGCTGATCGCGATGCCGCCGTGGATGCTGACCGCGAGCCATTTTAGCCCGGTGAAATGGGGCATTTACGCCCTCGAAGGGGCGATCTGGCGGCGGTTCACGTTCGTCGAAATGCTGTTGCCGTGCGCGATTCTCTTGGCGATCGGCGCTGTCGGCTTCAGCATCGGCGTAATGTGGCTGAAGAAGCAGGAAGGCGCGTAGGTTAGGTTTCCAACCTGACCGTCCGTGCCCGTCTTCTCAAGTGTGAACACGGCCGCTAAACTTGGAATCAACTAACGATGGTCAGGTTGGAAACCTAACCTACGGTACTCCATGACTACTCTTCGCATCGGCAACGGCTGCGGCTTTTGGGGCGATAACCTCGATGCGCCCATTTTCCTGGCGCGTGACGGCAAGCTCGATTTTCTCACGCTCGAATACCTTGCCGAGTTGACGATGTCGATTCTCGCCCTGCAAAAGCAGCGCGATCCGGAGGCCGGCTATGCGTCCGATTTTCTCGATGTTTTGCAGCGGTTAGCCCCCATCTTGAAGCAGCAGCCGAATCTAAAGATCATCACCAACGCCGGCGGCATGAATCCGCAATCTTGCGCGCGGCAGGCGCGGATCATCCTGCAGCGCGCGGGACTGGGCGGGAAACGCATCGGCGTCGTTTCGGGGGACGATCTATTGCCCCGGCTGGATGAACTGATTGCTCAGGGACACGCGCTGACGAACCTCGACACCGGCGCGGCGCTGGTGTCGATTCGCAGTAGTGTGGTCAGCGCGAATGCTTATCTTGGAGCCGAGCCGATTGTCGAGGCGCTGAAGCATGGGACCGACATCGTCATCACCGGCCGTGTCGCTGATGCTTCGCTGACCGTGGCGCCGGCCGTGCACGCTTTCGGCTGGAAATGGGACGATTGGGATCGCCTCGCCGGCGCGAGTGTGGCGGGCCATCTCATCGAATGCGGCGCTCAGGTCACTGGCGGGTTGTGGTGTCACTGGGACGAAGCAAAGGACCTCGCCAATGCCGGCTATCCGTTTGTCGATGTCGAGGCCGACGGCAGTTTCGCGATCTCCAAGCCCGCCGGCAGCGGCGGCGCGGTCAATGTCGAAACAGTCAGTGAGCAGCTTCTGTACGAAGTCGGCGATCCGGCAGCGTACCTGACGCCCGATGTCGTGGCCGATTTCACGAGCGTGCAGTTGCGTTCGATTGGCGCGGATTGCGTACACGTCAGCCCGGCGCGGGGCAAACCCGCGACCGACACGTACAAGGTGTCGATCGCCTATCGCAACGGCTTTCAGGCGAGCGGCACTTTGGTCATCCTCGGCCCGAACGCCGTGGCCAAAGCTCAGCGGAGCGGCGAAATGCTGATCGACCGATTGCGACGCATCGAGGTTGTGCCGGAGCGACATCATATTGAAGTGCTGGGAACCGGCGCCTGCGTGCCGGGCGTTTTGAAGGATGCGCCGGATCCCGTCGAAGTCGTGTTGCGCGTCAGCGTGCAGGATTCGCGGCGCGCAGTGGTCGAGCGCTTTACGAAGGAGTTCGCGCCGCTGGTAACGTCGGGACCGCCGGGCGTCACCGGCTACACGACAGGCCGGCCACAGGTGCGCGAGGTGTTCGCGTACTGGCCTGCGCTGGTGGACAAACGAGTCGTGACGCCATGCGTCGAGGTGCTGTCATGAGCGCGACGGTTCGCCTGTTCGACATCGCGCACGCGCGCAGTGGGGATAAAGGGAACCACGCCAACATCGGCGTGCTGGCGTACACGCCAGCTGGCTACGAGTGGCTGAAGCAACATCTGACGGCCGACGCGGTGGCGCAGTATTTCGCGGCGCTAAACCCGACACGCGTGGTGCGCTACGAGGCGGCAAACGTGCTGGGTCTCAATTTCCTGCTGTACGATATCCTTGCGGGCGGCGCCAGCCAATCGCTGCGCATCGACACGCAGGGCAAGACGCTGGCATCGGCGCTTTTGCAGATGCGGATCGAGCAACCATCGAAAATCGCGGACATGCAACGACGCCCTGTTTAGGAGCGGCAATCGCTTATGGCGGAATCACTGGTTCTGTACGAAAGCAAAGCCCCAGCCGCGGTGATCACGCTCAACCGCGCCGATAAGCGCAACGCGCTGAGCCGGGCCCTGATCGGCGCCATCGGCGACGCCTTCGAACGCGCCAAGAACGATCCGGCAGCGCGCTGCGTCATCCTTGCGGCGGCGGGGCCGGTCTTTTGCGCCGGCATGGATTTGGCCGAGCTTCAGGAAGCGCTCAATCAAGCGAGCGGCGGCAATCAGCCCGCGGACGGCTCCATTTGGGACAACGCCTTTCGTCTCGCCCAGCTCTACGATCAAATCTACACGCTGCCCAAGCCCACGATTGCCGCCGTACAGGGTGCGGCTGTCGCCGGCGGGGCAGGGTTGGTCTCGGTTTGCGATCTAGCGGTGGCGACGCCCGACGCGAAGTTCGGCTATCCAGAGGTGCGCCGTGGACTCGTCGCCGCCATGGTGATGCCGCACCTCATGCGCCACGTCGGCGAACGCATGGCCCGCTATCTGCTGCTGACCGGTGAATTGATCGACGCGACGGAAGCGCAGCGCGACGGCTTCATCAATGCCGTCGTTCCTGCAGAAAAACTGATGGACCAGGCGATGACCTGGGCGAAGGCGCTGGCCAAGGGCGGTCCGCAAGCGCTGGCTCGAACGAAGGACCTGCTTCGCCAATTCTCGCGGCAGTCGGTTTCCATCGAGGAAACATCCCAAGCGAGCGCGGCGCCGCGGCTGTCTCAGGAATGTCGCGATGGCTTGCGTGCTTTTTTCAGCAAGCAACCGCCGCCGTGGGCTTGATGGGCGTTTCGCTTGCGGCTTAGCGGTTCGGTAGGGCGCCGTGTGCGCTAAGAAGCTGTTTCAGAACCTCAAAATCGGCGTAGAATAATATAGACGGATTGGGGGACGTGTGGGACATCGAGGTCCAGCATGTCCGCCTTGATTTCTAACCAATTGTGGTCGGTCGTGGCGCCTTTGCTGCCGAAGCACCC
>ORMF012702733.1_pt1 | contig 15336 bp, 9 predicted proteins | sample 1779871 | NCBI WGS metagenome assembly ORMF01 (sample SAMEA104232316, study PRJEB22302) | groundwater metagenome | biome: forest; feature: aquifer; material: groundwater | place: USA | collected 2011-08-07 | depth 5.4 m | reverse complement strand
CTCGCTGCGCTGGTCCGGGCGGCGCTTCTGGGGGGACGACACGTGATTGTCGGCCAGCACGCCGCCGCCCATAGCGAGCTCCCCGGTGGCAGCCGCAATCCATGCAAGCGCTGCCGCGGACGGTGATGCGCCGAACAGGGCGAGACGGGCGCGCCAGCTTGTGGAGTGCGGGACGCAGTCCCGCTTTGGAATGAGGAGCCTCCGAGGACCGATGGCGGCCGGAAAAGCTCGGCCGTGGCGGTGGGCAAGGCGAATCCAAAGCGCCACTGCGTGGCGCACTCCAAGACCCGTCGGCCACTCGCTGCGCTGGTCCGGGCGGCGCTTCTGGGGGACGACACGGGATAAAAGAGCGCGGACATTCCTGTCCTCAATTTCGGGCCGGCACGGCGGGTCTCGATTGGAGTTCGCGGCTGGCGGATAGGAATGTCCGCGCTCCTCTGGCTGCGGATTCGCCGGTGTGCGGAACTTTGCGCCTCCGTGGTCCAAGAGGGTGGCGATTCTGCTACTGCGCGCGAGCTGGCTGCTCGGGCTGCTCAAAGCTGAGGCCCAAGCCTTCCTCACCCGTGCGCAGGCCGCATGAGCGACGTGGCCGCGAACCAGTTTGTTCGCCAGCGGGCCCGTGTTCGCCGCGAATACTTTCGGCTGTCCCAACGGCACGTCACACTGGAAAGAGCGAGAGTCCGACCAGCTTGGCAGCGACCCTGAGACGCTTGTCCGTCGCCACGACTTCCGTTTCTCCAGCGGTTCGCGCGGCCGCCACGTGGATCGCGTCAAACGTGCGCACGAGAAGAGGTGGAGAGTTCCGATAACAGGTGGCCATCACGGTCTTGAACTCGCTTTCCAGCGCGGTGTCGAGTTCGACCACCTGAATGTCCCCAGCCGCGATGTCCTGCTCGAGTTCGTTCAGGATGGTCTCGGCTGTGCCGGACTGGATGAGTCCTTCGCTTTCCTTGCGAAAAGCCACGCGGCGCATCTCGTAGATCGCCAACCGCGCGATCTGGCAGGGAGCCGCGCCAGCGGCTTTCTGCTCAAAGACGGGCGAGTCCAGCTCCGGGAGGTAGAGCTTGGCGAGCGCGGATGTGTCCCAGTAGCTCACGCTCGTCAGGTTCCGCGATCTTCGTCAAGGATTTGTTCAACCGTCAGCCCGCTCTTGCTCGTGGCGACGCGACTGCGCAGCTCGGCGAGCTTCGCAAGCCAGGCCTGTCGATCGCGCGAACGCGACCGATCAGCGATGCCTGTGAGCCTGGCGACTGCCTGGCCGCGGCTGGTGATCACGACTTCTTCGCCCCGGCGAGCCAGTTCGATCAAGCCGAGTGCATCCTGCTGGATTTGTTGAACCGTTGCGGTCACGTCGGCAGTTAAGCACTCTGGTCGGCGAAGTCAATGGGAACCGATTTTTTCAGACGCCCCTCACGCTTTACCCCGAAATCTCCTTCACTCCGTGCGTCTCGCCGCTTGGGCCGATGAGCCGCTGGTCCAGCCCTTGGCGGCGGAAGCAGAGTCGGTGCGCGCGGTTGAGTGTCCGATGGCAGCGCGCTCGCGCGTCAGGAGAACACGGCTGCCAGGTCGGCGGTGAGGCCGGTGGCGGCGTCTTTGGCCACGCCGGAAACGAAGCTTTCGCGATGCGCATCGGCGGTGCGAGTGGACGAAGTTCATTCTCTCCGCATGAGGGGCGAGGCGACCGATGAGCGGACATTCCTGGCTGGTGGCACACTCCTTCTTCCTCCTTCTTCCTGATTGAAACGCAGGCGACATTGTGCTTGAGTGCCGCCGTGAAAGCCTTTTGGTTCCGATTGTTGGCGTGGCTGGGCGGCTGCAGCCTTCTTGCGTTGTGTTTGACCGGCTGCGGCACGGTGCCGGTCACGGGGCGCAGCCAGTTGAACCTGATTTCACCCGGACAGGAGATGCAACTTGGGTTCAGCAGTTTTCAGCAGATGAAGAAGGACGTGCCGGTCAGCAAGGACGCGCAGGCGAACGCGCTGCTGCAAAAGGTCGGCAAACGCATCGCCGCCTCCGCGGCCGGCGATCTGCCGAACGCGCAGTGGGAGTTCGTCGTGTTCGAGAGCAAGGAAGCCAATGCGTTTTGTCTGCCGGGCGGGAAGGTGGGCGTGTACACGGGCCTGCTGCCGATCACGAAAGATGAAGAGGGCCTGGCCACGGTGCTCGGCCACGAGATCGCGCACGCCGCCGCGCATCACGGCGCGGAACGCATGAGTCAACAGTTGCTGGCGCAGACCGGCGGCAGTCTGCTCCAGTCGGGCCTGGCGAACAGTGATCCGCGCACGCAGGCCATCGCGACCACCGTCTATGGTCTGGGCGCGAAGGTCGGCGTGCTGTTGCCGTACAGCCGGCTGCACGAATCGGAGGCGGATCGCATGGGGCTGCGCTACATGGCGCGCGCCGGCTACCGGCCGGAGACGGCGGTGGATTTCTGGCAGCGCTTCGCCGAGTTCAATCGCCAGCAGGGCGGCTCCGGCGGGCTGTGGCTCTTGCGCACGCATCCCGTGGACGAGAAACGGATCGAGCAGATCAGGGCCTGGCTGCCGGAGGCGAAAGCGGAGTTCAAGCCGCAGTAGGACGGAGCAGCCTGGCTGAACCAGAAACATTCAGCAGAAAACCACTCATGGGCACGAATGCACACGAATCGACCGAACGAGGTGCCGCCCCTGCGGTCTGGGCTGCTCGTCACCGTTTCGTGAACGCCTCCCCGCGGTGCCGAGAGCAGGCTCAGCCTTGGTTTTGTTGGGGTTCATTCGTGCTAATATCTCACAAGATTCTGTTCTCCTGCCGAAACGTGCGGGCGGGCTTCGCCAAGAGATCCCACACCGATTCAGGACGGAACACAGATTGCCGGTGTGGAAAGCGAAACTCCCCTCTGCGTTCCGTCCTGAATCTGCGTGGTCTGTATCGGCGTGGGTTTGATTGCGACCTCGCTGCGCTGGGTTGACTGGTGGATGGATTGCATTGATGCGCCTGAGAGCTCACGATGATCGATGCGGTGACAAACCCAAATCCTGCATGAACCCCCGCGCGCTGCTGATGCTGATCGGCGTGACCGCCTTGCTGGTTGCGTCGGGATGCAAGACTGCGAGACGCCGGGCCGGCCCCACAGCCACGCCCCCCGTGCGCGTCACGCCTCTCCCGCCGGCGGCTGCGGCAGCCAAGCCGCGCGTAGTCCCAGCGAAGCCGCCGCCCTCACCTGCCGTTCGCACGGACGCCTGGCAACAGGAATCCGCCAAGTGGATCGGCCCGCCGTATCGCTGGGGCGGCAGCGACCGGCGCGGCATCGACTGCTCTGGCTTCACGCTGCAGATGTACCAGGCGGTCGCCAAACTCCCGCTGCCGCGCACCGCCGAGCACCAGTTCCTGACCGGCAAGCCTGTTGCCCGCGAAGAACTGCGGACTGGCGACTTGGTTTTTTTCAACACCACCCGGCCGGGCGCGTCGCACGTCGGTCTCTGGCTCGGCGACGGCCATTTCGTCCATGCCAGCACTTCGCGCGGGGTGACGATCTCCTCGCTGACGGAGCGCTACTGGTCGGCGCGGTTTCTCGGCGGCAAACGGCTGTTAAGTTTCGGCGCCGGCAGATAGGGCCGACCAAACCGCACCTGTGCAATGAGCGATGGCGCCGGTTCTGACCGCGTGATTGAGATCAAAAAAGCAGTTCAACCACGGCTGGACCTGGTCCCGTCGAAGGACTGGAAAAAGTGTTTGTCGGCTCGCCACGAAAGCATATACTCACCGCAAATGAACGCGACGCGAAAGCAATTCTCCCTGAACCGCGGAGCGTCAAAAGGCAGATTTCTTCCCGTCCGTTCAAGAGCAGCTCCTTGATGATACGAATAGAAAGTAAACCGCGGCAGAATCACCTGACCGCATCAACACTAACAGGAGGACCATCCCATGAAACACAAAATTGACATTGGCAGGCTGTTCACGTGTCTGCTGCTCGTGGGCGGCGCCGTGCTGACGAGCGCCTCCACTCCCGGCAACTTGAGGATCGAGGAGTATCCGGGCAGCAGCGAGAAAGAGGGACGGGAAGGGACCAGCGACGTGTTCGCGGTGGACCACGAACTCATCGTGCCATTCGACCCGGCGACCGGCGCGGCGACCGGCGTCCGCCAGCACAAGCCCCTGACCGTGCTCAAGGTGATTGACAAGGCCACCCCTGGGCTCCACAAGGCGCTGACCACGGGCCAGAACCTGCGCACGGCGGTCCTGGACTTTTACCGGATTGATCCGGCGACCCGGCAAGAGGTGAAGTATTACACCATCACCTTGAGAGAGGTCCGGATCGTCGGAATGAAGACCATGATGCCGACCTCGTTCCTTCCGGAAAATGAAAGCTACCGGCACATGGAGGAAGTCCGCATGGTATACGGATCCATCGAATGGAATTGGCTTCCGGACAGCGTCGTTGGAAGCGACAAATGGGGCGGTGCCAGACTGGCCGCATCGCCAACGAACGGTCTCGCGCCCACCGCCGCGAGCGTCCAGGTCCAGCCGTTGGACCCAACGCCGGGGGCGGCGCGCCGGACGGAGTCTTCCAGCGCAAAACAGGATGCAGAACCCGCGACCCCAAAGTAGCCCGCAGCTTGCAGCGGGGCGGCCCGACCCAACCGGCCGCCGGGCGCTTGGCGTCGCGGGATGAAAGGCACATTGTCATGAGGTTCAATCGAACAGCGAAGTTGCGGCCCTCGGGGAGCTTGATCCTGGGGCTTGCCGTTGCACTCGGTCTCGCGGCTTCAGTGCGCGCAGACTCCGGGGAGGTCCGATACGTCGAAGTCCATTCCACGCTCGGCCAGATGTACGACACGGCGATCGCCGCCGATGATGCCGCGACGTTTGGCCTGAGCATCCCGCGCGGCACGGCGCTGCCGCGCCGCCTGTACCCCGTCAGGAATCTGGGGGTGCCGATGACCCAAAAGTTGAACCAGCCGGAGTACAAGGAGGTTCTCTTGCGCCATCCGAAACGGAACCACACCGAGTATCTTGATCCGAATCCCGTAACCCCACAGGCCGTGACCGCGCCGGCCATCACGTCGCAGCCCCAGGACGAGCCTGCGGCCGTGGGGAGCAACGCGTCGTTCAGCGTCAAGGTGGTCGGAGCGCCACCGCTGAGTTTCCGCTGGTATCGAGCCGGGAAAGAGCTGACGGACGGCGGGCGCATCAGCGGGGCCACGACCGCCAGCCTGACGATTGCCAAAGTCGAGGCGGGCGACGCAGACAGTTACTTCGTGGTCGTGAGCAATGAGTACGGCAAGGCGACCAGCGAGGCAGCCGTGCTCACGGTGGGCCTGCCGCCCGTGATCACCGCCCAGCCGCAAGACGAGTCCGTCGCCGAAGGCGGCGCGGCCAACTTCAGCGTGAAGGCGACGGGCACGGCGCCGCTGAGCTACCAGTGGCTGAAGGACGGGAGCAAACTGGGTGACGACTTGCGCATCAGCGGGGCCGCGACCGCCTTCCTCACGATTTCCAAAGTGCAACCGAGCGACGTCGGCAAGTACACGGTGCTCGTGAGCAATCCGTTTGGCTCGGTGCCGAGCGAAGCGGCAGTGCTCGCAGTGGGCCTGCCGCCGGCCATCACTGCGCAACCACAGGATCAGACCATCGTCGAAGGCACCGCCGCCAGCTTCAGCGTGAAGGCGACGGGAACCGCGCCGTTGGGCTTCCAGTGGGCGAAGGACGGGATCAAACTGAGTGACGACTTGCGCATCAGCGGAGCCGGGACTGCTATGCTGACGATTTCCAAAGTCCAGCCGAGCGACGTCGGCAAGTACACCGTACAGGTGAGCAATCCTTTTGGTTCGAAGCTCAGTGACGTGGCGTTGCTCACGGTTGGGCTGTCGCCGGACATCACGGTTCAGCCGCAAGACCAAGCCATCGCCGAAGGCGGCACGGCCAACTTCAGCGTGAAGGCCACGGGCACGGTGCCGTTGAGCTTCCAGTGGACGAAGGACGGGATCAAGCTGAGTGACGACTTGCGCATCAGTGGAGCCACCACCGCGTTGCTGACGATCTCGAAGGCGCAGCCGAGTGACGTTGGCAAGTACACCGTACTCGTGAGCAATCCATTCGGCTCGATCAGCAGCGAAGTGGCCCTGCTCACAGTGGGCCTTCCGCCGACGATCACCGCCCAGCCGCAAGACCAGTCCGTCGCCGAAGGCGGCACGGCCAACTTCAGCGTGAAGGCCACGGGCACCGCGCCGTTGAGCTTCCAGTGGCTGAGGGACGGGAACAAGCTGGGTGATGACTTGCGCATCAGTGGCGCCAACACTCCGCTCCTGACGATTTCCAGAGTCCAGTCGAGCGATGTCGCCAAGTACACTGTGCTCGTGAGCAATCCGTTTGGCTCGGCACTCAGTGACGCGGCGTTGCTCACAGTTGGGCTGCCGCCGGCCATCACGACGCAGCCGCAAGACCAGACCATCGCCGAAGGCGGCACGGCCAACTTTGGCGCGAGGGCCACGGGCACTGTGCCGTTGAGCTTCCAGTGGCTGAAGGACGGGAACAAACTGGGCGACGACTTGCGCGTCAGTGGCGCCATGACTGCGTTGCTGACGATCTCCAAAGCTCAGCCGAGCGACCAAGGCAAGTACACCGTGCTCGTGGATAATCGCTTTGGCTCGATCCTCAGCGAGGTCGCGGTCCTTAGAGTGGGCGTGCCGCCGAACATCACTGTGCAGCCGGAAGGCCAAACCGGAGCGCCGGGCGGCACAGCTACCTTCAGCGTCACCGCCACGGGCACCGCTCCGCTGAGTTATCAGTGGCGCAAGGACGGAAGCGACTTGACGGACAACGCGCGGATCTCTGGCGCGACCACGGCGACTCTGAACATTTCCAATCTCCAGGCCAGCGACGCCGGCCTCTACACGGTCGAAGTGAGCAATCCCTTCGGCGCGCGCACGAGCCTGGCGGCGGCGCTCGTGCTGCAAACTTCGTTGGAGCTGACCCTGCAATTCGTGCTCGACGGGCCCGACTCCGTTTTCTTCCACCTGTTCAACGTACTCACCATGGGCACGATTCGCGCAGACATCGAGTGGCAGGGCGACAGCCGGAATCTCTCGGCGTCTCTGACGGGACGACGGCGGCCTGCGCTCGTTGACCCCACGACTCCGTATGCCACCGCCGCAGGGCCTTCGCCGCTCGCGCTTTCTTACGATGTGACGCGTGATGATCTCGGTCGCGGCACGGGCTGGAGGCTCGTCATCAAAGACCCAGATCGGATCGGCCAAGCGCGCGGCACAGTGCGGCTCTCCATTCCGTTCGACCCCGCGCTCGACCGCCTCTTCCGCCGGGAGAAAGTGTCGTTGCGCAGCGGCGACCTCTGGCCAAGCGCTGTACTACAGGGGCGGTTCGTCGGCGATCTCGCTGCCACACGCGCCGAGGGTCTGCACGCGATCATCTCGCTAATACGCGCCGTCTCGTGCGACGAAGCGGACCAGTTGGAGCGCTTGGGCCTCATCCGACAATCGCACCTGGCCAAGCCCGGCTGGCATTCGTTTGGATTGGTCCGCCGCGGCATCAACCTCGCGGACCCGCTGCTGGTCGCCGTGTTGCGCCGCATCACGCCCCTGGATCCAGAGGACAAAGTGGACCCTCCCATCCTCGTGGGCGACTTCGCGCGCTTTGTGGTGACGCCACCCGACGAGCCTGCGCAGAACTACGTGCTCAACCCAGATGGCAGCGTGAAACTCTCCGTGCTCTTCGCTAAAGATGTTCCGCTCGCCCGCATCCGCGAGATTCTTCGCCGCGAAGGCATCGCGTTCTCCGCCATCACCGACGGTCTGTGGCGCGTCACCCTGGCGCCCGCCCGACTCGCAGTCCTGGCCGCTTACGATGAGGTCGAGTGGATCGAGGCGGGGCCCCAGCCGCTGCTCGTCGAAAACAGCAACACCCGTCCGCTCGTCGCCGTGGACGCGGTGCAGAATTCGGTCATCAACGTCGGCGCTGGCACCATTGTCTATAACGGCTTGACGGGCGCAGGCGTGACCGTGGGCATTCACGACAGCGGAGTCGATGCCACGCACCCTGACCTCAATGTGGTGGCCGACGGGGCGGGAGTGGGCAAGCATGCCACCCACGTGGCGGGCATCGTCGCGGCCAGCGGCGCACAGAGCAACCAGACCGACGCGAACGGCAATCCGAATAACGGGACTCCGTTCCAATGGCGCGGCATGGCCCCGAACGCGGCGCTGGTCGATTCGAGCGATCTGATCACCGCGGCCAACCTGCTGACGGCGATCCAGAACAACTCACTGGACCTCGTCAATCATTCCCACGCGCTGGGTTCGGATGGCAACTACGACGCCCAGAACCAAACGGTTGATCAGGAGATTCGCGGCGGGACGACCTCCGGTGGAACTTTGCTGCCGCGGCGGCCCCAGGTTTACGCGGCGGGCAACGCCGGCACCGCCGCCCAGTTTGGGAACCAGTTCGGATTCTTCGCGCTCACCAAGCAGATGAAGAACGCCGTCGTCGTCGGAAACTGGAACGCCGCCGGCGGGGCGAATCAGTTGGCGGCCGGCAGCAGCATGGGGCCCGCTTACGATGGACGGCTGAAGCCCGACCTCGTCGCGCCCGGAACATCCGTCAAGTCCACCGGAACTAGTCCGGTTCAAGTAGCCCCCAATTGCGTCTGCTACTGCCCGAATAACGCGAATGGCTACGGCTTCTGTTCCGGCACTTCGATGGCCAGTCCGGTGGTCGCCGGCATCACCGCCCTGCTGCTCCAAGGCTGGCAGAATACTTACAGCACCCCGCTCGGCACCACCATCGACGCCGCGGGGCCGCTGCCTTCCACCTTGCGCGCGCTGCTGGTCCAGACGGCCACGGACATCGTGAACAACAACGTCCGCAACCAGGCCGCCGCGGAAGTGGACTCCGACAGCAATCCGGCCAACAACGCTGGCCAGCCGGACGGCAATGGTTTCGCGACTGCCACGACCGGCCCGGATTTCACCACCGGCTGGGGCTTCGTCAACGCGCAGGCCGCAGTGAACCTCCTGCAGGAGTTCCGCACCGAGTACGGCCGGCCCATTCCAAACCGCATCATCCAAGATGCCGTCCAGCAGGCGCAGGTCCGTGAATACGATTTCGTCGTCGATCAAGTCGGCCCGCTCCAAGTCACCCTGGCGTGGGACGACGTGGAAGCGGCGGTGCAGAATCCGGCCACCAATCCGCTGCTCGTCAACGACCTCGACCTGGAGTTGGTCGCTCCCAACGGCACGATTTTCTACCCCTGGCAGTTGGGGCAGACGATCCAGGATGACGACGGTAACGCACTGGCCAACGACGCCCAGCCGCCGGGCACCGACATCCAAGTCGTTATTCCGATCGCTCCCGGAGCGAACCCGGCGAACCCGGAATACATTCCCGCCAACGCGCTCACCGGCAACGGCGCCTGGGTCGCGACGACCGGCAAGGACCACCTAAACAACGTCGAGCAAGTCTCCATCGCCAACGTGCAGGCGGACCAGATCGGTCATTGGAAGGCCCGCGTGATCGGCTTCGACGTGCGGCAAGGCGCGCAGGATTTCTCCGTGGTCGGCTTCCCGTATCCGGACTTGGCCGAGCTTCAAGCCTCGTGCAGCGACAAGGTCGGGCTCTCGGCCTTCAACACGCCGATTGAATTCGAGTGGAGCGTGTTGAACGTCGGCCCGATCGGCACCGGCGCCGGGTTCAATTACCAAGTCTGGCTCTCGCGCGCTTTCTACGTGGACGCCAGCGACGTGGCGCTTGCAGACGCGAACCAAGCCGCGTTCGGGGCGCTGGCTGCCGGTGCGACAATCAACAAGGCTAGCTCGGTTCAAATCACCCAAGCCCAAGCCGACACCCTGCTGGGCAACGCGCCCGGCACGACCACGATCGAGCAACTCGTCTCCGCCGACGTGTTCCTGCTTGTGCAAGTGGACTCCGACAACGCGGTACTGGAACACAACGAAGCGAACGTGACGTTCGTGCAGCTCGCCCGCTTGGTGGACGTGGCGTTGGTCATGGACCGCAGCGGGAGCATGAACGACAGCGTCCCGGTCTCCAGCGGAAACCGTCCGAAGATCGATCTGCTCAAGGACGCCGCGAGTCTCTTCCTCGATCTGATGCGCCTGGACGCCGGGGACGAACTGGGCGAAGTCAGTTTCGCGGGTGCTGTGACCACTGACTTCGGGCCAGGCGACGTGTTGACGCCCCTCACGGAGGACAACCTCGACGAAGCCAAAGATGCCGTGACCGCCCTCAGTGCCGGCGGCTCGACGAACATCCGCGACGCGCTGCAACAAGGCCTGGACCTCATCACCGATGCCGCCAATGCGAGCCATCGCCGCGTGCTGATCTTCTTCTCCGACGGAATGAGGACCGCGGGCGGCGACCCGACTGAGGCGGCGTTTCTCAATCAGTTCGCGGCGAATGGCGTCACGATCTACTCGGTGGGCTTCGGCACGCAGGGCGGCACGGGCAACGCCGGCATCGACGTCGATTTGCTCGGCACACTGGCGAACGCGAATCCTGGCGAGCCGGGCTTCTTCCACGTGACCGAGAGCGCGGCGGCGCTGGACAAGTTCTTCGTCAATGCGGTCGCTGGCGCAGTGCGCTCCGAAGTCGTCGTGGACCCGGAGGGCGACCTCGCCGCCGGTCAAAGCGCGACTGTGGAGGCAATGCTCGGCCGCGATGATTCGTTCGCGACGTTTATTCTGGGCTGGGACAATCCGGCATTGAATCTGAATCTGGCCGTGCGCAGCCCGACTGGCTTGGAGGTCAACGCCGGCAATGCCGCTTCATTTGCCGACCGTGTCACCGTCCTGAACCGTCCGACCTACCGGCTGATGACGCTGCGCTTTCCGCTCACCACCGGGCCTTCCGAGGATCACAGCGGGCGCTGGCGAATGATCATCCGCAATCCGGGCAACGCGATTGTGCACTACGCCGCGTCGGTCATCGCCGAGACAACGATTCGCGCGCGCTGGCATCAGCCTCAGCCCGGCGGCGGCGGCTCGTTCAGGCCCGGCAATGCGGTTCCGCTTACCGTGAACGTGGCGGGGCGCGGCGGCACGCCCCTCTCCGGCGCGCGAGTGATCGTCACGCCGAACGTGCCGTTGGTGAACTTGGGGAACCTGCTGGCCGCCGCGGGCATTACTCCGGTCGAGCTGGGCCGCATCCCGCGAGAACGAAACGGCGAGCCGCTCAGCGAGCAGGAGCGCCTTTATCTCGCGCTCCAGAACCGGGTCGGCGGCGGAAACCTCGTGCCGCGCGCGGACGCGCCTGCTTTTGAACTGACGCCGGGACGAGCGGCGGGTGAGTACCTCGGCGCGTTCACCGGCACGCGGCTGGCGGGCACCTACAACTTCGTCGCGCGCGTCGAGGGGCTGGCAGGCGATTGCGAGCGGTTCCAGCGTGAGGTCGGCGGCTCGGTCGGGGTCGGCCCGGTGCCCGATCCCGGACGCACCGGCGTCACGGTGGGCTGGATCGATCCAAGGAATCCAGGCGGCGGCATCACGGTCACTGTGACGCCGGTCGGCAGCGGCGGCGATTATGTCGGCCCCGGCTCCGGCGGCTTGGTGGTGGTGACGCCGGGCGGCAGCGTCGCGCCTTCGTCGAGTGTCGTCGATAATCTCGACGGCAGCTACAGCCAGAGCTTCCGGATCGTGCGGCCCGGCGCGGCCTCGTTCTTGGTGAGCGTCGGCGGAGTGAACCTCCCGACCGTGGTCGCGAACGCCGGTTTGCCCGCGCCCATCTTCGTCACGCCGGACGGCGGCCGAAACGATGTCATCACGCCCATCGAGGTGTTCTTCGCTGCGGGCGCGGATTTGACGTCTGTGACGGGCGTGACCTTGGTGTCGGGCGACAAAGCCATCTTGCTCGACGGCTTCCAAGTCAATGCGGGCGGGCCGAGCGTCCGCAGCCAGGTGCCCAGCGGGGTGACGCCGGGGCTTTACTTCGTACACGTCGAAAGCGCGGGTGGCCGCAGTCCCGCATCGGCGAACGCGACGTTCAGAGTGACCGGAGTCGGCCAGGACTTTCCCGGTTCGGTGGGTGCGGTTGCCGGCGGGCTGGGCGCTCTCGCAGCCGCCGCCACCGAGGCCGAAGGGCTGGAGCAACTCGGCCTGATCGCGCGCGATCTCCGCAGCCTCTCCACTGGCCCGAGCGTGACCGACGAAGCGAGGTTGGCCGCCTACAACGAAGTGACCGATCTGCTCCGCCGTGGGCAGGGACTGGTCTCGGAGAGTGAGCTGCCCGCGGTGCGCTCGCTTGTGAATGCCGCCAAGATCGATGCCCGCGTGCTCTCCGTCGCGCCCGCGGCCACTGACAACGGCAAGAACATCCCCGTCCAGCTCGGCAACGGCGTGTCGGCCCTGTTCGGCTCGGTCCTCGCGCCGGGCCAGACCACGGTGCGCCTGAAGCCCGGCCCGGCTGAAATCCCGGCGACCGAGCGCGGCAGCGTGCACGTGGCCTACGACATCACCACCACGGCCCAGCTTGATCCCAACGCGCCCATCGACGTCCAGATCGCGTACGAGGAGACGGACTTCAAAGACGAGTCACGCCTCCGCGTGCTGCACTTCGAGCAAGGCCAGTGGATGGACCGCACCGCCAACGTGGACACGAAAGCCAACCTCATCGTCGCGCGCGTCGGTCACCTCTCCGAATTCGTGATCGTGGAGCCGGGTCCGCTGACGAAGCCCGTGCTCCAGGCGATCGGCTTCGACGTCGCGGGCGCTTTCACGCTCCAACTCCAAGGCCCGCCCGGCGCCTACGAAATCCAGGAGTCCACCGATCTGCTGACCTGGACCAAAGTGGGCAGCGTGATCATCGACACGCTCTCGGCCAGCTTCCCCGATGCGACCGCCAGCCGCAAAGGCAGCCGGTTTTACCGGGCAGTGCGTGTGCAGTGAGTTGCGAAGGGTGCCACCCCTCCCCGCATCACCTTGCGCACCTGATCGAGCGGCCTTTCGCGTTGACTGACCGGCTCAGAATTCATAGTTTTCGCCCGTTATGAGTCACGGAAGCGTTTCCCGCGTTTGCCCGCTAATAGTCAATAGCGCGGAATCCTCTCCGATCAATTAAAGGTTCGGCGGCATTGCTCGCATGAGTTGCAAATCCACCACGAACGCCATCGCAATAAGTATCTCAGTCATTCTCACGTTTTATGCGTTTCGAGCTTTTGGCCAGCAGCGTGTAATTGTCCGCGACTGGAGTTATGAGACCCCCGCCGGACGTCTCGGCTACTGGAAGGTTGTTGACTATGGACAGTCACCGACTGGGACCGATCGCTATTTTTTCTTTGGCCCGCTTGGTCATTTTTCCCTCGGCAGTAGTGGCCTCATCGTCCGGCCGAAGCCGCTGCTCGGCATCATCGCCCTGTCTGGCATTCCTGTCGCGATCGTCATTGGGCTTGTGAGACGCAGGAGATATGGATATCAGGCCGCCGAACAATCGAGTCGAGCGTACGGCCACGAGCGTCCCGGTGAGGACGCCTCTTGATGGATGAACACGCTTGGATGCACTCTGAGCGCGCGGTCGGTGGCCGTCGCTCACTCGGGGCGTTCGATGCAGAAAAGAAGATGGCACGCCGGTCTGGAGCGCTGTATGGTTGTCCCATGACAGCGGAAGACGTGAAGTCACTGCCGGTTGAGCGGAAGATCCAGATCATGGAGGCCATCTGGGAGGACTTTCGAGACCGCTTCGAGCGGTTGGCTGTTCCTCCGCAACAGAAGGACCTCTTGGATCAGCGTCGCGCGAGGGTCCGGGAGGGCGCGGCACAACTCCTGGATTGGGAGTCGGTGAAGGGGACCATTGGAAGGCCATGATCAGCGTCCGGATCTCCGAGGACGCACTCCAGGATCTCAACGACGGATTCCGGTTTTATGAGGCCCAGGAGCCGGGACTTGGCGATTATTTTGCAGCCTGCCTCCGGGCCGACATCGAAGGTTTGAGAATATCCGCTGGTGTCCACCGAGTTGTTTATCACGACTACCATCGCCTCCTGAGCAAGGTTTTTCCGTGCGGCATCTTTTACACCGTGGAGCGTGAGTGTGCCATAGTGTGGGCTGTCATCGATCTCAGAAGGGATCCCGCATGGATACGCGAGAAGCTGAGAGAATAACGCCGAACAAGGCGCTGCAGGCAACAGGTGCTGCCCCTTCAGTTATCTGGCTGCGTGGAGATTCGCTGCTCCCCGGCTTCGTCGGGGCGCAGTCTCCAGCGGCTGTGCCTGAGCTTCATCGTTGGGGATCGCAGAAATGAACGACAACGAACCAATTCTCGCTGAACTGCGGAAGATCTCGGCTTGGGCCGACATGCAGCGCAAGATGACCAAGTGGTCACTCATTTTTATCGCCGTTTTCATTCCTGCCCTGATCGTTTTTGCGGTCCTGATGGAACGCCGAGTGAAGACAAGCCTTGAAGACATCAAACCTGGCCACAAACCAGATTGGTACGAGGTGGATCAGAATGTCCGCCTTGGCGACTTTGACAACGCAATACAGATCGGCGAGGAACTCATACTGAAAACCCCGCAGTATCCTGAGGCTCATCGCCGGTTGGCCGGGGCGTACTTGGCCGCAGGCAAGATCCAGAAGGCGAGAGAGCATTACGCGGAAGCATTTCGCCTGTTTCCTTCCGAAGAGAACGAGAAGCTGGTGACGGCGATTGAGAAGAGGAGCAAAGCCGAGCATCCCCAACCACCGAAGGATTGAAAGGACCGGAGCGGGCCGGTGGCTTCCGGTTTGTCGTGAGAGGTAATCGCGCGGACCGTCCTTGCAATCCGTTGTCGAATCCGCCCGGGGCATTTTCCTGAAGCAGTCCAAAAGTTCGGTCGAGCGAACCGCGGCTGCGCTTTTCAGCTCGACGCTGGATGGCAATTCGAGCGCACCTCGTGCGCTCCACCGTCCCTGTCAGCGGCGGTCGCTCACTTTTCCGAATTCGTCATCGTCGAGCAAGGTCCGCAGACGAAGCCCGCGCTCCAGGCGGTTGGCTTCGATCTCACCGGCGCGTTCACCCTCCAACTCCAAGGCCCGCCCGGCGCCTACGAAATCCAGGAGTCCACCGACCTGCAGTGGAGGACCATGCTGGGCAGCGTGAACATCGACACGCTCCCGGCCAGCTTCACCGATGCGACCGCCAGCCGCAAAGGCAGCCGCTTCTACCGGGCAGTCCACGGGCCGTGATTCGAAGCGGCCTGGAGCGCGGGTTCCCGAAGGCTCAGACCTCAGAATCAGGCGGGTAATTCGAGAGAAACAATGGAGAGTTCGTTTCCCGCGAAATCCTACGTTGGGTGGCTGAGGTGGCTGAGATTGGAAGTTTTCATTTTCCGGAGTATTTGCGAGTTGGTCGGTGGGCTCG
>ORMF012462087.1_pt1 | contig 15341 bp, 10 predicted proteins | sample 1779871 | NCBI WGS metagenome assembly ORMF01 (sample SAMEA104232316, study PRJEB22302) | groundwater metagenome | biome: forest; feature: aquifer; material: groundwater | place: USA | collected 2011-08-07 | depth 5.4 m | reverse complement strand
GGACCCAGACGCCCGTCGGCTTTGTTCCGACGCAGATTGATTACGCTGACTACCGTGAGGGTGCTGGGGTCAGGATCCCGTTTCATAAAACGGTGACCCAGACGTACATGCGGATGGACATCGAGTTGAGCGAGGTGCAGGCGAACGGCGCTGTTGACGCGGCGAGGTTCGCGAAACCGGCCCCATTCAAGCGTGGGTAGCGGTTCGGTTTTCTCGAGCCGTCCGGCCGAATCGGCGACACCCGCGGCGAGGGCAAGAATGCGTGTAACTCACTGCAGCATTGTCAATTAGCTTGACAGCCTGTGGAGGCAAATGTAGCATCCGCCCGCTGTTCGTCGCGCTCTCGGCAAGACCCCGGCCATGCCTCACTCCATCTCCCGGCGCGCGATCGAGTGCGACAAGAAGAGGTACGCTGAGCGTCAAGAAGGAACCACGCTTCGGTCGAGGAGGGATTCGCTGTGAGAAAGGTTCTCGTCGCCTTCGTGCCGGTCGCACTGTTCTCCGTATCGGTTGTCGCGCAGAACGCAGTCCCCGGGGGGGCGGGTGACACCCGATTGCCTGCCAAGCTCACCGGGGAATTCCCCCCGCTTGTGTCGCCGGAGATTGCCAAAGGTCCGGTGCCGAGAATGCCTGACGGTCATCCGGATATGTCCGGACCGTGGGTGGGTGGCGGTTCCAACGACGACATCGAACACGAAGGCGGGTTGAAACCGGGTGAGATTCCGTTGCTGCCGTGGGCGAAAGCGCTGCGAGACGCACGCAAAGAGGAGGACGAACCCTATCTGTACTGCACGCCGATGAGCGTACCGCGCATGAACCCGTACCCGTGGCGCTTCGTGCAGTCCGTCACGGCGCGAGGCCCGTCGACCATTTACGTCATCCACGAAAACGGCGATGCCGGCACGGTTCGTCAGATCTTCATGGACGGCCGCAAGCATCCCGACGACCTCATTCCGACGTGGTGGGGGCACTCGATTGGACGGTGGGAAGGGGACACGCTTGTCATCGATACCGTCGGCTACAACGACAAGTTCTGGTTCGACAGTCGCGGCACCCCGCACACCGAGCGCCTGCATACGATCGAGCGGTGGACGCGAACCAGCTACGGCACGATGACCCACGAATTCACCATCGACGACCCCGGAGCGTTCTCGAAACCCGTTCAGTTGAAGTTTACGGCGCGCCTTGTTGCGCCGGGTACGGAAATCATGGAATTCATCTGCACTGAAAACAATCAGTTCGGCCCCGCAGGCGCGATCAAGAATCCCTACTTGGAACGCGGATTCGGCTTGGAAGTACAGCCGCCGAAGTAGTGACGGAGCAGGAGGAAATCGAATGAACACGAAACTCGGAGCCCTGTTGGCGGCGGTCGGCGTCTTCTGCGTGACGGTGCCTGTGCTCGCGCACCATTCGTTTGCGGTGGAGTACGACGCGACAAAGCCGATCGGCGGGACCGGCGTGATTTCGAAGGTCGAATGGACCAACCCGCACATGCGCATATACGTGGACGTCACTGACGAAAGGGGGACGGTCACGACGTGGAACCTCGAACTGGGAAGTCCAAACAGCGTCGTGCGAAGGGGCTGGAAACCTGCGGACCTCAAGGTTGGCGAAAAAATCACGTTCAAAGGGTTCGGGGGAAGGGCCGTGTTGACCAGGGCCGCGGCTGATACGCTCACGCTCGCGGACGGGCGCTCGTTTGCTGGTGCGTCCGGCTCGCCGGACGCTCCTGGCGCGAGCACACAGGGCGGCGCGACGGGGCGAGGCAGATGAGTGGTTGTCCTGCAACTCAGAGGGGCGTCATGAAGCATTCCGTTTCGACAACACTGATGGCCGGATTGCTGTTCGCCGTCGCGGGCGCCGCAGTGGGGCACGGACAGCAGGCGGCAGTCGATACCGTTCTTACGAACGGCAAGATCATCACCGTCGACGATCGTTTCAGCATCGCGCAGGCAGTCGCGATCCGTGGCGACCGCTTCGTGGCGGTTGGCACCAATCAGGACATCGCGCGGCTCGCGGGACCCAATACGCGCAGAATCGACCTCGGCGGCAAAACGGTCATTCCCGGGCTCATCGACGCCCATGCCCATCTGATGCGCGCGGCAGAAACGTGGGCCATCGAAGTGCGGCTCGATGGCGTCGAGTCCCGGAAGCAGGCGCTCGACATGATCCGTGCGAAAGCCGCGTCGCTAGGTGCCGGACAATGGGTCTACAACCTCGGTGGCTGGTCCTACGACCAGTTCGCGGATAATCGGACGCCGTTGACGCGCGCGGAACTGGATCAGGCGGCGCCCAACAATCCCGTCTACCTCCAGTTCACGCGGTGCTGCGCCTTCATGAATAGTCGCGGCGCTGAGGCGATGGGACTCGCCAGCATGAAGGAGCCGTGGATCGAGCGCGACAGCGCCGGGAAACCCACGGGACGGATCAACGATCCGGGCCTGGCGCAAATCTCCGGCAAGATTCCGCGTCCGCCAAAGGAGACGCTCAGCACCAACGCCCTGGCGCTGCTCAGAGATCTGAATAGGGTGGGTGTGACGACTGCGGGCATCTCGGGCTGCCCGCAGGAGGCCACGGAATTCTTCCGGGAGCTCGAGCACAAGGGCGAGCTGACGTTCCGGTTCATGTGCATGGTGGCCGCCGGCAGCCCCACCACGGGCGTTGCCACGGACCAGGTGCAGCGCGCCGCCGCGCAGATTCCGCAGATCAAGCTGTTTCAGGGCGACAACTACATCGACGACGTGATGTACGGAGAGACCATCGCGTTCAGCGATAACATGCTGGCACCGCACACCAGTTACACGCCCGAGCAGCTGACGATGTGGCGTACCCTCGCGACCGAGGTTGCCAAGGCGGGGTTGCCGTTGCAGCAGCACGTCACCATCTCGGAGACATTCCCGGCGTTCCTCGACCAGATAGAAACCATCAACAAACAATATCCGATCAGGAATCTGCGCTGGGCGTTCGCGCACATGGACCAGGTGTCGGCAAACGACCTCGACCGGATGAAGAAGCTCGGTATGTGGGCAGCCGTCCGCGCCATCGAGCCCGTCATGGGCGCGATCTTCAGTCGGGTTCACGGCGAACGCTCCATGGATATGCCGCCGCTTCGGATGATCCAGGACAGCGGGATCAAGTGGGGATTCCATACCGACACGACCGAGGTCAATCAGTACCGGCCGTTCACGACGTTGTGGTTTGCAGTGACAGGCAAGATGCTTGGCGGCGCCGTCGTGAACCGTCAGACGATCACGCGTGAGGAGGCGTTGATCGCGCACACGCGAAGCAACTCGTACTTCGTCATGCGCGAAAACGATCTGGGATCGATCCAGCCGGGCAAGCTGGCAGACCTGGTCGTGATGGATCGGGACTATCTGACCATTCCGGCAGACCAGATCAAGGACATCAAGCCGGTGATCACGATGGTCGGCGGCAAGGTCGCCTACGACGCCACGGTCAGGACGGGGACGAAGTAGAAAGTCTAAAGTTCAAAGTTCAAAGTTCAAGGTAAGTGGGATGTTCCAGCCGCTGGTTCATGCAACCGGCTGGTTTCGCTGCTTGCCGCCACACGAGCAACAAGTTCGAAGTGTCGAGTTCAACGTAAGTGCTGTATCTCCTCTTTTTTCTCTCCGGGCTGAGCGGACTCATCTACCAGATCGTCTGGGTCCGCATGTTCGGCAATGTCTTCGGCAACACGCTTCATTCCGCCTCGATCGTCGTCGCGGTGTTCATGCTGGGGCTCGGCCTCGGTAGCTACCTTGTTGGACGATGGGCCGATCGCCGCTACGCACGGCACGTCGCGGAAGCGGCATCGCAACCGCTCTCGCTGCTGCGCACCTACGGGGTGTTCGAGCTTGCCATTGCCGCCCTCGGGTTCGGCGTTGCCGCCGTACTGCCGCATCTCGGTGCCGTATCCGCCCTCGTCTCCTCGTACGTGCGCGAGCCTTCCGGGTGGTACGTGCTTTCGATGTGGTCGTATGTGGCGCGTGCAGCAATTGCCGTTGGTCTCCTGACGCCAATTACCGTGCTGATGGGGGGCACGCTCACGCTTCTCATTCGGCATCTCGTTCGAAGCGACCTCGAGGTCGGCGGATGGCGAATCGCGGTCCTGTACGGCATCAATACGGCAGGCGCGGCACTCGGCGCTCTGCTGACTGACTTCGTGCTCGTGCCCGCATCGGGCCTGTGGGGCACGCAGATGCTCGCGGTGTTGTGCAACGCCGCCGCGGGCGGCGGCGCGCTCTATCTGTCTCGCCGTGCGGCGGTGCGGGCGGAGCCGCGCCGGACATCTGCCGACAGGAAAGGTTCGCAGCCGGTTCAGCCCCCAGCGGCCGAGATAACTATGCGTGACAGTGGTGCCGTCGCGCTGACCAGCGTCGCGCTGGCCATGACAGGACTAGCCGCCCTCGGCATGGAGATCCTGTGGTTCCGCCATTTCACGATCCTCCTGGGCGGCTTCCGTGCGGTGTTTTCCCTCCTGTTGACGTTGATTCTCGCCGGGATCGGGATCGGGTCGCTCGCCGGCGGCGCGTTGTACCGCCGCACCGGACGCGCCGCGGAGGGGTTCATGCTCGTCCAGGCGCTGTTTGTCGCATGCGTACTGGGAGGGTTCGCGCTCGCCGACGTGGATACGATCAATGCGGATGACGCTTCGGGCGCAAGAGTATCAGCGACGAGCGGCGACGCGTCCGCGGTAGGCCTATACGAGGAACTGTGGTTTGACGTGAAGCCGATGCTGCTGGAGGTGGTGGTCCCGGCGCTGCTGATGGGGTTCAGCTTTCCCCTGGCGAACGCGGTCATCCAGCGCGCCGAGCAGTCGGTCGGTCGTCGGGCCGGGATCTTGTACTTCGCCAACACTGCGGGCGCGGTCGGCGGGAGCCTCGCCGCCGGATTTGTGCTGCTGCCGGCGTTGGGCCTCCAGCTCAGCGCCACGATTCTCATGATCGTCGCAGCACTGGCGATCGTGCCGCTGTACCTGGCCGCGCGTCCTCCGGTGCGTCCCTTCGCGACAGCGCTCCTCATTGCCGGCGCCGCGATCGCTGCGTGGGTACAGCTGCCCACCGACTATGTGACCCGTCGAGCGCTCGGCACGCCCAAGGCGGGCGAGCGCCGTCTGGTGGTCAGTGACGGGCTCACCGAGCTGGTCTCTGTGACGGAATCCCCTGCGAAAGGGCGCACGCTGGTCACCAACGGGCACGCGATGTCGTCGACCTGGCCGCTGTCCCAGCGGTACATGCGCGCCCTTGCTCATATTCCGCTGCTCTCGATCGAACAGCCCGAGGACGTGCTCGTGATCGGCTTTGGCGTCGGGAACACGACGCATGCGGCTGCGCTGCACCCGTCGGTTCGGCGCGTCGATGTCGCGGACCTGTCGCGCGATATCCTGGTGCACGCGCCTTACTTTGCCGGGGGGAACAAGGGCGTGCTGGGCGACCCGAAAGTCGTCGTCTATCTCAACGACGGCCGCCAGCACCTGCAGACGCAGCCGCCAAGCGCCTACGACCTGATCGTGCTGGAGCCGCCACCGATCGCCTACGCGGGGGTCGGCGCGTTGTACTCCAGCGGTTTTTATGGCCTGGCACGAACCCGCCTCAAGCCGGGTGGCTACATCAGCCAGTGGCTTCCTACCTACCAGGTACCCACGGAGACCGCGCTGGCGATGGTTCGCGCGTTCGTGGATATCTTCCCCCAGGCGGTCTTGCTCTCCGGCGCCGGGTCCGATCTTCTGCTGCTGGGTGCGAATGGCCCACGCGTCGAGATCGATCCCGCCCGCGTGGCGCAAGCGCTCGCCGTCGCGCCGGCGGTGCGCGCGGATCTGGAGCGGATTGACCTTGGTGCCATGCACGAGATCGTCGGCACGTTCGTCGGATCGGCGCGGACGCTGACCGAAGCAACCCGCGGCGTGCCGCCCGTCGTCGATGATCGGCCAGTGCAGGAATACGGCGTGAGGTCGATGCTCAATTTCGGGCACGGCGTGCCCGCATCGATCGTTGCCCTCGATGAAGTGGCTGCGTGGTGTCCCCGATGCTTCAGTGGAGGCGCACCGGTCCCCGCGCTCCAGGATCTCGATGTGTATTTCGCGCTCCTTCAACTGGCCTATGCCGCCTCCCCCGCCGAGATGGCGGCGGCGGGTCGGCTGGCGGAGACCGAGGACCGCACGGTGGCCGGCAGCGCGTATCTCGGTGTGATCGTCCCGGAGTCGGCCTCCCTGCACAACGTGCTGGGACTGGGACTCGCGGCGCGCGGTCGCCTCGAGTCCGCCATCCCCGAATTTCGCCGGGCTTTGCAGCTCGCTCCAGACAGCGCGGCCACGCACTGGCACCTGGGCGCCGCGCTGGCGTCGCAGGGTGCGCACGCGGAGGCGACGGCCCATCTTGCCCGATCCGTGGAACTCGATCCGGGCAACAGCCGGGCGCACGCCGACTTGGGACTCATGCTCGCCCTGCAAGGACGGCTCGATGACGCGGTGAGCCATCTCGAGCGCGCGATCGCGCTCGATCCGGGGTCGGAAGAAGCTCGCCGGAATCTCGCGCTCGTGCAGCAGCGGCGGGCCCGGGATCCCGCGCGGCCTTGACGACCCCCGGCGAACGCGGCATCAATGCCCGAGCGATAGGAGGATTCATGTCACACGCTACCCTTGCCCTGGCCATCGCGTTGGCGCTTCCGGCGTCTGCGGGGGTCGCGTCCGCCCAAACGGCCTCTCGAGTCATTCGTCTCGTCGATCAACGGTGCGCGAACTGTCACCGCAACGGGGACGCCGATAGGCCGCCTGATGTCGAGGGTGCGCCCGAGCCGACGACTCTCCGCCGGATGGCGCCCGAAACGATCCTGCAGGCGATCACGACCGGCGCAATGCGCGTCCATGCGGAGGGCATTCCAGACGAAGTCAAGCGCGCGATGGCGGAGTACATGAGCGGCCGCAAGCTCGGCGCGCTCGGCGCAGGCGACGCACGCCACATGCTGAACCGGTGCGTCACGCGCGCACCGCTCGGCAACATCGCGGCGGCTCCGCTGTGGAACGGTTGGAGCCCGGACGCGACGAATGCGAGGTTTCAGCGCGCGCCGGGGTTTGCGGCAGCCGATGTCCCGCGCCTGACGCTCAAGTGGGCCTTCGGATTTCCGGGCGTCTCGTCCGTCTATGGCCAGCCGACGATTGCCGGCGGCCGTGTGTTCGTCGGCGTCGACACCGGCTACGTCTACGCGCTCGACGCGGCGACCGGCTGCGTGCACTGGTCGTTTCTGGCGGAGACCGGCGTGCGCAACGCGATCAACATCGGGCCGATCCCGGGCTCGGCAGGGCGGTACGCAGCGTACTTCGGCGACATTCGCGCCGGTGTCTACGCCGTGGACGCAGATACCGGTGCGCTGCTGTGGAAGATGCAAGCCGATCCGCACCCGCTCGCGGTCGTCACCGGGTCACCCACGCTGTACGAGGGGCGGTTGTACGTCCCGGTGTCCTCGCGCGAAGAAGCAGCCGGCGGGAGCCTCAACTATCCATGCTGCACCTTCCGCGGCAGCATCCTTGCGCTGGACGCCGCCACCGGGCGTCAGGCGTGGAAGTCGTATGCGATCCCGGATCCTCCGAAACGATCCAGACGGAACTCACGGGGAACGCAGCTCTGGACCGGTGCCGGCGCCGCTATCTGGCACGCGCCGACGATTGATCTCCGCCACCGCGTGATCTATGTCGCGACGGGTGACGCCTACACCGAGCCGGCGCACAGGAACACCGATGCGGTGATGGCGCTTCACATGGACACGGGCGCGGTCCTCTGGTCGGTGCAGGACTACGAGAACGACGTGTGGTTGGTCGCTTGCGCCCAGGAGTCGACGGAGAACTGCCCGAAGGAGCTGGGGCCCGACTATGACTTCGGAACGTCGCCGATCCTTCAGACGCTCCCTGACGGCCGCCGGGTACTGCTCGCAGGCCAGAAGAGCGGCCAGGTATTCGCCCACGATCCGGATCGCGGGGGGGCGCTGATGTGGAAGGCGGCCCTCGTCGAGAAGATCGGCGAGTCGGAAATCTTATTCGGCGGCGCGGCCGATGACCGCACCGCGTATTTCGGACTGGACAACGGGTCACTCGGCGCACTCGATCCCGCGACGGGCCAGCGCAAATGGTTCATTCCCCCTGCGCCGCCCGGCCCCCGCCGCGGCATTACGGCTGCGGTGACCGCGACACCGGGCGCACTTTTTGTCGGTCGTCAGAACGGCACGCTCACCGCGCACGCCTCTGACAGCGGCATCGTGCTCTGGACGTTCAATATGCTCCAGGACTTCAAGACCGTAAATGGAGTGGCGGCGCGAGGCGGTTCGATGGGCGCGGCTGGTCCAACGGTCGCCGCCGGGATGCTGTTGGTCGGGTCCGGATATGTCGGACTGGGCAACGGGCTTCCCGGCAATGTCCTGCTGGCATTCGGATTACCGTAGCTGAATCGAGGGTTTTCTGGATCACCTCGCGCGTCTGTGTGGTTTTGTCGGCTGAATTGAACAGAGAGACACGGCACGGTCCTCGCTCACAGACCGCAGGCGGCATAGCCGGCCGGCGAGGGCTGAGGCGTTTCCATCGGTCATACTGTCTGAACACCACGGCGGGGTGGGTCCCGGGTCTCGGGGTCCGAGGCACATCAATTGTTGACGCCGCGGACGAAAACGCTTAACTTGCATCAGCTTGATCCGTTGGACGCCGATGGCGCTCATTCCATACTCATTTTCGCATTCAGCCGTCGCCGTGCCCATGGTCTTGGACGTTTGGATGAAACCAGGAGGTCGTATGAGAGCGGATTTCGTGAAGCGGGTGCTCCTGCTTCTCTGTTTGGCACTTGTCGCGTTGCCGACCGCCGGCTACGCGCAGGACGCGGTGCTGACCGGCACCGTCACTGACTCCTCGGGCGGCGTGCTGCCCGGCGTGACCGTGACCGCGGTCAACGACGCGACCGGCAACACGTTCGTTGGGGTCACCGACGGCACGGGCAGCTATCGTATCCCTGCACGCGTGGGTGCCTTTCGCATCACGGCGGAGCTCCCGGGCTTCACCACGGTGCAGCGTACGGGCGTGCAGCTTCTCGTCGGCCAGACGATCGGCGTCGACTTCCAGATGAGTCCGTCGACGATCCAGGAAACGGTGATCGTCACGGCTGAAGCGCCGCTGATTGAGGTGAACATATCCAGCCTCGGTGGCAATATCGACCCGGCACAGGTGCGGGAGTTGCCCGTTCAGGGGCGGAACTGGATGGCGCTGGCGCTGCTCGCGCCCGGCAGCCGGACGACGCCCGGCAATCAGAACAACCCGCTGCCCGATAGGAACGGCGGCGAGGTCCGCGAGTTCCAGCTGAATATCGACGGGCAGCAGGTGACCCAGGACCTCGGCACCGGCGTCCAGCCTCGCTACAGCCAGGACTCGATCGCCGAGTTCCAGTTCATCTCGAACAGGTTCGACGCCACGATGGGGCGGTCGTCAGGTGTGCAGGTGAAGGCGATCACACGCTCCGGGACGAACGCCTTCTCCGGCCTCTTTCGGGGCAACTTCCGCGACAGCAAGTTCAACGCCGAGGATCCGGTCGTCGGGAAGGTGCTGCCGATGCAGAACCAGCAGCTCAGTACCGTGGTCGGCGGACCGATTATGAGGGACCGGCTGCACTTCTTCGGTAACTTCGAGTACGAACGCGCGCCGAAGACCAGCATCTGGAACACCCCGTTCCCGGAGTTCAACGTGACGCTGAGCGGCAAGGAATCCATCAAGATGGGCGGCGCGCGTCTCGACTATCAGCTCTCGCCGAACAACCGCGTGATGGGGAAATGGCACGAAGGGCGTCGGTACGACCCGTTCGGGGTCGGCGGCGCAAACCATCCGGCGGCCACCGGCTTTTCGGATGAAAAGAGCCGCGAGGTCCTCGGCCAGCTCACGCAGGTCTTCGGTAGTAGGGTCGTCAGCGAGCTCAAGGTCGGCTACTCTGAGTTCGGCTTCGACCAGGGTGGCCTCACCCGATGGTCCAATCACTGGGACGCGCGCAACGGCACCACGACGGGGTCTCCCCGCATCCGGTTCCGGGGCTTCGACGTGACCCCGAACTCAAACTGGCCGCGGACACGTGCCCAGGACGTCTTCAGCGTCCGCGACGATCTCACCTTTCCCTTTGAGGCGCGCGGCCGTCACGACCTGCGGACAGGCGTGGAGTACCTGTATCGGGACGAGAACAGCTTCAACCGCCGCAACGCCGCGGGCGAGATCGACGCGCGCAATGGCCTTCCCGCCAACCTCGCAGCGATTATGCCGGACCCGTTCAACGTCGACACATGGAATTTCGCGGCGCTCTCTCCGATCGTGCGGTCGTACCGGATCGGCGTCGGCGACTTCACCCTTGATTACGCGCAGCCGAAGTTTGGCGCGTGGGCCCAGGACGACTGGCAGATTACGAATCGGTTGACGCTGAACCTCGGCCTTCGCTGGGACCTGAGCGTCAACGCGAGCGCCAACGACATCGCCGTTCCGCCGTTCCTCGAGGCGGGGCGTCCCAACGACACGAACAACTACCAGCCGCGGATCGGGTTTGCCTACCAGTTCACCGATCGCACCGTCATGCGCGGCGGGTCAGGGCTCTACTACTACGAGCCGATCACCTCGGACACCCTCTGGACCGTCGGCAACAGCCTCGTTGCGGTCATCCAGATTCCAAACGATGGGCGGCCGAACTTTGCGGCCGACCCGTTCAACGGACGGCCGCTCCCGACGTTCCAGGAGGCGCAGGCGCGCTTCTGCCACGTCAACCGCGCGCCTGGATGTCTGCTCAATTCTCTGAACGAGCTGGTCTCGCCGCTCGAGTATTCCCGCAATCTGGGGCGCACCTGGCAGAACTCGATCGGGGTCGCGCACCAGATCGGAGACCGAATGGCCTTCGAGGTGGACTACGTCTACACGCAGGGGCGCAACGAGAAGGACATCATCGACAACGTGAACCTGACCTACAACCCGGCGACCGGCGCCAACTACCCGTTCAGTGACGTCAGCCGGCGCGCGTTCCCCGATTGGGGGAACATCTCGCTCCTGACGCGTCTTGGCAAATCCGCCTATCACGGGCTGCAGACCAGCTTCACCAAGCGGCTGAGTAACCGCTGGCAGGCGTCGGCCACTTATACCCTGTCAGGTCTGTGGGAATCCGACTCGCCGCCCTTCAGTGGCCTCGCGCCGGTGGCTTTCAAGACCGCGCCCGATATGGGCGGCGAGTGGGGGTTGTCGTCAAGCGATCAACGCCATCGCGCCGTCTTCAACGGCATCTGGGAAGTGGGCGCCGGCTTCCAGGTGAGCGGCCTCGCCTATTTCGGTGCCGGCATCCGCGATAACTCCTTCTACGGCGGTGATCTGCGCCAGACCGGCGCCGACTTCAGTCAGCGCCTGCGTCCGAACGGCACGGTCGTGCCGCACAACAACTTCATACAACCAGCGGAAAAGCGGATCGACCTGCGGCTCCAGCAGCGCGTTCCGCTCGGCGGCCGTGCCGCGGTTGATCTGATTGCGGAGACGTTCAACCTCTTCAACGCGAACAACTTCACGCTGATCACCGAGGAAGGGCGCAGCGACTTCGGCAAGCCGGTCAGTGGACAGTTCCGGACGATGCAGTTCGGCTTGCGGTTGACATTCTAGAACTGCCTGCCAAGACGGGGTCGGGCGGCCACGCCGCCCGGCCCACGTCCCGTTCTTCCTCATTCCTCGAGCCGGGCAACCCTCTCCCGTCGTTCCTGTAGTTCACCCATCGCGCCGCTCGGGACGCCAGGGAGGACCATCTCCTCCCAAGATTCCTAAAGTGGTTTCGGATTTTCTTTGAACTTCAGACTTCGAACTTCGAACTTGCTGATTGCTCGAGTAGGTTCCAACAGCGAGACCCGAGTTTGTCCTTCCACGTCGCGTACGTTCCCGCGAGCTTCTTCTTGAAGGGCGCCGCGTCCGGCGTGTTGAACTCGAGCCCTCGAGCCGCCAGCTCCGGACGCAGCCTCGTGTTCGCCTGAATCTGATCCTGCCGCTGGAGGCGCACGTACTTCGTGACGTTGCGGTCGATGATCCCTCTGATGTCCTCGGGAAGGCGCTGCCACGCAGGAAGGTTCGCCAGCAGGTTGAACCCGGACCACATGTGATCCGTCATGGCGACGTATTTCACGACCTCGTACAGCTTGAACTGATCGGCGAGCGTCAGCGGGTTCTCCTGCGCGTCCGCGCGTCCGTCCTTCAGCGCCGCATGGATGCTGTCGCTGTTGATGATGACGGGCTGGCAGCCGAAGGCCTTGAACGTGTCCGCGACCAACTGGCCTGCCGGAACGCGCATCTTCAGGCCGGCGAGGTCGTCCGGCGTGACGATCCGCTTATTTGCAGTGATCTGGCGCATGCCGTTGTCGAACGCGCCGGTCTGGAAGCCGTGGATGCCTTTTGCCGCCATCTCTTCGCAGAGGTACGCGCCGAGCGGGCCGTCCATCGCCTGGTGGGCATGCGCCGCTGACCGGAACGCGAACGGCACCTGCTGCACTTCCGCAGCAGGCACGATGGTCCCAAGAATGCCGCCCATGAGAGTGAAGAACTGGATATCGCCGGCGACCAGCGCCTTGAGCGCCGCTGGGTCGCTTCCCTGGATGTTGTTGTTCTGCGGAAAGACCTGCACCTCCACGCGGCCGCGTGTTTCCGCGCGCACGGCGTCCCACATCTCCACGATCCGCTTGTGGAGCGCGCTGGCCGTCGTTTGGTTGTGGTACTGAGTAAAGGCGAAGTCGGCCGCGCGAAGCGAACGCGAAAACACTGTCAGCGAACCCAGGGTCACCCCGACGAAGGAACGGCGCGTAACTGGCGTAGGCACGCCCTAATTATGGGCCCTTTTGGAGTTGACGCCACCCCGGGCGTACGTTAGGTTCTGGCACCATTTCGATCTGCATCCGCGTTCCGTCGAAGCGCATTTCGACTCTTTCCAATGTGATCAAGTTGGCACTTTCGATCTCATCCTTGCAACGAACATCCTGCTCTACTACGACGTCATGGAGCAATCACTCGCGGCGAGCTCCCATCCTTCCCGCTCAGCTCCGTCGGCTTCACGGACGTGATCTACATGTCGCTGAAGGGAATAGGTGACACCGGCGACCACATCGTCTGGTACCGGCGATAGCTCGAGCGTTCGAGACGTCACTGCACATTTTTACGCGCAGCCCAGCGGGGTTTCGAGAACAGCTCTGCCGCGCGGCCGCCAGCAGATCAAAACGTTTTTGTGCAACTGAAATGCGACCCAGCTCTGGTTGTCATCTTGCACGCCTGGCCGCACACGCTAATGTCAAACGTTGTGGTTCTCGTCGTAGACGATGATCCTGACAGCCGGACTCTGCTCGAGCTCGCGCTGTCTCTCGAAGGTTACGTGGTGTTCGCGGCGGCAAACGGTGTCGAGGCGCTGGAGACGGCGCATCGATTCCACCCGGACGTGATTCTGCTGGACCTTGCGATGCCGGTGATGGACGGATTTGCTTTTCGCGCCGAGCAGCGGCGTGACCCGGAGCTGGCCGACGTTCCGGTGATCTGCGTCTCAGGCCGGCACGACGCAGTCGAAGCTGCTCGCGGACTGCAACTGGCGGCCTGCGTCGGCAAGCCGTTCGCGCTCGATGAAGTCGTAGCTTGCGTCAGGGACGTTACTGAAGCAGCGCGGACGTGAGAGGAGGTCGGGAGTCATTACGTTTTTTGTTGCGGTGACGGTTCTCCAAAAAAACGTAATGACTCCCGACCCCCTATAATCTCCGAATGCCTGCATACTGGATTGCCCACGCCAAGATCAACGACCCTGTCGAGTACAAGAAGTACACGGATCCGCTTCCCGATATTTTCAAGAAATACGGCGCCAGAATCCTCGCGCGCGGAGGCCGCCACAGGATCATGGAAGGGCCGGAGAAATTTCATCGCCACGTCGTCATCGAGTTTCCGACGTTCGAGCAGGCGGTAGCGTGTTTCGAGTCCAAGGAATACCGCGACGCCGCGGCGTATCGCCGACGTAACGGCGTCGGCGAGGTGGAAAACGTCATCGTCGAAGGCGGCGACGCGACGAAGATTTGAGTCGGCAAGTTCGCACCTCTACCTTCGCACTTCCAACTTGCGGTCGCGACGCATCGGTGACGCCGTTCGCGTGAAGACGGGCACATCGCCACGCCGTCGCGGTCGCCACGCCGGAAAACGCTCGGACGGCCCGAGCGACCGTTGGCCGCTCGGGTCGCGCCAAGAACGTTCGCTTCGCGAACGGCGCTCAACCTCGCTGATCCCCTGAGCCGCCTCACGTTTTCTCGGCTGCGCTGTCGGCATGGCTCCAACGCGTCGGCGTGGCGATGTGCCCGTCTTCACGCGTCAGGCCACCAACATCAGACGCCGCTCATCGGACGCCTTGGAAGTTGGGAGTTGGGAGTTGGAGATTCCCGCTCTCGCCTTGACAAGCCGTTGGTGGCATGGTACTTAGCAGCCCACATCTACGCGCACTTTTTCGGGAGGGCACATGCGCCGTACGGCACTCGGCTTCCTGGTTCTTCTGCTGCTCGCCACGCACGCGTGGGCGCAGTCTACGGCACAAATCAACGGGACCGTCGCTGACAGCAGCGGCGCCGTCCTGCCGGGCGCAACCGTCATCGTCATACAAACTGATACCGGCTTCCGCCGCGAGGCCGTTGCCGACGACAGGGGTTCATTCGCGCTGCCGAACCTGCCGCTCGGACCGTATCGCCTTGAAGTGTCACTCTCTGGCTTCCGCTCTTATGTCCAGACGGGGATCGTGCTGCAGGTCAACAGCAATCCGGTGCTCAGGGCGACGCTCCAACTTGGCGACGTTGCGGAAACGGTGACCGTCGTGGGGGCCGCTCCGCTGGTCGAGACCCGTAATCCTGCCATTGGCGAGGTCATCAACAACGAGCAGGTCGAAGCGCTGCCGCTCGAGGGGCGCAACCCGACCCAGTTGATCGTGCTGGCGGGCGCCGCCCCCGCCACTGGGAACCCAACCAGGCGCAGCATGACGACCAGCCGCGGAATTGTCATTACCGGCGGCTAGCCGTTCGGCGTCGCGTATCTGCTCGACGGGGCGATACACAACAACGCCTTCGACGGTTTCAACATGCCCCTGCCGTTCCCCGACGCGCTGCAGGAGTTCCGCGTGGAGACGAGCACGCAGAACGCTCAGAACGGGCTGCACGCCGGCGGCACGATCAGCGTGGTCACGAAGTCAGGCACGAATCTACTGCATGGCGATCTGTTCGAGTTCGCGCGTCATCACCGCTTCAACGCAACCAGCCCGTTCGCGGGGATCAACCCAGCCACCGGCAAGCGCCGCGATGACGGTCTGGTG